>ENA-OSEO01001247-OSEO01001247.1-sediment-metagenome-genome-assembly--contig:-NODE-1247-length-49409-cov-6.276007_pt1 | contig 49409 bp, 46 predicted proteins | sample MGYA00237883_ERZ534232 | MGnify/ENA metagenome assembly ERZ534232 | reverse complement strand
TCGGCTCCTCGCCAGGTTCTTCGACGATTTTGCCGTCCCTTCCTTTATCAGACCCTTTAAGGAAGGCCCTTTCATCGATCTTTCCGAAACCCAGGATCGCCTGATTCTCCGCGCTGAAATTCCGGGGGTCAACCCTGAGGACCTGGACATCTCCATTTCCGGCGATATCCTGACCATGAAGGGAGAGGCCGGACAGGACTTCGTCACCGAACACGAAGGCTACCGGTCCACAGAAAGGGGATACGGCTTTTTTTCTCGCACGATCCAGCTCCCCTGCAAGGTTCGGATCCATGAAGTGAAAGCCACATACAAAGACGGCTTGCTGGTCGTCGACATGCCCAAGTGCGAACCGGAACCCTCTCGGGAAATTAAAATTAAAATAGATTGATCCTTTGTACCGGGGCGTCCTCTTTGGCGCTCTTTTGCGCTGCTCCCGGCAGCGATCATCAGGAGGTTTCACCCATGCCTGCGAAAAAGATGAACCATGAAGTGCCTTTTGAAAAGCTGCGATGGAAACTCGATCCCGTCACCCTCCCCTTTGCCACCACCGATGAACTGGAACCCTTGAAAGAGATCATCGGCCAGGATCGGGGGGTGGAGGCCAGCCCTACGGGGACGCCGGCATAGTACACACGGCCCTCGACGTTGCTGTCCCTCCAGATGACATGTAGCAGTTGGTCAGACTCAGTGATAGTGGCCGAAACGTTAGTCATGCTGGCGTTTGAGGTGGCCACCACGTCGACAGGGATGGCCAGAACGCCTCCTGCGTCGCTCGTGTAGTAGAGGTCAGAGCCTCCGTCGTGACTCTTTGCCCACAACACATGCAGCGTCTGGTAGTCATCACAGAGTAGCACCCCGTACGCATCCCTACCCTGGGCGTCAGACTGCGCAATGTCGATGGGTTCGCGCCACGCACTCGACTGCTGCGCACTGACCGGAGGTATCAGAGCCAGGATAAGCACCATGCTCAGCCGAATCGAGGCCAAGCATCGTCGTCCCCTCAAACTGGTACGGCTCATCTTGGGCCAACCTGGCGCGAACAGGTCAAATTCGGTGTTACCCTCTGCGCCAGGACGCTGTCGATCGCCTCCTGCACGTACGCCCGGCGGTTGTAGGTGGGGATGATCACGGAGACGCTGGGCATCGTCATACCTCCAGCCCGTACGCACGCAACGTCTCATCGACGAAACGCTGTTCCGTCATCCCCACCACCGATGATCTGGCATTCTCGCCCATCGCGTCAAGATCGCGCTCGCGGACATCGTTCAGTGCTCGCGCCAGGCCCTCAGGATCATCGGGTTCGTACAGGATACCGATCCCTTCCGTGACCATTTCCGGCAGGCACCCCATCCGCGGGGCGATGATGGGCTTGCCAAAAGAAAGCGCTAACATGGCGCTGCTGGAAGTGAGCACTCTGGCAAAGGGCAGCACCACCACATCGGCGGCATTCATATAGCGCTGTATCTCCTCGTCAGGAACATACTCGTCTACGTGGCGGATGCGAGGATCGGCCGTGATCTCCGCTCGCAAAGCCTCGCGCTGCACTTCGGGGAGTCCGCCGCTGCTGCCCACAATCAGCAGCACAGCAGTCGGATCATCCACCGCGCCAAATGCCCGGCACAAGGCGTTGACTCCTTTGCTGGGGCGCAGGCCGCCAAAATAGAGATAGACCATGGCGCCATCGACAAGCCCCAGCGCACTGCGCGCCGATGCCCCGGATTCCGTGTTCGCGTACCACCCCGCCAGGTGCGGGTGGGTCACAGTATACACGCGATGCCGCCTTCCGTAGCGCTTGCGCAGGGCGCGCCGCGCGGCCTCACAGTGCACAATCACCGCACTGCTCAAGTTGGCCGCTACCCAGTGCCCCAGATAGTCCACCCACACGGGCTCCAGTGGATAACTGGGCGTGAGATTATGGAGCGTGAACACCACGCGATACCCCCACCAGCGCGCCAGTAACAGATTACGCGCAAAGCGCAGCACCCATCGCAGCCTGGCCTGGCTGTGCTCATAGACATACATGCTCTGAATATAGTGCAGGTGCAGAACATCGATCCTACCGCGATTGTCCCGAAGCCAGTGCGCGCCAAAGCCCTGGACCTCAAGGATCTTCGCTCCACGCTCACGCAGCCCCCGCTCCAGCATAGGCCAGTAGGGATTCGCCGACATACTGGCCAGACTGGGGATGTGGACCACCCGAAGAGCCATCACAGCCGAGCGCCTATCATCATGATGTGCGCCCCAGAAAAAGGACTGTTGGAGACATCACGCTTTGCTTGCCTCCCCGTTACCCGATCCTCGTTGGAGTTGCAAGTGCCGATTGGTGCGCCGCAGCCACGACGCAAGTGACTTTTTGGACCATTTGCCAAGCAGCAGCGTGGCCGCCATAGACAGAAATCCACCGTTGGCCAGGTAACCAGGATGATACAGCAGAGCACGTGCCAGGGGCGCCGCCAGCGCGAGCCTGTCCCCATTGTGATAGCACGCTAGTGCCTCCGCGAAAGTGAGCTCACCCAGGACGGCACGCCGACCCGCGCGCTTGGCGATACCAGCCGCTGCTAGCTGTCGGTATACATCCTGCGCAAAACATTGTCTCGCACGCCATGTCATATCAGGGGCCACTTGCGAAAGGGCCAGCACCTGGTGCTCTAGCCAGTGACTGTCTTGCGTAAGGGATCGATCGACTATCGTGGCTGCAAGGACCGAAGCCGACACGTCGTGACTGTTTCGCTCCAGCGCTCCGCACCTGGCGGCGATTAGCTCAGCGTTGGCTCTGGCCCGATCTGAAATCGCCTGTGGCACCCTGCGCCTCGCCTCATCCTGAAGATACCGCTTGAGGATGACCGCTCGCTCTGCAACGACTTGCCTGGACGCCTCAAGAGACTTGCTCGTGTTCGCCACGTGTCTTCGGTACAGGGCAAGTGTATCGCCAAGACCTCGCACCGGCCATCGCTCAGCTATCTTGAGCCACATGTCCCAATCTCCGGCCCCGACAAATGCCTCGTCAAAGTAGCCCACTCCGTTCAGGCAGTCGCGCCGGAAAACGGCCGTGAGCGCCGGGATGTGACATCCTTGTAGAAGAGTCTCGTAGACTCGCGCTGGGTCGTCAACGTCGAGAACATACACCTGCTCACCAAAGACTAGTTGGCCTTGCGGATCGACTACTGCGGCGTGAGCGTACACCAGCGCCGTCTCCGGATGCTCTTCAAAGACACGCATCTGCCGTGCCAGCTTCTCCGGTAGCCAAACATCGTCCGAGTCCAGCAGCGCGAGGAACTCGCCCGTCGACGCGCGGATGGCCGCGTTGCGCGCCGCCTGCGTGCCCGCGTTCTCCTGCCGGATCAACTTGATCCTGTCCCCGTAGGTCTGCAGGATCTCGTAGGTCCCATCGGTGGATCCGTCGTCCACCACCACGACCTCGACATCCGGGTAGGTCTGGCTCAGCGCGCTGTCGATGCACTCGCGCACGTACGCGGCGTGGTTGTAAGCGGGGACAATGACGGACACGCGACCGGGAATGTAGTCGCTCATGTTGCCCTACCCGTGTCGGGGACAGCCATCGCGATAAAGTACATCGGCTCCTCTTCCCCACTCCCCTGGTACGGATGAACCGCGTATGGATTGACCAGACTGGATGCGAGTCCGACACGCTGACGGACCGCATCGGGAAGGGCTCGCCTCAATGCGTCCTGAGGTTCTTGCCACACATTGTGGTCTACACGGCGCCTCAGTGTCTCTCTTAGGCGCCACACCCCATGCCACTGAAGCCACGGGCTTTGGTCATCCATGAGCGCATAGGTGCTCCAGCGAGTAATAGATAACGGCTTCTGGCAGTACATTCTCTCGATTGTGAAGCGCGATGATAGAAGCTGGGTGAATGCTTGCTCGTCCAATTCGCTTGGGTGAAATGGGTTTGGGGTCGAGCGCATCCTGTTGGCGACGGCCCGATTTGGCGTACTGATAATCAGTCGGCCACTAGGCTTGAGGACACGTGCGCATTCAGCCACCAGAAGGTCGGGTGACTCCAGGTGCTCGATTGTCTCAAACGACACAACCAGATCGACAGAACAGGTGGCAAGAGGTATGGCACCTGCACTAGCACGGACGCACGAAACGTCGTAGCGATCTTTCGCTAGGCTGCAGGCTTCCGCCGAAATGTCGACGCCCACCAGGTGCCTCGCACCGGCCCTCTGGAGTCCGGCGGAGCCGTACCCTTCCCCACACGCGATGTCCAACACTGTCAGCCCGTGCACGTACCTAGCAGCGAACTTGTACCTGTACAGATGCTCCCAGAAAGTGCCCGCAGGTGTGGATTCCGGGATCATGCGCTCGCCGGTAAATCGCACAACAACGCGCCCTAAGTCTGTCATTGGCTCTCCACCACTGCCCAAACAGATTTCTTCAGGACTGGCCCATAGAACGAGCCATACGGCTCGCCGCCAAGACAACTATTCCGCCACATGACTTCAAACCAGGCCGCCCCATCAACCGAGTCCAGCAGCCCTTCGGACTTGGTCCCGACGCTAACGCTGATCAGGTACAGTCCCTCGCCCAGGTCAACGGATGGAATCCTGCACTCGACTTGACACCTGCCTTCTAGGCCGGGCAGTGGCTCCGAGTCGAAGTAGGAGGCTACCGTGAGTATGCGCCTCCCCAGGCTGTCCTCAATGGCAATAGCCAGCCTCGGACTAGTGATCAGCCGATCCGTGTCGATTGTTAGCCTTACTATGAGTGCCTCGTCCGGATAGAGCGTATCAGACGGCATGCAGCGATCAGTGCCCATCTTCAGTTCCTGCAAGATTGGTGAATACTTTGGAAGCCGCGCCGCATGGTCAGCTAGCGAGACGGTACCGCCGTGCAGGGCGGCAGCAGAGCCCAGGTACGCATCAACAGCCTCGTTTGTCGGTCCAGTGTAAATGATCCTCCCATCCGATAGCAGCATACTTGTCTCACACAACCTCTCCACCGCCGCCATATTATGGCTCACGAAAATCACCGTCCGCCCCTCGCCGGCCACATCGCCCATCTTGCCCAGACACTTTTTCTGGAAGGCGGCGTCGCCCACGGCCAGCACCTCGTCCACGATCAGCACCTCGGGCTCCAGGTGGGCGGCCACGGCAAAGGCCAGGCGCACGTACATCCCGCTGGAGTAGCGCTTGACGGGCGTGTCCAGGAACTTTTCGATCTCCGAAAAGGCCACGATCTCGTCGAAACGGCGGTCGATCTCGCCCCGGCGCATGCCCAGGATGGCGCCGTTGAGGTAGATGTTCTCGCGGCCGGTGAGCTCGGGGTGAAAGCCGGTGCCCACCTCCAGCAGCGACCCCACGCGCCCGTGGATCACCGCCCGCCCGGTGGTGGGCTCGGTGATGCGCGAGAGGATCTTTAACAGTGTGGATTTCCCCGCGCCGTTGCGCCCGATCACGCCCACGACCTCGCCGCGGCGGACCTCGAAGGAGACGTCGCGCAGGGCCCAAAAGGTCTCCGAAGCGGGACCATGGACCATGGACGATGGACCACCGGACGGACCATGGACCATGGACGATGGACCATGGTCTGTGGTCTGTGGTCTGTGGTCTGGCCGGCGGCGGAGCCGCCCGGCGATCGCATCCCGCAGCGTATCGTGGCGCTCGCGCGTGCCGATGCGGTATTCCTTACCCAGGTTCTCGACCGAGATCGCTATGTCGCTCACAAAGGGCTTCACCTGCTTACGCTAAGCCTGAGGCTCGAACCACGACTGCGCACTGGAATGGTAGCGCAACCCGACTATCGGAGCAAACGCCGAGCGGACGCCCTTCGTCGGAGGAGGCACCGCTCTCTCGTGCTTCTTGCCGGGGGCCCGGCGACACCGGGCCCCCGTTTCGATCCACGAGCCTGACGGACTAACTCGCCCTGAGCACCTGTCGCATGAACAGCCGCGCGTCCGATTTGAGGCACTGTCTCTCTTTGAGCGCCAGGTGGCGGTACGTGGCCTTGGCCCCGGTCGCAACCTGGTAGGAATCGGTGCCGCCATAGACCAGCGCGCCATCCTCGGCCACCAGGCCGATGCCGATGCGCGAGTCCTGGCTGATGATGGCGCCGACGCCGATCCGGGCCTCGCGATTCACGTGAACTTGCGCCGCCAGGCGGGCACCGGCGCCGATGTCCACCGCCTCGCCCACATAGCAGCCGCTGTCGATTACGGCCCCGTACCCGACAAAGACGCTGTCGCAGATCCGGGTGCCGGCACCGATCACGGCTCCGGCGGCGATGACCGATCCCGCGCCGACGACGACATCGTCAGCCAGCACGGCGCGGGGGTGGATCACCACCGGCAGCTCAAAGCCCTGTTCCTGCAGCCAGGCGGCCAGGGCCAGACGGTTCCCCGGCTCGGGCACGGCCGGCAGGATGTGCACGAGCCCCATGTCCTGCAGATGACCCAAACGGTCCGTGCCTCCCAGCAGCCGCGATCCGCCGAACTCGCGCCCGCGGTCCGCGGCCCTGGTGGCGTCGAGAAAGCCGACGAACTCGAACTCGCCCTGGGCGCGGACGATATCCGCGATGACCAGCGCGCGCTCCGAGGTGCCCCACAGGGCGACCTTGGGCCGGTTCCTGACAATCTTGGTGTCCATGTTCTCGCTCATTCTGGTAACAACCTCCGTAGAACTGTGCTCGGATACCGTGACAGCGGAAACAGCCGTCGTACGCCAGCGCTCCCCTGCCAGAACTATCCTACAGCATTAGGAGGCGTTTGTCTGGAAAAAGCCAGCCCGCAGACCACCAATTGTTCACTCCAGTGAAATATCCGAGGCGGACCATGGACGATTGACGATGGACCACCGGACAGACGATGGACCACAGACCATGGACCACCGGACAGACGATGGACCACAGACCATGGACGATGCCGGATCGTCTATCGTCCCGCGTTCCGACGCGCATCGTCTGTGGTCATCTCGTCATCGTTGAGGTACTCTGCCAAGTCCTCGCCCACTCGCCCCTTCGTGCCGCCAAGCGCCCGCCGCATGCTCTGAATGCGGCGCGAAAGAGCCTGTGCGTGCTCCAGCGTCTGAACGAGCACAGAGACATCCTTCAGATAGCCTCTGCGCTGGATCAGGTGCCCGCAGGCCACCGTCTCCAGCAGGGAGCGCAGCGCCATACCCAGGAATCGGACCTGTTCGGCGTCCGATTGCCCTGTCGAGCCCTCGGCAATGTTCAGCACCACCGAGGTCGCCGCGCGCAGCAGCTGCGAGCGCAGATTATAGCGCTCAGACTCCGGCAGTCCGTCCGCCACAGTATAGCAGCGATCGACATAGTCGAGAGCCGACTGATAGATCTCCAGCTGCTCGAATTTGAACACCGCGCAACCTCCGGTTGCGGACCATGGACCACCGACCATGGACCATGAGAACCAGACCATAGACCACGGACCATAGACGATAGACTGTCGCTGACGACGACTCATCGTCTATCGTCCTGCTGCCTCGTCCATCTCCGCACGCACTCGCGCCCATCGTCTATCGTCTGTGGTCGCGCGTACTCGCGCGCATGGTCTATGGTCTATCGTCTATGGTCGTCTACGCTAAACTATGTCGGCGAAGGATCTCTCCGTCGTCCTGAAGAACACCAGCCCCGTCAGGAAGACAATCAGCGCGATGGCGACCGAGACGGCCACCAGCGGGCCGGAGAGGGTCGTGCTGCTGGCGCCGTTGCCCAGCAGCGCCCAGCGAAAGCCCTCCACCACGCCGGTCATGGGGTTCAGGCTCAACAGGAAGCGGTATGCCGGCGGGATGAGCGTGCTGGCGTAGACCACCGGCGTGACATACATCCAGATCTGCACCGCAAAGGGCACCAGGTAGTTGACGTCGCGGTAGCGGACGTTGAGCGCCGAGAGCCACAGGCCAAAGCCCAGCGCGGTGACCGCCGCCAGCAGGACCAGCGCCGGCAGCACGAGCACCCGCGGCGTAAGCGGCACGCGGTAGGCGGCCATCAGCACGGCAAAGACCGCGGAGGAGACCAGGAAATCCACCAGGCTGGAGAGCACCGCGGAGAGGGGAATCACCAGCCGCGGAAAGTAGATCTTGGTGACCAGGTTGGCGCTCTGCACCACGCTGGAGCTGGAGCGGGTGAGCGCCGCGGAAAAGTAGTTCCAGGGGAGCAGGCCTGCGTAGGCAAAGATGGGATAGGGCACGTCGCCGGAGGGCGCCTTCAACAGGACGCCAAAGAGCACGGTAAAGAGCGCCATGGAGGCCAGCGGCTGCAGGATCACCCAGGCGACGCCCAGCACGGTCTGCTTGTACCTGACCTTGACATCGCGCCACACGAGAAAGTACAGCAACTCGCGGTACTGCCAGAGGGCGTGCAGGTCGACAAAGGCCAGCCCGCGGGAGGGCTGGATCACGGTCGTCGGCACGACCTGGTCCGGAGTCACGGCCTTGGCGACGTCCGCCGTCGGCGGCGGGGCTTCCTCAGGCTCCCCGACGGCGGGAATAGCCAGTTCGCGCTCATTGATCAAGGGACTGAACTCCCAAGCCTTCTGAGGCTCGCCTTCTGAGGCTCGCCTTACCAGGCTCGCTCTGAACGGCATCGATTTGCACAGTGGAAAGAGCATACCAGAATCTGGGGCGGGGTCAAACGCTGGACCATGATATGACGCCATATCACGCGCGGGCCTAAAGCCCTTGATACATCGGGCGGAGGGTGTATTGACAGAAAGCGTACGCTTGAGTATCATGAGATTATTGGCAAACAATGGCGTTTGTCCACCGGATCGTAACCCGAGAGATACACCACTCATAAGGAGGTATCGCGGCGGCCTGGAGAGACACTGCGGTTTTGGGTAGGCCCGGCGGAGCGCCGCATCCGTGTACGGTCCCGGACAGATTATCCAGCGGGATAATCTGAGAGTACATAGCCTTGGAGGAGTCTGTATGAAGAGCAAGTGGTCGATTCTTATTGTGTTGTTGGTCATCGTCGGGATGCTCGCCTCTGCGTGCGCTACCGCGACCCCGGAGGTCGTGGAGAAGGTCGTAGAGAAAGAGGTCACGGTGGTGGTCGAGGCCGAGCCTGAGGTCATCGAGAAGGAAGTCGAAAAAGTCGTGACCCAGGTCGTCGAAGTCGAGAAGGAAGTCGAGAAGGTCGAGCAGCGCGAGTGGCCCCCGATCGGCGCCTGGCCCGACACGGTCGTGATCGTCGAAGAGCCCTCGGCGGACGCCGCCGTGAGCCGCATGGAGACAGGCGAGATCGACATCTACGCCTACCAGGTAACCGAGTCTGAGGTCTTTGCCAAGGTCGAGGCTTCGGAGAATCTCGATTACTACCGCTCCTACGGTTCCTACAACGAGCTCACATTCAACCCCGCCGTGTTTACGAACGGCAAGTTGAACCCGTTCTCGTCGGCCGCAGTCCGTGAGGCCATGAACTGGCTCATCGACCGCAAGTACATTGCGGAAGAGATCATGGGTGGCATGGCCGTTCCTCGTTGGACGGCATTCAACACCGCATCCGCGGACTTTGCCACGATGGCGCCGGTTATCCGCGCGATCGAGGCCGAGTACGCCTACAGTTTGGAGCGCGCCAACGAAGTGATCACGGCTGAGATGGAGGCCATGGGCGCCACCCTCACGGATGGCAAGTGGACCTACAACGGCGAGCCCGTTGAGATCATCGGCCTCATCCGTAACGAGGACGAGCGCCAGCAGATCGGTGACTATGTTGCGGCACAGCTCGAGGACATCGGCTTTACCGTGACCCGTGACTACAAGACGAGCGCTGAGGCCTCGCCGATCTGGCTCCGTGCAGATCCCGCAGAGGGCGGTTTCCACTACTACACCGGTGGCTGGGTTACCACCCAGGTTCCCCGCACGCTGGCAGACAACTTTGCCTTCTTCTACACGAACCTGGGTATGGCTGTCCCTCTCTGGGCAGCGTATGAGAACACCCCCGAGTTCTACGAAGTGGCAGACCGCCTGAACAACAGCGACTTTAGTTCGCTGGAAGAGCGCGAGCAACTCCTCGAGCAGGCCCTGTGGATGTCGATGGAAGACTCGAACCGCATCTGGCTGGTGGACTCGTCCAGCATCACCCCGTACGTCAAGGACGTCTCGGTGGCTGCTGACCTGTACGCCGGTGTGGCCGGGGCCAACCTCTGGGCTCAGACCATCCGCCGCGTCGGCCAGATGGGCGGAACCATCACGGTGGCCATGCCCAGCATGCTGCCCGAGCCCTGGAACCCGATCGCGGGCTCCAACTGGGTCTATGACATGATGCTGATCCGCGGTACCGGCGATGCCGGCCTCGAGCCCGACCCGTACACGGGCCTGGTGATGCCGCAGCGCATCGAGCGCGCCGAGGTCGTCGTCCAAGAAGGGCTGCCCGTTGTGAGCACCCTGGACTGGGTGACCCTCGAGTTCGCACCCGAGATCACCGTTCCGGACGACGCCTGGGTGGACTGGGACACGTCCAAGGACATGTTCCTGACCGCTGCTGAGGTCTATACCGAGACGCAGACCGCTCTGCGCAAGAGCACGGTCTACTATCCTGAGGACCTCTACACCGACGTGCTCTGGCACGACGGCAGCCCCTTCTCGGCGGCTGACATCGTCATGAACATGATCCTGACCTTTGACCGGGCCAAGTCGGGCAGTGCCTACTATGACGAAGCCTACGTACCTACCTTTGAGTCCTTCATGTCGTCCTTCAAGGGCGTCAAGATCGTCTCTACCGATCCGCTGGTGATCGAGACTTACTCGGACTATTACCAGTTGGATGCGGAGTTGAGCGTTGACACCTGGTGGCCGTACTATGATCAGGGCCAGGGCGCATGGCATACGCTGGCGCTGGGTCTGTTCGGTGAGGCCGACGGCCAGATGGCGTTCAGCGCCGATAAGGCGTCTGAGAAGAGCGTGGAGTGGACGGGCTATGTGAGCGGCCCTACGGTTGCGGCCATGGTCGAGATACTGGGCACCGTGTCCACGACCGGCTGGACGCCGTTCACCGCCACCCTGGAGCAGTACATGGCCGAGGGCGAGGCAGAGGCGCGCTATGCGAACCTGCAGTCGTTCTACGATCGCTTTGAGCATCTGTGGGTGGGCACCGGGCCGCTGTATCTGGAGCGGGCATATCCTGTGGAAAAGACCGCCACGCTGCAGCGTAACCCGTACTATGCTGATGAGTCGACCAAGTGGGATCGCTTCTCCGAGGCCGCCATTGCGGTGGTGGACATCGAGGGCGAGACGAGTGTATCCATCGGCACAGAGGCGACCTATGACGTGTACGTCACGTTCGACGATGAGCCGTATGCTTCGGCTGATCTCAAGAGCGTGCAGTACCTGCTCTTTGACGCCACTGGCGCGCTTGCCTCACAGGGCGACGCGACGATGGTTGAGGAAGGTCTGTACAGCGTGACGCTGGACGCCGGCACCACTGGCGCTCTGACCGAGGGCTCGAACCGGTTGGAGATCGTGGTGGTGTCCAACCTGGTGGCGCTCCCGACCTTTGAGTCGCTGGAGTTTGTGGCCACCCCGTAAGGGTGACGATGTAACCCCGGTCCAGGGGCAGGGGGCTGTCCCTTGCCCCTGGACTTTTTTTGCAGCCCATCAGAAAGAGAGATAGCGGATGGCCGAATCAACTGCGCTCCCCGCTCCGGAAGCAGTCTCACCACCCACACCCAGGCGGGCAAGCGCCCTCAAGCGCGTGCTCAGGTTCACCGGGCGGCGCTTTCTGGCGCTGGCCGTGACGGTGATCATTGGCGTGTACCTGACGATCATCATCGCCAATATGGGCGGCGCCGTTGATGAGCTCCGCAAAGGCGAGATCATGCAGGGCATCGTCATGGGCGTATCGATGGACCCCGAAATGAAGCAGCTGCCCGCTGCCGAGCGCCAGGCCATCATCGAAGAGATGGCGCGCCTGCAGGAAAAGCGCCTTGGCCTGGATCAACCCTTTATCATTCGCAGCTTTACCTTTCTCAGGAACGCCCTGCTGCTGGATCTCGGATTTGCCGAGAACCTCACCAGCGACAGCGGTTCCCGGCTGGTCAGGGCGATCATTCTGGAACGTTTACCACCTACGCTGTTGCTCATGGGGCTCTCCTATCTCATGTTGTTCATCATCAGCGTATTCTTTGCCCTGTTCCTGTCCCGCCGGTACGGCAGTTTTCTGGACCGCCTGGTCGTCGCGCTGGCGCCCACATCCAGCGCCCCGGCGTGGTTCTATGGCCTGTTCCTGATCCTGTTCTTTGCCGTATTCCTCGGCGTGCTGCCCTACGGCGGGATGGTCGATGCCCCGCCGCCGAGCAACAAGCTGCAGTACGCCTTGAGCGTGCTGCGCCACATCATCCTGCCGGTGCTCTCTGTGCTCGTGTCCGCCATCTGGAGCAGCACCTACTCGTGGCGCACGTTCTTCCTGATCTATTCCAGTGAAGATTATGTCGAGATGGCCAAGGCCAAAGGCCTGTCGTCTCGCGATATCGAGAATCGCTACGTACTGCGCCCCACCCTGCCAACAATCATCACCAACTTTGCCCTGTTGCTGATCGGGCTATGGACGGGCGCCATCATCCTGGAGACCGTCTTCAACTGGCCCGGACTGGGACGGCTGTTCTATTCCGCCATCAACATCTACGATACGCCAGTGATCGTTGGCGAGACCGTGATCTACGCCTATCTGCTCGCCGTCACGGTCTTTGTCCTGGACTTTATCTATGTGCTCGTCGACCCGCGGGTCCGGATCGGCGGCGGGAGTGAGGCAGCATGAGTGCAATCTTGAGATCACTGCGGCAGCTCAAGCGCTACCCCTCAGCGATCGGGGGGATGATTATCATCCTGTTGCTGCTGTCCATCGCCGTGTACGCCATCGCCACGATCCCCTACTCTGAGGCGATCCGGCTCTGGCGCGGAGGTGAGGACGTGTGGGGTGAATCTCCCAAACTCGCCGCACCAGTCTGGGTGGACTGGTTCAACCGTGAGAAGATGTCCAAGAGCATCATCGTCAGAAGTACAGACGATGCCGTTACGCGAGAGCTGTCGGAGGGCGGCAGGACAGAGTTTCTCACCTTCCCTGTAGACTATCAGTATGACAACTTCCCTCAGGAGATCGTGATCTTTCTCACGTCTACCTACGAGTCCAAGCAGCCCCATGTAGCCCTAAAATGGTATACCCCGGACGGGCGTGACATTCGCATTACCGAAATGTCCGTCAAGCGTGCCGACACATACCGGCCTGGCCAGGATTCGAGACTGACCCGCCGACTCAAAGGCGCGTCGGCCGAGATCGGCTTGCTGCAAGACCCGGAGAGCGAGAATAGGCAGCTGCTCAAGGGGCCCTACCAACTCGTCATGGAGATTCACGCCTTTGAGGAAGGGTCTCATGTTGACGCCAAACTGGTGCTGCACGGGCAGGTTTCGGGCCTCGCGGGCACCGACGACCGCCGCAGGGACCTGATGGTGGCGCTGCTCTGGGGCACACCGATTGCGTTGTCCTTTGGTCTGCTCGCCGCCCTGGGCACCAGCCTGACCACGATGATCATCGCGGCGATCGGCGTGTGGTACAGCAAGTGGGTGGACGCCGCCATTCAGCGCATCACCGAAGTGAATATGATCCTGCCCTTCCTGCCGATCCTGATCATGATCGGAACGCTGTACACCCGCAGTATCTGGGTGATCCTGGGTACGGCGATCGTGCTCAGCATCTTTGGGAGCGGCATCAAGAGTTATCGCGCCATCTTTATGCAGGTGAAGGAATCACCCTATATCGAGGCGGCGCGCGCCTACGGAGCCGGCGATTTTCGTATCATCTTCCAGTACATGATCCCGCGCGTGATCCCCATGCTCATTCCGCAGCTGGTGACTGCCATTCCATCCTTTGTTTTCCTGGAAGCGTCGCTGGCGCTGCTGGGACTGGCGGACCCCGTGCTCCCCACCTGGGGCAAGATCATTAACGACGCCCGCTCACAGGGTGCGTTGTTCCACGGACAATACTACTGGATGCTGGAGCCGGCCGTGCTGCTGATGCTCACCGGGCTCGGGTTTGCCATGCTGGGCTTTGCACTTGACCGTGTCTTTAACCCCAGACTGAGAGGGCTCTAGGCCATGACGACATCAAGCCCACTGCTCAAAGTAGAGAACCTTGTACTGCACTTTCAGACCAACGCCGGGATTGTCCAGGCAGTTGACGAGGTCAGCCTGGAGCTTGACCGCGGCAAGGCCATGGTCATCCTGGGCGAATCAGGTTGCGGCAAGACATCGCTGGCCAAGGCAATCCTGAGGCTGCTTCCCCGCAACGTGCACACCTATAGCGGCAGCGTCATTGTCGGTGGTATGGAAATCATGACCCTCTCTGACGAGAATTTCCGCCAAAAGGTCCGCTGGCTCAAGATGTCCATGGTGCCTCAGGCCGCCATGAACTCGCTCAACCCTGTGCTCAAGGTCGGCGACCAGGTCGCCGAGCCGATGATGTCACACTATGACGTGAAAAAGCCGGAAGCCATGCGCCAGGTGGCGCGCATGTTTGAGAACGTGGGCGTACCTCTGGACTTTATCAACCGGTACGCCTTTGAGCTCAGCGGCGGCATGCGCCAGCGTGTGGCCATTGCCATGTCGCTGGTGACCACGCCGGACCTGATCATCCTGGACGAGCCGACCTCGGCCCTGGATGTGCTGACGCAGGCCAATATCTTTAACGTGCTCAAGCGCATCAAGCACGAGATCGAGGCCAGCTTTATCCTCATCACCCATGACATTGCCACCTCCAGCGAGTTGGCTGACCGCGTGGCGGTGATGTACGCCGGGCAGATTGTCGAGGTGGCGGATGCATTGGAGTTCTTCCCCAGGCCGTTGCACCCTTACTCGGAAAGACTGATGGCCAGCGTGCCCAAGTTGCGCGCCGACCAGGAACCCGAGTTTATCACGGGCCAGCCGCCGAGCCTGCTGGATCCGCCCACTGGCTGCCGTTTCGCAGAGCGGTGCAACCACTGTTTCGAACGCTGCTCTGAGGAGCCGCCCGTCTTTAGCCTCCAGGGACGCCAGGTCAAGTGCTGGCTTTATGCCCCCGGTGAGGAACGCTATGCCGAGTCTTCGGGAGAGTTTGCAGGAGCTGAACATGCCATCTGAAACCAGCACAGTCATGACCGCCGATCGACCGGCCGGGGCGCCCGATCCTCAGACGCGAGACACGCTCGTCAGCGTGCGCGATCTGCGCGTGTGGTTCGAGCTTCGCCGCGGGGCCTTTTCCCATGCCGGTTCCGTGCACGCCGTGGACGGCGTGAACTTTAACCTGGCGCAGGGCGAGGCCATCGCTGTCGTAGGCGAAAGCGGCTGCGGCAAGTCCACCCTGATGAAGACGATCCTGGGCCTGTACCAGCCCACGGGCGGTCAGGTCACCTTTATGGGCGAGCCTGTCGGTGAGATGAACAACACCGAGCTCAAGGCGTACCGGTCTCAGATCGGTTACGTCCAGCAAGACCCCTTTGGCGCTTTGGCACCCTTTATGACGGTGCGACGGCTGCTGAACGAACCGCTCATCATCAACGACATCCCGGATGAGGAGCACGAAGAGCGGATACACCGCGTAATGGAAGAGGTCAAACTGGCCCCCGTCGAAGACTTTGTGGGCAAGTTCCCGCACCAGCTCAGCGGCGGGCAGTTGCAGCGCGTCGTCATCGCCCGCGCCATGATCCTCCAGCCCAAGATGATCGTCGCAGACGAGCCGGTCAGTATGCTGGACGCCTCCGTCCGCGTTGAGATCTTGAAACTTTTGCGCGCGCTTCAGGAAGAGTATCACCTGTCCGTCATGTACATCACGCACGACCTCTCCACCGTGCGATACTTTTCCGAGCGGATCTTTGTGATGTATGCCGGTTGGCTGGTCGAAAAGTCACCGGTGAACTCGCTGCTGTACAATCCGCTGCATCCCTACACAGAGGCGCTGCTGGCGGCGACGTCAGACCCGGACGCGAATAACGCGCTCACCTATAAAGAAGTGCCCCCGGGGGAACCGCCGAGCCTGGTCAATCCTCCCAAAGGCTGCCGGTTCCACCCGCGCTGTCCAAAAGCCATCGCGGGGCTCTGCGAGGTCGAGGTGCCGCCCGATTTTGAGCCCGAGCCTGGCCATCAGGTATCGTGCTGGCTCTATCGATAAGGAAACAACGTGGACGGCATCAAGCTGGTCTGGATAGGATTGGGCGGCGTCCTGCTGGGCGTCGCCCTGCCCTTCCTGATGGTCCTGGATGTGATCCAGCCGACCTTATTGCTGGGGTTCATCTCCTTTGCGGCCTCGGTGGGAGGGCTCATGCTGGGGATCATCGGCTCCGCCATGGCCGCCCGAAGGTACCGGCAGCAGTAACTGCCCCGGAGGATTTGCCCCGCAGCCGTGGATGCCTACGATTGATCTGCAGGCACGTCTGACCCAGAATCCATCACCCGCAGCCCTGGCCCTTCCTCTATGGTAACCATCGGCGCTGCACGGGAGAACGCCTTGAGCATCTCACGGTCCGCCAGGGTATCGCTATCCGCACGATCACGCACACGCCAGTGGCTCATCGCAGCACTGGCGTTGTTCGCGATATGGACACCCCCCTCCCAGACCGCACCGCCTGTCCCCAGCCCCGCCGGCTGCCCGGTGCCGCGGGAGATCGGCGCCGCATCCTGGCTGCTGGCCTCGATGCAGTACATTGACATCTGCGAGCTCCTGGCGAACGCGACGATCACGAACATTCCAGGGACCGGATCGCCGTCTGAGCATGTGGTGATCGAGGGAGACACGCTCTCCGAGATCGCCCTTTTATACGGCACCACGGCCGAGGTTATCGCCGAGCTCAATGGCCTCAACGATATCGGGGCACTCTCCGTTGGCATGCGGCTGCGTCTCCCCGAGCCGGGCGTCGTACCTGCCCCAGCGACCCCTGCCACATCCGGCTCTGCCCATGTACAACTGGCCTCGGCCTGTGCGCCGGAGGCCAGCGAGCACATCCTCGATCTGCCGGCCGAGGCATCTCGCGCCGCCATATTCGATAACGTGCTGTATCTGCTGGCCGGGGGCCAGCTCTACGGGCTCCCGCTCACCGCGATCGCGCGCGAGAACCGGCTGCTGCAGCCCGGGCTGATCTGGCCCGCCGGTGGCGCTGCGGGCGGCATCTCACTGCAGGAGTTGATGGACATCGCCGTGGACGAGGGTAGCGGCGAACTGGTGCTGCTGAACAAAGTCGGAGACCTGTTCAGCTACAGCCCGGCGACGAACGCGTGGACCGTACGCATGGTGGCATCGGCCGTGCCTGGATACTGGATCGATCCACAGTACCTGGCCATCACGCAGATCGGCCACACCACCTATGCCCTGGACGTCGATAACGCCAGCGTGTGGAAGCTCACCCCAGGCATGACCTATCCCACGCTGCAATTGGAGGGCGGCCATATCGCGCGGGCCGTTGATCTGGCAGCAATGAGCGGCGGGCTGTATCTGCTCTACGGCAACGGCACCCTGTCTGACGGCTCCGGCAGCGCCTTTGCGGCCGAGGTTGCGCCCCTGGCGTGGCCAGCCGATCTGGCCTCCGCCCAGGGTGGCCTGCTGGCTCTGGACGGCGACGGCCGCCGCGTGGTGCTGGCAAGCGCCGAGGGCGCACTGGATGTCAGCCTGCGCATCCCCGGGATGCAGCGCCTGCGCACCGCCGGGGCTGCCGACGGTGTCGTCTATGCCGTGGCTGGCAACATGCTGTACCGTGCGGCGACCCTGCAGGCCAACGATGCCTGCCCCGCGGTGCCCTTTGATGACCGGTGGATGTTCAACAATGTCGATCTCGATGCCGGCGTGCCGGCGTTGACGCTACCCTTTGACGGGGGCGTCCTACCCTCACGGCCGCGGTCCTATCCGGGCGCCAGGCGGATGTACCGCTATGGCATCCACCAGGGGGTCGACTTTTACGCGGGCGACGCCCCGGGGCTGGCCTACGGCAGTCCGGTGGCCGCTATAGCGCCGGGAACCGTCATCCGCATCGATCATGGCTTTGCCGAGATCACCCCGGAGGCCTACGGGCCGATGATGGCGGAGATCGAGGCGCTGCACAGCACGCCGGAGCAGCATCTGGACAAGCTGCGCGGCCAGCAGGTGTGGATCGAGCATGCCCCGGGGATCGTCTCGCGCTACTCGCACCTCTCCGGGGTGGCCGGCGACCTGCAGGTAGGCGACACAGTGGTCACTGGCCAGTTCCTGGGCCGCGTGGGAGTGTCGGGCACCAGCGATGGCGTCTATGGCAGCACAGCCGGGTTCCACCTGCACTGGGAGATCTGGATCAACGGGCGGTATCTTGGGCATGGCCTCACGATTCCGGAGACAATGCGGATCTGGCGGCACCTGTTCTAGCAGGCATCGTCCCCTGGCGAGTGTTTTCGGCGCCCGCGCTGTCGGAGAAGATCAGCCACCCGAGCCAAAACGCACCACCCGTCAGATTGAACACTCGGACAGCCAGACTTACTGCTCACCCTGTGGGCGAAATGCCACATGAGCGGCCGGGACCACGCCAGAAACCATTGAATCGGCACAGCTCGTCGGTTACAATGTGCCTGTCACCAATCGGCCACATCAGGAGAGGTCCAGTGAACAGCACACGCAAATTCACCATTCTGCACTCTAACGACATGCACGGCGATTTCCTGGCCGAGATGCAGGGCCAAGAGGGCAAGCTCGTGGGCGGGCTCTCGTTACTTTCGGGGTACATCAACAAGGTCCGTGAGGAAGAGGAGAATGTCCTCTATGTGATCTCGGGCGACATGGTGCAGGGCTCGGTCATCGACTCTGAATACAAGGGGATCTCCACCATGGAGATCATGAACTATCTGGCACCCGATGTGGTCACCCTGGGCAACCACGAGTTCGACTATGGCCTCCCGCACTTGCTCTTTCTGGAAAAGGTGGCCAATTTCCCCATCGTCAATGCGAACCTGTACATCCGCCGCACCGCCAAGCGGTTGATGCGACCTTACCACATCATCGACATGGCGGGTTTTCGCATCTTGTTTATCGGCATCATCACCGAAAAGGTGATCGACGCCATCCAGCGCGACAAGGACATCGGCAGCTTTGTGTCGCTGGAGGAGGCCTCCCAGGAGATCGCCAAGATCATCGACGCCTACAAGAACGACGATGTCGACCTGACGATCCTGTTGACCCACATCGGTTTCGAGTCCGACTGCGATCTGGCGGCGATGTTGGACCCTGATCTGGGCGTGGACATGATCATTGGCGGCCACTCGCACACCGTGCTGGAGCAGCCTGCGCTGGTCAACAATGTCCTGATCGCACAGGCCGGCGTGGGCACGGACCAGATTGGGCGCTTTGACATCGTCGTCGATGACGACACCAATGCCATCGCAGATTGGAAGTGGGAACTGATCCCGGTCGAGCAGGGGCTCGCCGAACCGGACGCCCAGCTCCAGGCCCACATCGACTCATTCAAGCAGGTGGTGGACCAAAAGTACAACAGCGTCGTAACACGCCTGGCGATCAAGCACACGCACCCCGCCCGCGAGCAGGAGACCGCGCTGGGCAACCTGTTCGCGGACGCCCTGGCCGAGGCCGCCCGCCTGGATGTGATGCTCCTCGGCTCCGGGTCGGTGCGTTCCAAAGAACTCGGGCCCATCGTGACCCTCAGCGACTTTATCTCCTGCTTCCCCTACGGCGACTCGCTAACCATGTTCGGCGTCAAAGGCGAGACGCTGCGCAAGATGTTCGAGCGCTGGATGCGCGCCGAGAACCGCACCGGCGAAGGCGAGTGCTACCAGGTGAGTTCCGGCGTCAAAGTCACCTACAGCGAAAGCCAAAAGCGCGTCACCTGGCTCAGCGTCAAGGGGGAGCCCGTGCAGGCGGAGCGCATATACACCGTGGGACTGCAGGGCTACCAGGCCAGCAACAGCAAGGCCTACCTGGACGTTAGCCCGGAGGAATTGGCTGAGATCTACCGTCCCAAGGTCATCAGCCATAATATCCAGACGCTGCTGCTGGACTATTTGTGGGACAACCAGGGCATGCGCAGGACCATCGAAAACCGCATTGTTTACCAACAGTGACAAGTCGCGGAACCCTCCTGGTTGACCGAGCGTCTGGCCTTGGGGCCAGACGCTCGTGTATCGTCAACCGTCTGCGAGCGCCGGGGCTCAATTCCTGCCAGAAACTGGACCCAGATGAAGGCAGATCGCCTGGGCCAACTCACTTGCGCTCGCCGTATTGGCATCGATCACTGGCCCCGCCGTACGCAACCAGGGCAGCGCAGCCTGGAACTGCGCGTTCATCTCGCGCAGAAAGGCGGGATGCCGCGAGAGGTTGCGCCCCGGGCTGGGGTCGTTAGCGACGCGCGCCAGGCACGCCTCGTACGACACATCCAGCGTGACCAGGCGCAGGGCCACGGGCCTCCTAACGGCATCGCGCAGCGCCGCCAGCTCCGCCGCGGAAAAGAACTCGCCCTCGACGATCACCGTATCGTGTCCGGCCTGGTAGATGGCATCCGTCAGGCCCCCGCAGATGCTCCGCGCCATCTGCCAGAGGTCGGGCTCGCCATAGTGCACCTGCGGGCGCACCATATCGGCCACAAGATCGAGGTCCACCACGCCGACCCGGCGGCCGCGCTGGCGCAGGCACTCGGCCAGCCGAAGCGCGGTCGTGCTCTTTCCCCCGCCCACAGGGCCCGTAAGGACGATCAGCAGCCGCCCCGCTCCGCCATCCGTCACAGATTCTGCAGAGTGCGGAGCGCGGCTGCGTTCCGGCAGCGACCTTCGGCCGCGCGCTGCAGCGCGCGCGGGATGGTGGCCAGCAGCCGCGCCGAACGCGTCGCGACGTCCTCGTAGCAGGCCGCCGCCCGCTCCTCCAGCGCCACGGACTGCGCCAGCGCCTGTCCAAGCTCGGCTGGCGCGACCGTGGGCACGTCGCTGTACTGCGTCAGATCCAGTCCCTCAAAAGCATACCCCGCCTCGAGCGCGTCAGAGATCGTCTCCTGGTAGGTGCGCAGCACCTGCATGCGGTTCCGGGCGCAGATCGCGGCGCAGCGTTGAAAGGTCGGTACTTGCGCCGGAAACGCCCGTGCCAACGCCTGGTACCAGTCCTCTGAGCGCGCCTCCAGCTCGTCGAGGAAACGCATCACCGCGCTGGCCGTCAATGGTCCGCCGGACACCTGCTCCGTCAACGATCCCCCCATCTCAGAACCACCTCTCGATGACGACCTTGCTCTCGGTGAAAAAGCGGATCACATCCTCGCCCTGGCCGTGCAGCACGCCAAAGAACGAGTCCTTCATACCGCTGAACGGGAAAAACGCCATCGGAGCCACGATGCCGATGTTGATGCCGATGTTGCCGCACTGCACCACATAGCGGAACTTGCGCGCCCAGCGGCCATTGTTGGTAAAGATCGAGGCCGCGTTGCCAAAGGGGTTGCCATGGATCATGGCGATGGCCTCATCCATGTCGCGCGCCCGCATCAGCGCCGCCACCGGGCCAAAAACCTCCTCGCGAGCGACGGCCATCTCGGGCGTTACGTCGCCCAGCACCGTGGGCCCCAGGAAGGCGTCGGGCGGCAGATCGCCGATGGTGGTGAACTCGCGCCCGTCCAGCAAGAGCGTGGCCCCCTCGGCTAGCGCGCCCTCGATATGCCGGACCACGTTCTGCTTCTTGCCCGGGTCGCGCAGCGGCCCCATCTGCACCGCCTCATCCAGGCCGTAGCCGATGGTGATGCCACGGGCCGCGGCCACAAATGCCTCGGCCACCTCCGCGTAGCGGGCCTCCAGTTCGGTCTCGTTCATCCCCTCGCCCACCACCACCAGGTTGGCGTTGGCCAGGCAGCGCTGGCCCGCATTGCCGTAGAAGGAGGTCATGCAGGCGGCGATGGTGTGCGGCAAGTCCGCGTCAGGCATCACCAGGGCATAGTTCTTGGCGCCGCCCTGCGCGATCACGCGCTTGCCCGTGGCGCCGCACCGCGGGTAAATGACGTCTTTCGCCACCGGCGTCGAGCCCACAAAGCAGATTCCCTGGATCCCGGGATGGTCCAGCATGGCCCCGACGACGTCACGGCCGCCGTGGACGATATTCCAGACGCCATTGGGGATGCCCGCCTCCTCCGCCAGCTCGGCGATGCGCACCTGGCTGAGGGGGTCCTCGCTCGAGGGCTTGACGATGATGCAGTTGCCCGTGGCCACCGCAAAGGGAGCGAACCAGAGCGGCACCATAAAAGGAAAGTTGTAGGGCCCGATGATGGCAAAAACGCCCAGAGGCTGCCGGATGAGAAACTCGTCGATGCCCGAGGCGATGTCCTCCAGGTTCTTGCCCATCATCAGTGAGGGGATGCCCGCCGCTACCTCGACCATTTCGATGCCCCGGCGGGTCTCGCCGCGCGACTCGTCGATGGTCTTGCCGTGCTCCTGGGTCTGGATGCGCGACAGCTCCTCAAAGTGCTGCTCCATCAGGTCCCGCAGCCGCAGCAGGCAGCGCGCGCGGGCCAGCGGCGGTGTGCGCCGCCAGTCGTCAAAGGCGGCGGTAGCCGCGTCAACGGCGCGGTCGAGCTCCGCCGGTGTGGAAAGCGGCACCCTGCCGATGGTCTGCAGATTGGCCGGGTTGACGATGTCGAGCAGCGGGCCCTCGGAGGGCTCCCAGAAACCGTCGATATAGTTTTCGAGATCACGGATCCCCTGGATGGGCTCTGACAGAACGACCATGCTGGTTCCTCCCGCGGTGTGCAGTGCGCTTATAAGGGGCTACCATCCGATTATAGGGCAGGGAACCGGCGAGCATCAAGCGTTCACCAACAAGGACGACCTGCATAGGTGCCACCGGGGCCGCGAGGTGGCACCGTTGAGGCGCACCGTTTCCTTAACTCCTGCATAACGACTACATTTGCTCACTGTATACTACACTCAACTGACATATGCCAGGGGTGGTGTGTATGCTGGAGTACACTGTCGTCTGCTTTGGTTGGCCGGGCCGCCAACCAGGTTCACGATCTGAGCGAGGATCCGTGCGGCTGCCGAAAGGGTGATCGCCGAAGGCGCATGCCGGGTGACAAAAAGGGGACGGATGGGATGTTCAAGCTGCACCGTCGTCGATCCACCCTGGTATCGTCCGTCGCCGTCTTTGTCCTGTTTGAGGCTCTCGTCGGCCCCGCCGCGGCAATGGCCCCCCCGGCCTGCGAGGCAACCTCCTCCGGCGCGTTCACGCCAGGCGCTGTTGGCCCGGCCTCGCGCCAATGATGCACGCACGGAAACGTCAAAGGTTACGCCGAAGGCGAGAGCGGCGCGATGCTGCTCCTGGTCAACAACACGTCGGGCGCTGAGGGCAAGGGGCGGCGAGAGCAGCATCGCGCCGGAATGGGAGACCGCCTCAGAGATCGACAAGCTGGGCTTCAACCTCTATCGCGCCGAATCCCAGTTCGGCCGGCACAGCAAGCTCGATGCGGCCCTCATCGCAGCCTGGCTGCCTGGCTCGCTGGAAGACGCCCTGTACACCTGGGTCGACAGCACGGCGGTGGCCGGCATCACCTACTACTACTGGCTGGAGGATGTTGACATCTACGGATATGGCACGCTGCACGGCCCCGTGCAGGCGCGCCTGACGGTGGAGCCCACGCCTGTGCCCCCCGCCAAACCCGGCAAGGGCCTGGGACGCGACAAGTAGACCCAAGTGGTCGACAACCCATGAACACAGCGGGCGCCCCGACGGGCGCCCGCTCTCTCGTCCTGATCACTGGCCAGGCTCAGGGCGTCTTGACGGCCGCGATGGGCATACGCCGGCCCATCCCAAAGGCTTTGGTGGTCACCCGCAGCCCGGGCGCTGCCTGGCGCCGCTTGTATTCGTTTCGGTCCACGGTGCGCGCCACCCAGGCGACCGTCTCGCGCGCGTAGCCCTCGGCCACGATCTCGTCGATAGAGAGCGCCTCCTCGACATACAGGTGCAGGATGCCATCCAGCACCGGGTACGGCGGCAGCGTGTCCTGATCGGTCTGGTTGGGGCGCAGCTCGGCCGAGGGCGCCTTTTCGATCGACCCGTGCGGGATCAACTCGCCATCGCGGTTGGCATAGCGCGCCAGGTCATAGACCAGCGTCTTGGGCACGTCCGAGATCGCCGCCAGGCCGCCGCTCATGTCGCCATACAGTGTGCAATACCCCACCGCCAGCTCGCTCTTGTTACCCGTGGAGAGCACCAGGTGGCCGAACTTGTTCGAGATGGCCATCAGCAGGTTGCCGCGGATGCGCGCCTGGATATTCTCCTCGGCCACGTTGGGCTCTGTCCCCTCAAAGTGGGGCGCCAGCGTCGCCAGGTAGGCCGTGTTGATCTCGCTGATGGGGATCAGGCGGAACTCGGCGCCGAGGTTGGCGGCCACGTCGCGCGCGTCACTGATGCTCCCCGGAGAGGAGAAGGGCGAGGGCATGCCGATCCCCAGCACGTTCTCGGGCCCCAGCGCGCGGCAGGCCAGATAAAAGGTCAGCGCCGAGTCGATCCCGCCGGACAGGCCCACCACGGCCCGGGAAAAGCCACACTTGCGGGCATAGTCGCGGATCCCCAGCACCAGCGCATCGTGGATCGAGCCGATCTCGTCCAGGCACTGGTACACGGCGCCGTCCGCCGGCGCGGAGGTGTCCACGGTCACCACCGCCTCTTCAAAGGCAGGCAGCACCGCCAGCGGCCGCCCCTGGGCATCCAGGACCATGCTGCGACCGTCAAAGACGAGTTCGTCATTGGCGCCCACCTGGTTCACGTACACAAAAGGGGCGCCGTGCGAGCGCGCGTGCTGGCTCATCAGTTGGTAGCGGACCTCTTCCTTGCCCACGTGAAAAGGCGAAGCGGAGATGTTGACCAGCAGGCTGGCGCCCTGCGCGCCCAGCAGCGCCACCGGATCGACGGCATACAGGCTGCGCGCGCTCCAGAGGGCTGGATCGGTCCAGGCATCCTCGCAGACGTGGATCCCAAGCTGCTCACCGGCACACGGCGTGACCTGTACCGCTGGCGCAGGGTCGAAATAGCGCAGCTCGTCGAACACATCATAGGTAGGTAGCAGCGTCTTGGCGTGCGTGCCAACGACGCGCCCCTCGGCCACCAGCACGGCAGCGTTGTACAGCCCCTTGCCGTTGGGCAGCGCGGTCTCCACCGGCGCGCCAAAGAGGATCGCCGTCCCGGGGTATTCGAGCGACATCTCACAGACCCGCGCCACCGCCTCATTCACCTTGCGGATAAACCAGGAACGCTCCAGCAGATCGCGCGGCGGGTAGCCAACCAGGAACAACTCGGAAAAGACCACCAGATCGGGACGCTCAGCGAGAGTGCGCTCCAGCGTCTCCGCGATGCGCGCCAGATTGCCGGCGATGTCGCCGACGGTGGGGTTGAGCTGGGCGAGGGTGATGCGCATGGGGTGTATTCTCCTGCGACGGGTTCGGATAGGGACATTGGGCCACGGACTACGGACTGCGGACGATGGACCATGGACCGTGAACGACGGGCACGATGCTGGGCCATCAACATGGCCATTATACGCCCGCGCACCGTTCCCGCAGAAAACGCCCGGTGGCGGCACGATCTATTGACAGCAGGTCGCAGGGCTGTCACAATAGCCGCGACGAAACGACTGTCTACTGTCACTCTCGGAGGTGCGCATGTACTGTCCCAGTTGCGGCGCCGCGAATGTCGAGACGAGTCCACAGTGCGTGGCTTGCGGGGCCGTGTTCCTGCTGGACACCCCCGCCTGGCTGTCGGCACAGCGCGGCTATGCCGATCTCACCGCCCGTTACGCGCGCAGCGAGATCGATAACGCCGCCTTTCAGAGCGCGCACGTGAACCTCGCTGTGCGCGACGCCGCGGGCCGCACCTGGCTTCCCTCTGAGGATCCCGAGCGACCCTACCTGTGGGATGGCAACGCCTGGGTGCCGCAAGAGGTCGCGCGGGTCAGTCCCGCGGCTCCAGGCGTGCCACCGGCACAGCCAGCCTACCAGACGCCGGCAGGGGTCCCACCGGCACGGGCGCAGCGATCCGCCGGGGGGCCTGCGACCCGTGAAGCGCCGCCCCCACCGAAAAAGCGGCACCGGCTGCGCGGCTGCTGCCTGGGAACGTTGATTGTCCTCTTTGTGCTCGCCGCCGCCGTGATCTGGGTCTCGCCCCTGCCCGAGCAATGGGGCCTGCGCAGGCCGGCAGCGGAAAAGGCCTTTGGCGAGAACCCGGAGCCGGACCGGGGTGCCTCACTGGAGCTCGAGGCCGAACTGGCGCAGGCCGGCGTCGACACCACCGGCCTGTACACCTACGTGCTGCCCTACCAGGATGGCCGCACGGGCGCCGCGTTGTATGCGGTGCTCGATGGATCAGCGGGCTTTAGCTTCCCCGATGCGGGGGACCAGGATCCCGTGCTCGCCACCATGGCCAACCTGGCCAACAGCCCGGCGCTGGCCGCGGCGGGGGTCGACCGCATCGCTGTCGACTATCGCGACGGCAGCGGCCAGCAGACGATCGTCTTGACCGCGCCCGTAGACGCGATCCAGTCCTTCTCGCGGGGGGAGATCACGCGCGACGCGTTCTTCCAGCAGATGGAGGCGCAAGTCGATCTGAGATCTATGACGGAGGGATTGCTACCATGAAAGAACGCCGCCGGACGATCCTCATCATTGTCTTGCTAGCCTTACTGGCACTGCAGGCGGGATGCACCGATTTCACTGCCGAGGACAAGGCCTTTGTACGCTCGCTGGTTCAGGAATTTCTCGAGAGCAAGAACATGTCCCCTACCAACCCCGACGGCAGCGCCAACTTGTTTGGAGGTGTCCGATTTGCTGCAGCGTTGGTCGGCAGGTCAGGTGACCAGGAGGCGAACGCCCTGTTCGGCATCTATACGTCAGTCAGCGGTGTAGTCGAGGCTGACAAGGAGATGGATGAGGCGCGTGCCAATGGGGATGCCGCCGCCATGGATCAGGTGATCAAGAGCCGCCCGCACGACTGGACCTACCGGTCATCGCGCGCCGTGCTGGCGCTGGCGCAGGGGGACATGGCGACCTACCAGGCTCAGGGCGACTCGGTATACGCGCTGGCGGAAGAACAGGGTATCCCGACGGGCAGGCTGGCGCGGCAGACAATCAAGGACTATGAGACCATCGCTGTTCCTGACAAGGGCGCGCAGGGACACCAAAAGTGGATGGATCTGCACCAGGCGTATGCAACGCTTTACGATGAGACAGGGCAGGATATGTATGCCGCTCAAGCCGATGCTGCCGCCATGGCTGCTATGGCCGCGCTCGAATAGGCCTCAGTCTATCCCTGGGTGAACACCACCCTTGCCTGCATATTGCCAGGAGATGTGGCGATCTCCGGACAGCAGAGTCTACAGGTTTCGTCCAAGGGCTCGATTCACGGCGCTGAGGTCCAGCACCTCCCAGTCGGTCGTGTCCAGTTCGCACAGTACGCCGCCGATCTCCAGCGGCTTGTAGCGGGCCGCCAGGAGTTGCGGCTTGAGCTCTTCCAGCAGATTCTCATCGTCGTGGCCGGGGTGCCTCCGGCCCGTGCGGGCGCGGAAACGCCGGTAGAGCTCATCTCCTCGCGTGCGGCACACCACCTGAAACACCCTGAACGGGTGCTCATGCTGCAGGGCTAGCAACTCGCGGGCTGCCTCGGGCGGAAAGTTGCTCTCGATGATGCAGGGCAGGCCAGCGACCACATGCGCCCTCAGGAACTGCAGCAGGATATCGCTCGACGCCCGCCCGAGGCGTCTGGACCACTCCCGCTCACCCCAGCCCAGCCGGTCGAAGAGGACCTCTTTGACCTCATCCTTGGTCAGCAACGGCAGGCCATGTTCCTGCGCGATGCGCCGCGCGACACTGGTCTTGCCAGTGGCGGGCAGGCCGGTGACGATCACCACCAGCGGGCCCGGCCCCGGTTTCGCCATCACTGCCCCATCCACGTGGGCGCTCAGGCGTCCTGCTCCGCCGTCGCCTTGTGCTCGCGGCGCTCGCGCAGCCAGCCCACCAGGGGCGGCAACCAGCAGAGGTTCGCAGCGATCGTCTCCAACGCCGTGAATACCTGCGTGTCGGGGCGGAATCCCGCCAGCCGTACGGCCAGCAGCCCCAGCGGCACGACCAGCACGACGGCCAGGCTGGTCAGCAGCACCGGGTGGTGGATGTAGGTGCGCAACGCGCCAGCCCACGAGCCCTCGCGCCGTCGGAGGTACAGGGTGCTCGAGACATTGCCGCCGATCTGGTCGCCCATGGCGTAGAAATAGGGCACATAGAACCCGCCCGCCGCGTTGACGTCGACGCCCAGCGCGCGGCTGCCCCAATCGATCACCCAGGGGAGCGCCATGCCCGCCAGCTTCCCGAAACCATAGGCCTGGGCCATGGACTCGGCTCCGCCAGCGAGGCGCTTGCGCACCGAATAAAGCCCCTCGAGGATCGACTCGCCCTCGCCCGCCAGCGTGCGCACCAGCCATTGGCCGACGGCGCTGCCCTGAAAGCCAAAGGCATCCAGCACGGCACCCAGCAGCAGCCCGCCCACAAAGCCGGCGCCGGTGTAACGGATGATCTCGGAGAACTCTTCCTCCTCGCCTTCCTCCTCCTGCACCGCAGCCTCCGCTATCCCGGCCTCAGCGCGGGGCAGCAGGTCATCGTCGTCGTGTTCATCTTTGCGTGGCACAGATTCCCTCCGTGGAATGACAATGCAAGCAAATGGCCCGCCATAGCTGTGGAGTATACCACATGCGCCATGACGGCCCACGATTCACGAGAGCGGGTCTGCTCAGGGCACCTCTGCCCACACGGCGGCGGGCGCATACGCTGCTGCTACCATGCTCGGCCCCGTGTGAGCGCCCAGCACCAGCGATAGCTCACGAGTCGGGAGCCAGTCGCACTGGAACCGCGCAGAGATCGCCTGTCTGAGGCTTTCCGCGCCCTCGGGATCGGCCGAGTGCGCCACAACGACACGCAGGTGCGCCCCTGCGCCGTGCTCGCGCTCGATGAGATCAACCAGTTTGCCGACCGCGCCATCGAACGAGCGCGCCTGGCCGCGCTGCACGTAGGTTCCCCCCACCTTTTCCACGCCGATGACCGGCTTGATGTTGAGGAGTTGCGCCACGAGCCCTTTCATGTGGCTGATCCGGCCCCCGTGGATGAGGTAGCGCAGCTCGCGCAGCGTGTACATGCTGTTGACGGCGTCACTGATGCGGCCCAGGAGCCCCAGAATCGCATCCAGCGACCAGCCTGCGCGGATAGCCCTGGCAGCCGCCTCCACCTGCCAGCCTGCGCCTGCGGCCAGCGTCTTGGTGTCCACCACCGTCACATTCGCCTCGGGTACCATGGCAGCCGCTGCCAGTGCCGAGCCTACGGTCCCGCTGAGCCCGGACGAGATATGAATCGAGAGGATGTCCGGATCGGTGGTCGCCAGGCTGCGATACACCTCTGCAAAGGCGCCGGCTGAAGGCTGCGACGTAGTGGGCAGGGACGAGCTATCGGCAAGCAGTTTGTAGAATGCCCCGTGTGTAATATCGATCCCCTCGCGATAGCTCTGGCCGTCGAGGGTCACGACCAGGGGCACCACGTGCACCCTGAGCGCCTCCAGCTCCTCTCCCGTAAAGCGTACATCGGTTCCGCTATCAGTGACGATCTGCATCTGTATCTCCTGTTCGCGCGTAGATATGTGGAGAGCCCCTGGATCGTGAATACATACTCACTCTGTATTTTTGACACATCAGACCTCCCACAGGTTGCAGCCTGACGGAAATCTTGCTGAGAAAGCGCCGAATTCGTCGTTGCCGGGCACGCGTTGCCCCCGTGTAACGCCCGCGGGAAAGATGCCGGCCACAGAGCGTCTGACCGCTAACCCGCGAGAGCCGACATCAGCCCGAGGGCCACGTACACCCCGCCCGCCAGGACGCTACCCCAGCGCACGCTCTTGCCCGGCCGTGCCAGGAGATCGGTTGCTGCGCTGGCGCCCAACACCCAGAGCGAGTTCATCACCATACCCAGCAGCACGAACAGCACGCCCAGTGTGAGCGTCTGCAGCGCGAGCGAGCCCCTCTCAAGTTTGACGAACTGGGGAAGAAAAGAGAGGAAAAAGAGCGCCGTCTTGGGGTTGAGCACCGCCACCGCCACCCCCTGGGCAAAGATCGTGCGCAGCGTGCGCGCCTGAACCTGCGGCGCATCCGAGAGAGAAGGCCGGATAAGCCAGGTTCGCACCCCCAGATACATCAGATAAGCGGCACCTGCGTAGCGCACCACCTGGTACGCCACCGGAGAGGACGCCAGCAGGGCCGCCAGACCCGCCGTCGCCACCAGCACCTGGGTGAAATCGCCGACGGCGGCCGCGAGCACCGACACCAGGCCAGCGCGGCGGCCCTGCGAGATCGTGCGCGCCACTGTATAGAGCACCACGGGCCCGGGCATCAGGAACAGCACGAGGGCCGCAGCGAGAAACAGCAAAATGGTCGACAGCTCTGGCACCGGCGCCTACGCCGTGAGATCTGCTGTGAGGCCGCGGAGCACCGATGTCACAATCGATCCGCCAAACTGGCCAGCAGCACGTCGGGAAAATTGACCGTCATGCCGTCCACCCCGGCCTCCAGTGCCGCGCGCATGAGGCGCTCATCACCCACGCCCCAGGCGCGCACCACGAGGCCGCGGCCATGCAGGTCGTTGACCATCTCTGCTGTTACAATGTCAGCGCGCGGGCAAAGCTGTGTCAGGCCGAGACGCAGCGTGTCAGCGACGATGGCCTCGTCGATAGCACTGACCAGCCAGCCGGTGGGCAACTCGTCCGCCAGGCGTCGGGTCTCCTCCAGAGCGCTCAGATGGAAGGAGGTGATCGTCACGTGCTCAGTCAGATCCTGTTGGCGAACCAGACCCAGCGTTGCAGGCACCAGGCCAGGCGTCTGGCCCTTGATCTCGGTATGCAGGTGGGCGCGCCGTCCATAGCGCTCCAGTACCTCACTCAGGGTCGGGATGCGCTCTCCGGCAAGAGCTGGCCCGAACCACGCCCCTGCATCCAGGGCCTTGATCTCGGCCAGCGAGCAGGCCGCCACCGGGCCCGTCCCATCGGTGGTGCGATCGAGCAGGTCATCGTGGATCACCACCACCTGGCCGTCGGTCGTCAGATGCACGTCCAACTCGATATGCTGCGCACCCATCTCCAGCGCCAGATCATAGGCGGCAAAGGTGTTCTCAGGCGCATACGATGACGCTCCGCGATGGGCAATCGCCATGAAGGGGTGCTGGTTCACGATGCAACCTCCTATTCCGCAAGCAGTCCAGTGTTCGGGACTGAACAACAGATACTTGATTCTAGCCCGAAAGCTCGAGACTCCCAAGCATGGCCTTGGACTCCATAGTTTCCTGCCTTGACAGGCTTTACAGCGCAGTCGATCATACCGCTGATCAATCACCACTTGATGCCCGGGAGGCCCCATGAGCAAAGCCACCTTTTTCCCATCCGAGACCCTCTACCGCCGCGCAGAAAGCCTCATCTACGAGAGCGATCAGCTCAGCCGCATTGCGTTTCCGCTGGGCGGGATCGGCGCCGGCTGCATTTCTCTCTCCGGCCGGGGCAGGCTAATCGATTGGGAGATCTTTAACCGCCCCAACAAGGGCATGGCGGTGCCTTATGCCTTTTTCGCGATCTGGGCGCGCGCACAGGGTCAAGCGCCGGTTACGAGGGTGCTGGAGGCGCTACCTGAGCCTCCGTTCGATGGCACCGGATGGGCGCAGTACGGCGGCATCGGCTTTGGCGTCGACCGCGAGAGCGGCGCCGGCCTGCCGCATATGCGCTCTGCCACCTTCCGCGGCGAGTTCCCCATCGCCTGGGTGAAACTCGAGGATCCCGCCCTGCCCGTGCGCGTAGAGCTGGAGGCCTACAGCCCCTTAATCCCGACCAATGCCGACGATTCCAGCCTGCCGGTAGCGATCCTGCAGTACCAGGTCACCAACAAGGGCACCCTTCCCGTGGATGTATCGCTGGCCGGGAACATGGCCAACCCGCTGGGTTATGATCACGGCGGCTCGCTGAGCGGCCGGCGCATCCGCCAGGGACGCGGTCAGAACCTGAACCGGTGCGTGCAGGAGCCGGGGCTCACCGCTCTGAGCCTGACCACCGAGCGCTATCCCGCGACCCACCCGCGCTACGGCACGCTGGCGCTGGCGACGCCCGCCGCCAGCGCCTGGTGCCAGGCCGCCTGGCTGCGCGGTGACTGGTACGACATGTTCCACGACTACTGGGACCACTTTTCCGCTGAGGGGCGACTGGCCCCGCGGAAGTACGGCCCCTCGCCGGAAGGGTTCACCGATGTCGGCACGCTGGGCGTCAGCCTGCATCTGGAGCCAGGGAAGTCAGCGACCGTGCCATTCATCCTGGCCTGGCACATTCCGACTTACGTCAAGTACTGGGGTGAGGCCGCCGATCTGCCGGAAGAGGAGCAGCCCACCTGGCGGAACTATTACGCCACGCTGTGGCCTGATGCCCTCAGTGTGGCGCGCTACGCTATCGAGAACGCAGAGCGGCTGTACGGCGACACCCGGCGCTTTCACGACGCGCTCTTGAACTCGACGCTGCCCGCCCAGGTATTGGATGCGGTCTCCAGCCAGGCCTCGATCCTGCACTCGCCCACGGTACTGCGCCTTACTGATGGCACCTTTTACGGGTTCGAGGGCTGCCACGGTAACGCGGGCTGCTGCGAGGGCACCTGCACGCACGTGTGGAACTATGCCCAGACACAGGCCTTTTTATTCCCGGCGCTGGAGCGCTCCATGCGGCGCGCGGACTATGCCTACAACATGAATGCCGATGGCTCGATGGGCTTTCGTCTCCAGCTCCCGCTGGGGAGCCCGCCTTGGGTCTTTCATCCCGCGGCCGACGGCCAGATGGGCGGCCTGCTCAAACTCTGCCGCGACTGGAAGCTGAGCGGCGATGAAGGCTACCTGCGCGAGTTGTGGCCCAGCGCGAAAAAGGCGCTCGAGTACGCCTGGTCACAATGGGACCCCGACGGCGACGGCGTGATGACAGGGATCCAGCACAACACCTACGACATCGAGTTCTATGGCGCCAACACGATGATGGGGACCTTTTACCTGGGCGCCCTGCGCGCGGCGGAGGAAATGGCCCGCCATGTGGGGGATGCCGGGGCTGCGTCCCGATACCGGGCTGTGTACGAGAGCGGCCGCGAGCGGATGGAGGCCATGCTGTACAATGGCGAGTACTACACCCAGCAATACGAGCCCGAACTGGCGCCCAAATACCAGTATGGCGAGGGGTGCCTGTCGGACCACCTGATCGGCCAGTGGTTTGCCCATCTGGTCGGGTTGGGGTACCTGCTCGAGCCCAAGCATGTGCAGTCGGCACTGACAGCGATCTTTGAACACAACTGGCGCTCGGATCTCCGGGAGCATGCCAACCCGCAGCGCATCTATGCGCTAAATGACGAGCAGGGGCTCCTGATCTGCTCCTGGCCGCGCGGCGGACGGCCCGCCCTGCCCTTTGTCTATTCAGACGAGGTGTGGTGCGGGATCGAGTACCAGGTCGCGGCGCACCTGATCTATGAGGGTCAGATGGAGCGCGGTCTGGCGATCGTCCAGGGGACCCGCGCCCGCCACGATGGGCAGCGGCGCAACCCGTGGAACGAGTTCGAGTGTGGCAGCCACTATGCCCGCTCGATGGCCTCCTGGTCGCTGCTCACTGCCCTGTCCGGCTACAGCTTTGATCTGCCCGCCGGTCTACTGGGGTTCGCCCCGCGCCTCTGGCAGGAGGAGTTCCGTTGCTTCTGGTCGGCCGACGGGGTCTGGGGGCAGTACGAGCAGCGTCTGGCGGAAACGGCGCAGATATCGCTCCGGGTGGATTATGGCGCAATCACGCTGAACGGGTTGCACCTGGGTGCCCTCAAGGGTCGCATCCTGCGGACCGCCCGGCTGGGCGGGCAAGAATGGGTACTCTCATCGGCAGAGCGTGAGGGTTCGGTCGCGGTTCGTTGGCCCGAACCGATCACCGTGCGGGCGGGTGAGACGCTGATCCTGGAGTAGGGCTGGGCGCCATCAGCGCAGAATGCGTATCCGCTTGCCCATACGATAGGCGCGCCCCTGAGCGGCCAGTTGCTCCAGGGCGTCGTAATAGTTCTGTAGCACATAAGGCTGTCCCACGTGATGGCGGCGGAAAATGTCCTCCGCCGTAACGACCTGGTTTGCCAGCGTGCGGCCAAGCTCATTGGCCAGGGCATCCAGGGGGCGCGTGATCGCCAGCCCGTGGTTGTAGTGCGCTGCGACAGGATCCCAGGCATAGTCAGGCACGCCCTGTTCATGGCCGGTGGAATGGCGCGCCAGCACCTCCTTGGCCCGGCTATAGGCCCCTACGTCGCGGCTGGCGTGGAACAAGATCTCCTGAATCCGGTGACCGTCGCTCAGGCGAAAGACCAGTACGTGCGTGGCGCCTCGCTCGCGCAGGCGCGAAACACAGGCCGCGACAATGCGCTCCTGTCGAGCCTGCGGTTTCAGCCCGAGCAGGTCCTCCCGCAGGGCGGCAGCGCGGCGTTCTCCCCAGAAAGCATCAAGATAGGCGGTGACCGCAGTATTGCTGGCTCCCATGTTGATGAGGGGATAGCGAATCGTCAGGAAAAGCTCCGCCAGTGGCCGGCGCAGCGCCCGCCAGGCGTCCCCGGCGCCCAGCCCGGCGTAGCCGCCGGGCTCCACCGACGCCACGATGGCCAGCGGCCGAATGGCGTCCAGGCGGGAGTCGATGCGCGCCCAGGGATGCTGCCCGATCAGCTGTGGCGAGTGCACCATCCGCTCCGCGGCTGCGAGCGTGGCTTGCAGGGCATTGCCGACGTAGGGATCCTCCGGACCGGGGGAGTTCACTATCAATCCCAGCTCCGTGCGCAGGATTGGATCCTCACCAGCCAGGGCGGCAACAGCCTCCAGAACGGCACGACTCCTGTGGGACTGCCGGTTGCTGCCGCCATAGACATCGACATAGACCAGGCGAGGCGGCAGAGCCGGGTGTGTTGGAGGTTCATCTGCGAGCACCTCATTGGCCCAGGCCCGGAGATAGGCGGCGATGATCGCCGCCCGCGCGCAGACATAGCCGGGTACGTTGCCATCTGCTGGACTCATGCGCCTGTCCTCATGATCCGGGTCTCTGCTGCCAGTGTATCAGAGCCCGACAACCTTCTCAAGTGCTCGGATCATATTGACTGGCCGCGCGGCCGGCGTTAGGATGATGGAGAAAGCGGAGGCAACACATGGAACAGCGACAATTGGGCAGCGCAGGCATACGTGTATCAACCGTCGGCCTGGGAACCGGGGGCCAATGGGGTGGTCGTGTCGACCAGCAGGGTGCGATCGAGATCGTGTGGGCAGCGTTGAACGCGGGCGTGACCTATATCGACACGGCTGACATCTACGGCACGTGGTACCGCGGCACCTCGGTGGCAGAGGAGATCCTTGGCGTAGCGCTGGAGGGGATCCGGCATCGGGTTGTATTGGGCACCAAAGGCTGTCAGGCTACCGGGGAGGGGCCCAATGACTGGGGCGCATCTCGCGGACATCTGATGCACGCGCTGGAGGCCAGCCTGCGCCGGCTGCGGACAGATTACGTGGACCTGTACCAGGTGCACCGTTACGATCCGACGACCACCAGCGAAGAGGCGATGCGCGCCCTCGATGACATGGTCTCGTCGGGCAAGGTACGCTATGTCGGCGCGTCGAATTACGCCGCCTGGCAGATCTGCCGCTGCAATGATCTGGCTGAGCGGCACGGCCGGGCGCGCTTTGTGACCACTCAGGCGCACTATAACCTGCTGGAGCGCGAGGCGGAGGCGGAGTTGCTGCCCTTTTGCCGTGAGATGCGTGTCGGTCTGCTGCCCTACTTCCCCTTGGCCAACGGCCTGCTGGCCGGGCGCTATCCACAGGGCTCGGAACCACCGGCGGACAGCCGTGCGACTGCCTTTGACCGCACGCGCCGCTACCTGGTGCGCTACGCCACGCCCGAAGGCTATGCGACGCTGGGCCGGCTCGACAGCTGGGCGGCGGACCATGGGCACTCTCTGGCGGATCTGGCCATCGCCTGGCTGTTGGCGCACCCGGAGATCCCTTGCGTGATCACCGGAGCGAGCACCCCTGAGCAGATCGCGGCCAACGCTGTGGGTGCGGCGTGGCAGCTGAGCGCTGAGGATCTGGCAGAGATCGAGAGACTGCTGGCGTAAGCGGGTCATCCGGAGTGCACCCACGGCGCAAGACGCATCTCCCGAGGCCTGATCGCGGGCAGTACAGGGAGTATTTTAGGAGAGACGCGGTGACAGAGAGAGAAGACATCGAGCGTGTCCAGCAAGTGGGCAGGTTGCTCGTCGCCCGCGGCTGGATGCTGGCGACCGCAGAGTCCTGCACAGGCGGCTTGATCGGGCACCTGCTGACCGAGGTGTCGGGCAGCTCGGACTATTTCGCGGGCGGCGTTGTTGCCTATGCCAACGAGGTCAAGCTGGGCATGCTCAAGGTGCCGACCCGGGACATCCAACGCTATGGGGCGGTGAGTGCCTCTGTGGCGCGCACGATGGCCCGTTCGGTGAGAAACCTGCTGGGCGTCGAGATCGGGCTGAGCGCCACGGGCATTGCTGGCCCCACCGGCGGCACACCCGACAAGCCTGTGGGAACGGTGTACCTGGGCATTTCGAGCCCGCTGGGAGAGGCGATCGAGCAGCACATCTGGCCCTACGACCGCGAGATGAACAAGCTGGCGTCGGCGCGACGAGCCCTGGACATGGTAATCGACCTGCTGCGCGAGGACTAGAGCGCTGCGTGCCAGCGCTGGCGCTGCGCCTCAAAGAGTAGCGCCGAGGCCGCAATCGCCGCGTTGAGCGACTCGGCGGACTCTGCCATGGGGATGCGCAGGCCGCTCTGGGCCAGGGCGCGCCCCTGGGCGCCCACGCCGTGCGCCTCAGACCCGATGATCAGCACGACGGAGCCAGTCAGGTCCACGTCCCACAGCACCGCCTCGCCGTCGGCGGCAGCCGCGAATACGCGGCGCCCCTGAATCAGCGTTGCGATCTGCTCCCAGGACACGTCGACAACGAGCGCAAGATCGAGGTGTGCCCCCATCCCGCTGCGGACGGCCTTGGGGCTGTAGGGATCCACGGTGCCCGGCGCACAAATGACCGCGCCGGCGCCTGTTGCCTGGGCCGTACGCAGAATCGTTCCGACGTTGCCCGGGGTGCGCAACGCGTCCAGCACCAGTACCAGTTCAGCTCGCCGCACCTGCTCAGGGCTCGGTTGGTGCATGGGAAAGACGGCCACCACTCCCTGCGGTGTCACCGTATCCGCAAGCGCCTCCAGCACCGGAGGAGACACCTCCCACACCGGCGCGTCGCCAGCGGCGAGAGCCTGAACGAGCTCCCCGCCCCGCTCCGACCCGGCAAAAGCCTCTGTGTAGAAGGCAAAAGCGGGCCGGTAGCCCCGAGAGAGCGCATGGTTCACCAGGCGATAGCCCTCAACCACGTACTGCTGCTCGCGGTACCGGTCCCGCCTTTTACGTTTCAGTCGCTCAACGGCGCGTACCCGTGGGTTCTGGAGGCTGGTGATCGCTCCCGCAATGGGCATCTTCGGCCTCCACTACAGATTTGCTTCAGGCGCCGCCTCAGGCGGACAGCGCCTGCTGCGAAACCTCAACGAGCCTGGCGAATCCGGCCGGGTCTTGCACAGCCAGATCAGCCAGCATCTTGCGGTTGACTTCGATCTCGGCCGCGCGCAGCCCGTTGATGAACCGGCTGTAGCTCACACCGTGCTCGCGCGCACCCGCGTTGATCCGCTGGATCCACAGGCGGCGCATGTCGGAATGGCGCTTGCGCCGGTCATGGGTCTGATAGGTCATCGACTTGAGCAGGGCCTCGTTCGCACGGCGCATGAGCTTGCTCTTGCTGCCGTACTGGCCCTTGGTCTGGTTCAGTACCTTCTTGCGGCGGTTGGACTGTGTCACGCCACGTTTTACTCTAGGCATTTCTCAAATTCCTCTGATTGGGATGTGGCGCGGCTAGCGTTGCTTCTTCAGGTACGGCGCAAGGCGCATGATGCGCTGGCGCTCGGCGGCAGGCGCGACCTCGACCATTGTCCAGGCGGCCCGCTTGGAGCGTGCGCTGCGCTTGCGGCGCAGGTGGCGCTTTTCGTTCCTGGTACGCATCAGTTGACCCGAACCGGTTAGCTTGAATCGCTTAGCGGTGCCCTTGTGGGTCTTGATTTTCGGCACTGGAACCTCCTCTAGAATCGATCTATATGGGCAAAACACGACCCACCGACACCGGACGCCCACGGCCTCCGGGGCGCTGGGTCATGTCGTGCTTTCGCTCAGGACTGCTCGGCGACCTTGGCTGCGGTCGGTGTGAGCATCATAATCATCGAGCGACCCTCCATACGCGGGGTTTGCTCGACGGCGGACACATCGGCTAGATCCTCAGCCACACGCTGCATCAACTCGACAGCCAGATCCGCATGGGTAATCTCACGGCCGCGAAAACGGACGCGCACCCGGATCTTGTTGCCCTCTTGCAGAAACTTGCGCGCCCTATCCAGCTTAAAGCTGACATCATGCTCGGCAGTCTTGGGCCGCACCTGGATCTCTTTGACCTCAACCTGCTTCTGAGCCTTGCGCGCCTCTCGCTCACGCCGAGACTGCTCATACATGAACTTGCCATAGTCCATCAGCCGGCATACCGGCGGACGGGCCTCTGGTGAAACCTCCACCAGATCCAAACCACGTTCAGCAGCAACATGCAGCGCCTCACGGGTCGGATAGATACCCAGTTGCTTGCCATTCTCGTCAATCAACCGGACCTCACGCACCCGAATCTCGTTGTTTAGCCGATTCTCTCTTCTACTAATAGTATCATCCCCTTTGCGGACAAAAACGCGCCGGCCGCCATGTGGACCAGCGTCAGACAACCTATATTAGCACATGGAGAGCCACTCGTCAAACTTCTGGCCTCAAAAGGATTCGCGTAGCAGCCACAATCTAGAAGGCTTGTCTCCTACCTCTCGAATGAGTCCGAAGCCGATGCATCCGGGGGCGCTGATGCAGGTTTCCCTGCTTACTTATGGAATGTTGGCGGCCGTGCGCTGGACCTGGCACCACAACAGGTGGGCGTCGATGAGCCCGCAAGTTCCGTAGATAGTGGCTCATGGTACGCCCACGGCAGCCTCCAGAGGCTGCTCAGCCAAAACGGTTGGCGCATCCGGCGTCGCGTGCTACAATGCCAACAATGCACGGTAGAACAAGGTGAGAACGTTCCTCCCGGGGACATCTCTACGCTGACATCTCAGGCCCAGCGTAGCGCCAGGTTCTCCGTTCGTCGCACGCAAGGGACTGCCAGACAGATCGCCTGGAACAGACACCTGTTGCACCTTTCGCACCTCAGTGTGTCACGCCCTCCAGCGACTATTGTTTTATATTGTCTTTTGCCGTCCAGTGGTTTCGCTCTATTTGTCTCCGTTCGACTACGGGAGTCGCTTTTATGGATGCTCAGCAACTCTGGCAAACAGCCCGCGGCCAACTGCAGTTGCAGCTCACCAAACCGATCTATGAGACCTGGATTGAGAATACGCGCGGGCTGTCTTACGAGGATGGCCTCCTGGTCGTAGGTGTGCGCTCCGGCTACGCCAAGGACTGGCTAGAGAACCGCCTCTATGGCTCGATACAAAAAACGCTGTCGGATATTGCCCATCGCACCATGACCGTGCGCTTTGTCGTCCAGGGCAACAGCACGCTCGATGGCGCCGAACAGGAAGGAACAGCGCCAGGCCTGCTGGACGTGCGCCCGCTGTCACAGCCGGAGATCCCATCATCAGACTCGGCCCGCGAGGCATCACAAGTCAATTCGCGGTACACATTCAGCGACTTTGTTGTGGGCCAGGCCAACCGGCTGGCTCATGCCGGGTGCCTGGCGGTAGCCGAAAACCCGGGCATGGCCTATAACCCACTCTTTGTCTATGGCGGCGCAGGGCTCGGCAAGACCCACCTGCTCCACGCCATCGGCAACCGCGCTCTGCAAGATAGCCGCAGGGTGCTCTATGTCTCCACAGAGACCTTTGCCAATGAGCTGATCCTCGCCATCCGCAATCGGAACACCGAGAGCTTTCGGGCCCGCTATCGCTCAATCGAGGTCCTCCTGCTGGACGATGTCCAATTCCTGACGAACAAAGAGGCGACGCAGGAAGAGTTCTTTCACACATTCAACGATCTCTACCAGCGCAACCGCCAGATCGTGCTCTCCAGCGATCGCCCCCCCAAGGCCTTTGTGGGGCTCGAGGATCGCCTGCGCTCCCGCTTTGAGTGGGGGCTCACCACAGACGTGCAGCCGCCCGACCTGGAGACCCGTATCGCGATTCTGTCCCTCAAGGCGGAAGCGCGTGGGATCCAGATAGCGCCAGAACTGCTCGAGTTTATCGCGCAGCAGGTCCAGAGCAACATTCGCGAACTCGAGGGGGCTCTGACGCGCGTCATCGCCACCGCACGGGCGATGGGCGATCCGCTCACGATCCAGACGGCCCAGCGTGCTCTGGGCGAGATCTCGCTGCCGCATCGCCAACTCGAGCCAGCCGATATCCTCGGACGTGTCGCAGAGTATTTCGCTGTCCCCATGGACGACCTGCTCGGGCCCAGAAGGAGCCGGCAGGTGGCGCTTGCGCGTCAGGTCGCCATGTACCTGGTCCGAGACCTGACCTCTCTGTCGTTGCCGCAGATCGGCCGCGAGCTGGGAAACAGGGATCACACCACGGTGCTCTATGGCGTCGAAAAGATCGCGGCGCTCTTTGAAAAGGACGACAATCTCCGACGCCAGATCCTGGAGATCAAGACAGAACTTTATGGCAATGGCCAGCAGCATGTTCCTGCGGCGCAGGGAATCCGGCACGCCTGAGCAGGGTAACGGGGGTGCTGTTCACCAGCGCATCGGCACCTTACCCACCGCCGAACGCATCGGCCCGGCAGCATTCTCTCCGTGGTAGCTAGTCGCCCTCTCGCTGCGCCGCCCACTCGTCCCGCAGAATACCGTAGTAAACCAGATCCCGCGGCACGCCCCAGCGCAACACATGCTGGCGCAAACACCCCTCGCGGTTCATGCCGATTTTCTGCATCACGCGCCCTGAGGCCGGATTACGGGCGAAATGCGTTGCATAGACCCTATCAAGACCGACTTGCCCAAAAGCATAGTCCAGCACCGCCCGCGCTGCTTCGGTCATATAGCCCTGATTCCAGTACGGCACGCCGAGCCAGTAGCCCATCTCACCGTGCCGGTGGGCCTTCACGGGCCTCAGGCTGATGACACCCATGACACGCCCATCCTCCCGAGCTGTGATACCCCAGGTGATCTCGCGGCCCACATCATAGTCGTCCTGATGCGTGCTGATCCAGGCCTCCGCGGCCCCCTCCGGGTAAGGGTGCGGAATCGACAGCGTATTCAAAGCGACCTCATACGCGCTCACCAGAGCATGGATCGCCGGCGCATCTGCCACGGTAAGAGACCGCAGCACCAGTCTGGGTGTGCGCAGCTCTGGACAAGCAGTCATGGTCACGTCCCCTGAAATACATGACGGCGAGACACCACAGCACCAGCCGTTAGCACGGCTGAGGCGCGACGCTTGCGCCACAGCCGGTGCTGGCCAGATGCCGGCGGGCCCCTACCGTCGCAAAGCATCGACCTCGACACGGCAGACTGGATAGCGCACGCTCGCCGCACCCGGTCGCAACAGCTACACCGACGGCTAGGGATGACGCACCAGCTGCGCCAGCTCTTTGTGGGCGATGTTGTTCAAAAAGAGCATCCTGAAGGCCGCATGGCCATCGTCCTCGACACTGCGCAGGAGCGAGAAACCCGCCGTATCATGCAGGAACAGCGCCAGTGCGACGGGCAGCGGAATGTACAGGAGATGCGAAAGCAAGGCGCCGATCACTCCCCCATGACAGAAAAAGGCCAGCGTCTGCGACCCCGCGCGCTCGACACGATAGCGCAGTCCCTCGCGCCGGTAGCCCTGCTGCGCCAGGACCGCATCGAAGGACCGTTGCAGCGCATCGCACTGCGGATGCATCCAGGGGCCATAGGGCACCTCGTGTTGCCAGGCCTCATAGCTGTACAACCGGGCACGGGCCAAAAGATCGGCAGCAGGAAGCTCATAGGCCGAAGGTGAGGGATCCTCGAGTGTCCACTCTTGCTGCGGCACCGCAGGGCCATAGCGCCCATCGAGTTCACGCAACCAATCGCAGCGAAGGAGCTCAAGGCCGCGCCGGTCGGCGGTATAGCCAGCCGTCTGCAACGCACGACCCATCGTGGACACATACAGAGCATCGATCGGATAGTCATCGAGAGTCTCCGCCAGACGTGCGGCTTCGCGGTGGCCGCGCTCCGTCAGAGAGTCGGTCGGATAGTGCGGGTCACCGTGTCGTACGAGCAAGACCTGCAAGGCTGCCTCCCCTCAGACAGATACGCCCATGTGCAGGCACCGGGCTGCTTTGGACATGCCATCGCAACATTGACCACACCATTCTAGCCCGCTGCCGCGTACTGAACAAAACACCATCCTTGCCCATAGTCTGACCATTGTCCCGCTTGAGGCTGTGGTTCGATGATCGTCAGCCCCCCGAGAGTGACTCCGAGTCGCCGCTCTTCCCTGACAGCACCGCCCAATGGATCTGCTCAAGACAACACGGACGCCTCGTCCGGTTTACAGACCGGGCCAAAACGCCGATAATGACGCTGCAGAGGGATCGTCGCATGCGCATGCCCCGATCTGCAGAGGTGTGATATGCCTGTCTTTGATGTCGTTCGTCCGCCCGATCATGTGAACGTCTTTGCCCCTGGGACCGCCCGACCGCTGAGCGTCGGCGCGGAAGGCCACTATGAGGGCCCAGGCGTGGCCGTAACGGCCCTGGTACAGGACGGCAATATGCGCCTGACGTTACGGTCCTCTGTGCCCGTCACCTACCTGCGTGTGCGCTGGGACGGCGCGATACCCGAGGGTCTGCGATACCTGAGCGGCGCCTGGGAGAGCTCAGACGGCGATCTGGAGTGGCGCGCGCTGGTTCCCGATCGCCAGATGCCCTGGTACTTTCTCGCTTACGACGGACAGCATACGCACGGCGTGGGCGTGTGCACGGGGGCCGGCGCCTTTTGCCACTGGCAGGTCGATCCATTCGGTGTCGACTTGTGGCTCGATGTACGCAACGGGTCCCACCCCGTGCTCCCCGGGGACCGGGAGATCGTCCTCGCCCACGTGGTAAGCCGGCCAGGCCGCGTATGGGAGCTCCCCTTTGAGGCGGCCCGGCGCTTTGCCAGTGTGCTGGATAACGGCCACATTCTTCCGGAACAGCCCGTCTATGGTTTCGCCCTCGACCTGAGCCAGGGCGGCGAATGGACGCTGGAGTTGGCGCTGCAGCAAGCCAGTCTGCTCAGTGACCTTGCCGAGAACACCGCCAACAGGCCGGTCTGCATCGTCGGTCGCGGCCTGCCCGACCGCGGCGCGCTTCGCGCCGCAGATATGCGGCCGGGCAGCGCCATCGGTGAGCTCAGCACCCTCGCGGGAGGCATCGCCGAGCGAGGCTGCCATCCGGGCGTATGGGTACACCCTTTGCTCAGCGAGACGGGTGAGCGCGGCGCGCTCTGCCTGCCACTGGAACGCCCCGCCTCCGAAGGCGGAGGGTGGGTCCTGGACCCCACGGAGCCCGAGGCTATGGAGGCCATTCGTCATGCCGTCGCTCAGGCGCGGGGATGGGGATTCGAGTTTGTGCGGTACGGCGATACGATCCTCGACCTTCTGTACGCCAACGGCGGCCACGGTGCCCCGCATGGCGTACCAGAGTGTTGTTTCCACGACAAGTCTCTGACCACCGCCGAGATTCTCAAGCACTTGTATCTCGGCATCGGCGAAGCCTGCGGCCCTGATATCACGCTTGCAGGCAGCGGCACGGTGGGCCACCTGGCGTGCGGGCACGTGCATGTGCAACGCCTGGCGCGAAGTCTGGGATACTTGTCCTGGGAAGCCACCCGCAGTGGGCCGCTGGGTGCCCTGGCCTTTCGGGGATTTCATCACGGTGCCATGTACGCAGCAGAGACCAGCCCCGTCCGTCTGGATTCAGGCATCCCATGGTCGCTGAATGAGCAGTGGTTGCGGCTGCTCTCCGGCAGCGGCACGCCATGCTTTGTGGTGCCGGGTCGCGAGACACCCAGCGAAGCCGAACAGCGTGCCCTGCGATCCGCGTTCTCGATGGCTTCCAGACCGCAACCCCTGGCCGAGCCGATGGACTGGCTGGTGAATACCTGTCCTGGGCGATGGAAGCTGGGAGCAGATATCGTCAGTTTCGACTGGTTCAGCGCCCTGTACGACTAACCTGTTCCGCCGAGGAGAAGGATGCCCCTGCTGGACCACTTTGGCCTGGTGGCGCCGATCTATGAGCGTTGCATCCACGCCCCCCCGGTGGACATCTGGCGGCGCGTGTTTGGTCTGCCTGCGCAAACACTACTGCTGGACGTGGGCGGGGGCACCGGCCGTGTGGCGTCAGCGCTGGCAGATGCGGTCAAAGGGGTCGTGATTGTTGACGCCTCTGAACAGATGCTGCGCCAGGCCGCCAGCCGGCCCGGTATCGATGCAATTCACGCCTCCGCAGAGGCGCTGCCATTTGTCGACGCATCTTTCGAGCGTATCCTCATGGTCGATGCGCTGCATCACGTTGAGGACACGGAGCGCAGCGTGCGCGAGATGCTCCGCGTGCTCGCCCCCGGCGGCAGATTGGTGATCGAGGAGCCCGATTGGCGCACACCCAGAATGCGGCTGATCGCCTGGGCCGAGAAACTCGCCATGATGCGCAGCCACCCCGAACGCCCGGATACGATCGTGCGCCTGGCGCGCGAAGGCGGGGCGCGGGCACGCTGCCTCACCCCCATCAAACACAACACCTGGATCGTCATAGACAAGTAACAGGTCACCTGCCGGCCTCTCCGCCGAGCAGAACCCGAGGTGTGCCAGCAGGCTTGCCGTAATGCTCCTGCTACTGACGGCTGGCCTCTTTGACAGCCCCCTCCCCCGGTGATATCGTAACAGGCTAGCAAGCACGATTCTGAGGAGAACACATAGATGCAGAGCGCTGTAAAACGTCTGCTTTTGATCGTATTCATGGGGTTGATGCTGGGTGCCTGCGCCAGCCCATCAGGGCGCAATGTTAGGGATTCGGCCGACGGGCTGAACGTCACCGTGAGCATCGCGCCACAGCAGTACCTGGTGGAGCGAATCGCGGGCGCAGGTGTGCAGGTGACCGTCATGGTGCCCGCGGGATCCGATCCCCACACCTATGAGCCCTCCCCTGGCCAGATGCGCGCACTCAGTGATGCAGACCTCTATCTTGCGATCGGCGAGAGTTTCGAACAGGTCTGGATGGACCGCTTCCGCGCCATGAATCCCGACATGCTGGTGATCGACACATCGGAGGGGATCCAGCGCCTCGCGATACCTGACGCCGTTCACGATGACGACACTGCGGCCAAAGATGACCACGGCGACGAACACGCCGTAGATCCGCATATCTGGGTCTCGCCAGCCCTGGTCAAGATCCAGGCTCAAACGATCCGCGACGCACTCGTCCAGGTCGCCCCCGGCCATCAGAACGCGTACGATACTGGCCTGGCCAGCCTGCTCGCAGACATCGATGCCCTCGATGCCGATATCCGCGCTACGCTCTCCGGTACGGAGCGCCGTCGCTTTCTGGTGTTTCACCCCTCGTGGGGTTACTTTGCGCAAGAGTACGGGCTGGAGCAGATCGCGGTCGAGGTAGGCGGGCAGGAGCCCAGCGCTGCGGAACTGGCCAAAGTCATCTCCCTGGCACGGGAGGAAGGGATCCGGGTCGTGCTGGCCCAGCCCGAGTTCAGCACGCAGGCGGCCGAGACGATCGCCAGGGAGATCGGGGGCGAGGTGCTCCTGGTGAGTCCGCTGGCACCAGACTGGCTGGACAATATGCGGCGCGTGGCTGAGACATTCGCACGGGCATTGGAGCCATGATCATGATAGAGCAGATTCACCGGGAAAACGCGCCTGTGCAGGGTCGCGGCAGTGCTGGAGGCCTCCTCAAGACCGCCCTGACCCTGGAGCACGTATGGGCCGCCTATGATCACACTGACGTCCTGGAGGATGTGACCCTGACAGTCACGCAGGGGGACTTTGTCGCACTCATCGGCCCCAACGGTGGCGGCAAGACCACACTGATCAAACTGCTGGTGGGGTTGCTGTCTCCCTTGCGCGGGCGGATTCAGGTTCTCGGGCAAGGAGTAGCGCAAGCCCGCCGCGAGGTGGCCTATGTGCCCCAGGATATTCGCTTTGACCGGGACTTTCCCGTGACGGCGTGCGAAGTGGCCCGGATGGGTCGCCTGGGCCGCCGGGGTCTGTTCCAGCGTTTTACCGCCCGTGACATCGAGATCGTCGACGAGTCCCTTGAACGGGTCCAGGTGCAGCATCTTCGAAACCGGCCCATAGGCTCCCTCTCGGGCGGCGAGCGGCAGCGGGTGTATATCGCGCGGGCGCTCGCCTCAGAGCCACAGATCCTGCTGCTCGACGAACCGCTGGCGAACGTCGATCCGGAGGCAAGGGAGGCCATCCAGGATTTGATGGTATCCCTCGCACACCACATGACTATCATCATGAGCACGCATGACGCGGGGGCGATGCTGCCTCATTTGGACGCCATCGGGTACCTGAATCGCCAACTCGCGTACTATGGCTCTCCGCAAAGCGCCCCCCGGGCGATGCGCGAGAGCTTTCGCTGCCCTGCGCAGGTCATCGCCGAGCAGTTGGCCTGTCTCGAACCCGAACACGTGCATGAGGCACACGCATGATCGAGGCACTCCAGTTCGAGTTCTTTCGAAACGCCCTCCTGGCCGGACTGCTGGTGAGCATCGCCTGCGGCATTGTGGGCACCCTCGTCGTCCTGCGGCGGGTGGTCTTTCTCAGCGGCGGCATCGCCCACGCTGCCTACGGCGGCATCGGCCTGGGGTTCTACCTGGGCATCGATCCCCTGCTGGGCGCGGTCGGTTTCAGCCTCGCGGCCGCTCTGGCCATGGGGCTGGTGGAGCTGCGTGCGCGCCAGCGGGCGGACACCGTCATCGGCGCGCTGTGGGCCCTTGGAATGGCTACCGGCATCATCCTGATCGACGTCACGCCAGGCTACAAACCCGACCTCATGAGCTATCTCTTTGGCAGCATTCTGGCGGTGCCCTCCAGCTACCTCTGGCTGATGCTCGCGCTGGACGTGCTGATCGCGCTCTTTGTCGCGCTGCTCTTTAAGGAGTTGGTCGCCAGTTCCTTTGACGAATCCTACGCTCTGACCCGCGGCGTCCCCGTAGAGGCCATGCATCTGGCCATGGTCTGCCTGATCGCGCTGGCGGTGGTGATGATGATGCGTGTGGTGGGCCTGATTATGGTGATCGCACTCTTGACGATGCCCGCAGCCATCGCCGTAGACTGGGTCAAGGACGTCAAGCGCGCCATGGGTCTGGCCGCGCTGCTGAGCGCCGCCTTTGTGGTCTGCGGGCTGGCGCTCTCCTACGCCCTGGACCTGACTTCAGGAGCCACGATCATCCTGGTGGCCGGCGTGGGCTACCTCATCAGCCTGGCGGGGCTGCGGGTACGGGGACATCGCGGGAGCAGTGGCAAGAGCCTGTCCATACGGTGGCCAAGAACAAATACGCACTCCTCAGGGTAGGACCATCAGCAGCAGCCGGCCGGCCTCATCGGCTCCTTCCAGCGGAACAGCCTCCCGAGTCACGGGGTCGTACAGCCCCACGTAAAGTGCGCTGCCCGCGATGTCGCTCTGAGCGGACAGCAACACCGGATCAATGAACGCAAACCCTGTTTGCCACGACCATGTGGGTCGAGTCCCGTCGCCGGGGCGACTGTCGAGTTGTGCGAGCATCACCCCGTCCGCGCCCACCCAATGCACATACCGGACCAGATCGCGAGCGGTGGCCCTGTCCGAGAGCCAGAGCAGGTCGAGCGTTGCAGTCGTCTTTTCCGAAGCGCCGGTAGTCAACTCCAGGTCATACCCAATCAGGCGTTGCCCCTCGCTGGTGGTGGCATTGACGACGAATGGCGGTACGGCGGATTCAACGGCCCCTTGATAGGCCCACCAGCGATAGGGGCGGTGTTCCGGCAATGCTCCCGGTTGTGGACGGACCTGGATGACTACATCGGCCACGCTGCCGGTCAAGACGTCACCTGGCACCAGCAGGGCACGTTCCTGCCAGGCCCCTTCGTACCTCCAATAGGCGATCTGCCCCACATCGATGCCGTTAATATGCACGTCCAGGACGATGTCCTCAGTGCCCCGAAAGCGCCCGACCAGCACCAGGTCCTCACCGTGATTCGCGGATAGCGTGAAACGCTCGCCACCGGTGACCGTGCGCCCCCCGTCAGCGATCTCGACATGAGGCGGTAGACTGCCCGTCAGGCGATGCAGTTCGGACAAACCGGGGCCTTTACCGATGGCCGGCCACTGACGATAGTCGTGAACTGCTTCGTCCTCCAGGTTGGCCACATTGATGGAATCCACCACGTCAAGACCGGCCACAAGCGAACGAATATCGTGTTGCAGCGGCTCGTCACTGTCGATGCTAGCTGACCAATCCGCCACAAACACGCTCTGGAGCGGGCCCGCGGAGGCGACGCTCCCCGGCTGTGCGAATTCGACACGGTACAACTCCGCGCCAAAAACACCAGCACTCGCTAGATACGGGAAATGCGCCACCTGGGGGTAGGTCGCAAAGTGCGAGGGCCTGGCCGGCGAGCGCGCCATGACCTCGTACATAGCTCCAGAGCCCTCGCGCCAAGCGAGCGACACCCTTGCAGGAGACGTGAGACCAAGCATGTCGTAGGTGGCTCGTTCGCCATAGTAGCGGATGGCGCCGGCATCGTGCACCGCAACACGGGACGCCTGCGGCAAGTTGTCCCGGATCCACTCGCCCAGAGCTACCTGTTGGTTCAGTACCGTAGCGACTGAGCTCCCGTAGCTGGACAGAAAACCTGGAATAGACATCGCGCCGAGCAGCAGCCAGACTGCGGCCAAGCCTGGGCCTAGAAGTCTGTTACTGCGCAGCGTCCCCAAACACGCCGCGGCTGCCGGCAGGATCAGCGCGAAGGCCGGCAGAACGTAGCGATAGAGGTGCCACTCCGCGGTCATCATGAGCGCGTTGGCGCCCAGCAAAGCGATGATGAGGAATAGGACCAGTGTGCACGGCCCGGGCCAGCGCTCGGCGCCCTCTGAGCTCCGCAACTCACCAGGGACACGGCAGCTGAGCCAGATAGAGGCACCAAGGCCCTGTAATGGTTCAGCGTCAAATGGAGAATCGCCCCCTCACACTAAGCGACAACCAGTATGTGCCGTTGCACTTCGAGCTGCGGCTGGCAACGCGCCATCTGCCTGGCCTGGCGTGCCGCGGCCAACTTACGGCGGCGCTCGAC
>ENA-OSEO01001246-OSEO01001246.1-sediment-metagenome-genome-assembly--contig:-NODE-1246-length-49418-cov-3.198739_pt1 | contig 49418 bp, 38 predicted proteins | sample MGYA00237883_ERZ534232 | MGnify/ENA metagenome assembly ERZ534232 | reverse complement strand
TGGCCATGCGATGCCATGCGGCGTCGGTCTCGATCCGCTTTTCGGCCAGCCCGAACTGCTCGACAAACGCATACCAGATACGGTAAAACTCCTGATGATACCAGACCCAGAATTCCTGGGTTCTCTTTTCAAAGGCAGTGTCCGCTGGGGGTGTTTCCTTTTTTTGTCCGTGGGTGCCGGCGGTTCCTGCATGCGCTTTGCCGGGTTGGGCGGTTTTCAGGGTTTTTCCGCTCCCCTTGGTCGAGTCCTTCAGCGCGGCATCGACGTAGGAAATAAACGATTCGATATGCTTGCGCCCGCGGTCCGTGTAGGCGCCCGGGATATAGACCTTTCGCTGGGGGTCCCCGATTGCGGCGCTTCCCCACAAATCGTTCAGATGAATATCCGGTGTGTCGGGAATCCACTTTCGAACCAACCAGCGCAAATTCCTTCCCCGCTTGTCGATCAGATCGATGAGTGCGACCCTGAATTCATTGAGCCGGGATTCCGTATCGGCGGTATCCGTGTTCCATGCCAGGTATGCGTAATAAATGCTGCCGAACTTCTGGGCGATCTCCGGAAGCAGCTTCCGGTCCTGGTCAACGAGGAGGTCGGCGGCGATGAGGCGGAGCTCATCCTGGAGGGGCAGCCGCTTGCCCGCAAGGTAAGCGTCGAGCACCCCGATCTGGGCCACCACGTAACCCACGTAATCGACAAATTCGTCTTCAGGGATGGTGCTATCGACCCGCTCGATATCCCGGGTCACCTTGTCTTCGAGGGGCCGCAGATACCCCTCCCGGAACAGTTTGACAAAATCCCTTTTCAATCGATCCACCACCTGGATGCTGTGGGTCAGGCCGAATCGGGGCAGCAGCCAGGAATGGTTGGCACGCTCCATGTCCAGAATTTCAAGCCGCATCTTATCGAGCATCAACAGGTCCGCGGTTCGGTCCTTGGCCAGCTTCGGGGGGTCAAAGAAGTCTTTTGTAAACCCCTGGATGGCAGCGGTGTTATGGTAAAAGGAAAATCCCAGCAGCCCGCACGCGGCCAGGCAGAGCAACATCCAGGAGAGCAGTCCGAGGCTTCGGGTGAGGCGGCGCCAGCGGACAAACTCCCGCAGCGGGGTGAACAGATCGCGGTCTTTGGGCAGAATCCCCGCGAAAAAATCCTTCAGAAAAAACCCCTCTTCCGGATCCGGGTGGGGGGGCGAGGCGGGTTGAAGACCCGTTGCACTCAAAAACTCGGAATGGGGGGACCCTTTTCGCAGGGCGCTGGAAAAAAACAGGCCTCGAAAAAGGGGGGGTTCCTGGTAGGGGTTTTCCTCAAAGACGGCATCCAGAAACAGGGCCATTCCAGGGGCCATTCGTTCAAATTCATTGGGAAACAGAATCGCCCCGGGAGCGGGATCCGGGGTATGATGGACCAGAAGAAACCGAAGGTCCTTGAGTCTTCTGACGATGCTTCCCACGGCGTCTTCCATGACATCCCGCCAGTAAATCTTAAACCCGGTGTTGGTGTACCCCATGGCCTGGGCCAGGAATCCAGGGGGCAGCTGCCGGTTGAACTCGGTAAACCCATGGGTCAGATCCATCTTGGTGACCAGCACATAGACGGGAAACTTCGCGCCCACGGTTCGCATCATCTGATCGATGCGTTGGCGGATGGCCTGCCCTTCCTCCCGGAGCTGGGTCTCGTCGGCGGCAAGCAGCTTGTCCGCGGCAATGGCGACGATCACCCCGTTTAAGGGTTCCTTTTTCCTGTATCTGGAGAGCAGAACAAGAAACTGTTTCCACTCCTCCAGGTCCGGTCCTTCATCGATGGGAATCGTATAGCGGCCCGCGGTGTCCAGAACAATCGCCTGATCAAAGAACCACCAGTCGCAGTTGCGGGTTCCGGAAATTCCTGAAGCCCGGCTGATTTCGGACATGGGGGTGCTCTGGCGTGCGTTTTTGACGGCCGTTGTTTTGCCGGCTCCGGACTCTCCCATGATCAGGTACCAGGGAAGCACATAGAGCGGGTTTCCCTTTTTCCGCAGGTGCGATTCCTGCAGCCGTTTGACCGATTCCTTCCAGTGTTCCTGCAGATCGAGAAGTTCGTGGCGCTGGGATACCGGTGCGCTTTGGATGGCGGCCGTATCCTGATCGATCACCCGCCGAACAAATTCCCGCTCCCGGCTTCGAATCAGGTATTTCTTCACGAACAGGATCAGGATCCAAAGTCCAAGCAGGCCTGCGACGATTGCGGCTGCAACCCACCAGGGCCATCCTTTGATGGCGACACCCCAGAAGCAAAACCCGGCCAGCGCGGCCAGAACCAGAAGAACCAGCAGCATCTTTAAAATTATACCGAGTATCTTACCCATAAAAACCGTTTCAGAAGCTCGAACCGAAATACCGACTGACCGTCTCGTTCAGCAATCGGTTGAACAGATAGTAGAGCGCAACAAACAGCAGCACCGGCAAGAGAACGGCCGTGGGCGAAAAAAGAGAGACGCGCTTCCACTTGTTTATTTTCCTCTTCTTGCCGGCGTCGGCCGTCTCATAGGCATCCGGAAACAGTTCTTCCGGATAGATGAGATCGACATTTTCCGTCACGCGCTTGAGGTGGGTGTAATGAATATCCTCAAGTTTTCCGATATCGGATGGCTGATAGTAGCGGCCCTTAAAGCCCAGGGTCATGCAAAATTCATAAACCCCCCGAATATCGCCGGCGGCTGGGTCCAGCTGCTCGAGTCGGGTGTAAAACTCGCCCCCGGCGCTGGTGGTGTTGAAATATTGCCGCTGGAGTTGAGCACGCTCCCATTTTAAGCGGTCATCCCAGTCGGAACACAAGATGGCCTCGTCGATACAGGCGCAAACCGGGAAGAACCCCTCCCGCCATTGATCTTCTGAAAATCCGAAGGATCCCGCAAAGGTTTTGGACCGATCCACAAGCCGCTTGAAGGTTTCGGCAACCGATTCATACGCAAAGGAGCCCCCTGGGTGCTGTTTGACAAGGTAACCGGTGTAGGCAATCAGCTCGGTATAACAGTCCAGCAGGATCGGTTCCGCACCAAATAATTGGGCCCTTTTTGGAGCCGCTGCATCCGTTTCCATGTTACCTGCCTCCGGCAGCTAAAAAATTGGACATTCTATTGTTTTCGGTTTGCGCTAGCCACGGGAAATGATCAGTTCTCCTGTGGCATCCTCGGGTGCCTCGTCCCAGTAAAGACAAATATTTCCCGTCCGCCGGATGTCGATCCACAGCGGATGATTGGCCGCAAGGCTGAAATAGTAAGCATCCGGACGCTTGGGCAATCCGGGGGGTGGAGACAGCTTCTGTTCCAGCGGGATTCCCGGCAGCGCCCGGGCCAGCAGGGTGGTCATCTCCTCCGCACTGCCGATCTTTGCATGATACAGCAGCGAGTTGACAATGCCTTCCGAATCCCCGGAAGCGGTAATCGCAAGAAAATAGAGATTCCGATCGCTGAAGGCTTCGCCCGGGATCGCTCCTTTAAAATGACGGTCTTCCCGCACCAGATGAACGATATTCTCCTCTCCGACGACAACGGCGCTTAACAGTTCGCCGATCAGCGTATGGGCTTCTGAAAAGCATCTTCCCAGATCCGTGTGATCATAATCGGGCAGCAGTCCGGTTCCGTCGGCCAGTCTCCCAAGGGCGTTGATCCGGTCCGTAAACGTGCTCAACTCGCCGATGAGCTGTCGTAAAATCCCGTAGATCACCCATGGATGGGTCCTGACGGACGCATCGGACAGGTGGTGGATCAGCGGGACATACCGATTGACCGCGCCGAGCGCCAACAGGTAGCGCAGCGTGGCGCCCTCAATCGCTGAGGTTCGAACATCCCGGAAAATTTTGTACATCTCCAGTATGCGGCTTCGAGACTGGACCTGTTCTTGAATATTTTTCACCCACTGCACCAGGGTTTCCGAAGCCGAAACACAGATGCAAGGAGGGACAAACTCCCCGGACAACTGCACCCGATCCCCTTGAAGTTCCAGCTCCGCGATGGGAATCAGCCAGTAGTCCCCGAGCGTTTCGCGTTCGGTCTCCCAGAAAAATTTCAATACATGCCGCATGAAGCGGGTCTGGGCCGTGGGCCCGCCGAAATACAGATCCTTGACCTCCTCAGGATCGATGGGTGAAACAAAACGGGTTCCGATCCCGTGAATATCGTCCATTTCCCTGGTCGACGTTACGTTTTTTGCCGCGGGATTCAGCTTCTGAAGCCCGAGATAAACCCGAAGCGGTTTTTCACCCTCCAGAGCGGTATCGATGGACTCAAAGGATCGGGCCTGCAGCACTGCATTTCCGGGAAACGTCACCCAGGTTCCATCCTGGAACATCACCGAGGCTTGCCGCAGGTCGAACATGCGGTTTTGCAGGGAAGATTCCTGAATCTCCAGGGTGCTGACCCCCCAAAAAAAAGGGAGAACATGCTGGAGGTAAGGGGCGGATAACGAACGAATGTGGAGTTCGAATTGCTGGAAATGCTGGGGCTGCAGGAAAAGACCCTGATGCCAGAGCAGCGGCCGGGGGGGTTCCGTCATGGGTTTTTGATCTCCTGTATTCCCTTTGGACCGAAAAGAAGATTCACCTTCAAGGTTTTGACCTGCGCTTCCGTGGTCTTCCGGATCAATCCGGATGTTTTGATATCGTAGGAAAATTCGAACACGCGGGTGGTTTTTTCCGGCACGAGATCATAGTACCCGGCAACCACGCCCACCCATTTGGCTTTTTCGGAACGGTTGAGAACGACTGTTTTTTGGCTTCCCGGTTCGATGAACACCTTCTCGATGCCCATGACCCCGGGGTCGAAATTCTGTGCCTCCAGCAGTTTTTCAACCCCCTCCGTATAACCGGCGAATTTGTTGAAGGCATTTGCGTTTTCGAGCTGATAAATGACCAGCAGCAGGGTATGGGGTTTGTTGTCGTAAGCGTTGAGCAGTTTATCTGCCGTATACGTGATTTCAATGCCTTTGGACCCGAACGCCCATGAAGGAACCGGAGCCGGTTTTTTGGTGCAGGCAGCGAGCAGAAGAATAAAGAGAAGGCCGATTCCGATCTCCCGGCTGCGCTTATGAAATGGGCTAAAAAGCATGGTCAACTCTCCTCATCGCACCTTTGGGACCGATCGGCCCTTTGGCGGAAAAAAATCTCTCTTCCGGTCGTGCAAGTCGGTAACAATGACCTGAAAACCCAAAAATGTCAAGTCTTTGTTCAAATTCTGGTTCAATCCTTTTCTATCCGAATCTATCGCTGCCTTTGAGCGGTCCTGAAGGACCCGATGACCTCAATGGCCGCCGGTCTCTTCCCGATAATCGGTGGGGCCGTCTTCATATCCCACTGCCTTGAGCCACCAGCCGGGATAAAAGACGGACTGGGCGATGCCCGCTGTTGTGTTCAGGTAGCCGTCGTTGTATTTGATGTAAAGCTGCTCGGCAAGCTTCCACCACTCGCCGAGCACCCGGGCAGCCATCTTTTCCGAATGCCGGGTCAGCAAATCGCGAGCGCCGTCCCTGTCCCCCTGCCTCCAGAGTTCCGCCGCCCGGCCCTCCAGTTCAGGTTGCGACCCGAAGGCGGCGGCCTCGAACCGGTCCCGCACCCCGTGGATGTCCTGGATCATGTATGAATACTTGAGCATGGCGTAGTTGGCCACAAAGTTGAAGCCGGTCCACATGCTGTCCCGGTCGAATTTCAGGATGTCCGCCCGCTGCAGGGATTCGGGCAGCGCGGTGGCACCGGCGTAAAAGGGGATCAGAACGGCGGTGGCGGGCCGGTCCGGACCGAACCAGGTCAGCCCGCCGATCGCATCCGGAAGCCATTTCCTGGACTGATTCACATAGGCGTAAACGCAGCGGTAGATATTGAGGGGTCTTTCGAATGCCCCGTTGACCGGGACCCGGTTTCCATCTTTGTCCACGATCCCCTCGGCCCTTCCCTCAAACCGGTTGGGGTTGCCGAAGGGACCTGCGGCCGGACCCGTGGTCAAATCAAACTCGGTGCCCTCGTAATTGTCCCGGTGGATGGTGAAAATATCTTGCACGGCCAGTTTCCGGTCGGGGGTGACAACAAAGGGATAGATTTTCGTAAAAGCCCCTTCCGCCCATGCGGGCAGGTTCACGGACGGTACCGCCAGAGACTGGGCCCGCCAGACGCGCCGCAGCGAATAGTAGGGGTGGTGAAATTCACCGTCCCCGTAAACGCGGGTCCAATCCAGGGGGCCGTCTTGGGGCTTCCACCAGCCCTTTTTCATGGCCACTTCGAAAAGGTTGGAGGCATACATCATATCATCGGCGCCCTGGCGCACCTCGCGGATCCGGAATTGGTTGGCCGCCACGAAAAAACCGTCGTCGGGCACGCGCTGGGCCACCCAGACGCCGCGGGTCCCGTTCATGTCGTAGCCGCACATCTCCATGATCCAGGCTTCTTCCGGGTCGGCGACGGCCAAGGTTTCCCCCGTTCCATAGTAGCCGTATTCCTCGATGAGCCCTCCCATCAGTTTGACAGCCTCACGGGACGTGCGGCAACGCTCAAGGGCGACCCGGCTCAGCTCCGCGGAATAGAAAAGACGCTTGCCCGGTTCGGGCTCGGGGTGCACCTTGGCTTTGTCGGTGCATTCTCCGATGGACAGCTGGTGCTGGTTGATGATGCCGTAATTGGCATCGAAATAGGCGTAAGTATGGGGGACCTGGGTAATGAACCCCAATGGCACGCTCCGGGGTTCACCGGGGGTGTCGTAGCCCGGTCCCCGGTCCCGGGTCACGATCCGGTGGGTTTCGCTGCCGCCCCATTGGGGTTTGTACCCCAGGGCGCAGTGGCTGTAGAAAACCGGCCGCAAGGCCCCGGCCTTGTGGTCCATGGCCGGAACGTAGATCAGGCGGGCATCCCCCAAGCCGTCGTCCGAGTGGGACACCATAACCGACCCGTCGGCCGATGCCGCCCTGCCGACAACCGTGACGGTGCATGCCCGGGCCGGGGTGTAAATGATCATACCGACGACCAGCGCGACGGTAGCGACTGCTTTCCTCATTGCCATTCCTCCTTTGATGGGATGTCCCCTCGTTGGGCCGAATTCAGCGGGCCTTCACACAAAATTCAGGCGCTGCCGGCACCGCTAGGCTCAGGTACCGATCCGCTTCCGAAAACATCAGTCTTTTATCCACCATCATTTTCAAAAACGGCACCACCTTGGCTTCGCCCAATTCAGGCAAGCGGCCCACGATCTCCTTGACCGGGCTGGGGGTGCGGCAGAGAAGATAAATCTTGCGCGAGTCTCCGGCCAGCCGGTGGGTCATCGGATCGCCCGAGGATCGTTTCTGGCGGATGATGAGAAACCGCCCGCCGTCCCGGAAACTGAGTATCGGCTCGGTGCCCCGGAGTGCGTCATAGGTTTTCTGCCATTGGGCGATCTTTTTCATCACCGGCTTCCAGATCCTCCGCTGATTGCCAAGATCCCCGTGATAGGCCTGGATGGGAAAGGGGACCGCATCGGCGATCTGCCTGGGGAAAAGGGCTGCATAGTGGGGATGATTGACTATTTTCCGGATGCCGAAGGCCTCGGGATGGCGCCAGACCGGGCTTCCGAGCCCGAGCCAGAACGAGACCGGCCGCAGGGGTTGATACGGCAACGCAAATTCGAGCGCTCTGAGGGTCTCGGCCACATCGGCGGCATCGCTTCCGGGAAAGTGGAGGATCAGGTTGGATCGGTGCGACAGCCCAAGGGCGTTGCAGTGTTTCATGGCGGCCAGATTCTCGATGGCCGTGGTTCCCTTGTTCATCTTCTTGAGCAGGTTGGTGCCGAGGGCCTCGATGCCGATCTGGACCTCGGACATCCCGGCCGCAGCCATGGCGGCCAGCGCCGATTCGGGGAAATCGGCTCGAATCTCCCCAAAGAGCTGAAGATCCTTGCCCAGTTTCTGAAGCGCCTCCGACAGGTCCCGGACGGAGTCGACGGGCAGCACATTGTCCATGAACGCAACCGAGAGCGTTTGATGGGCCGAGGTCAGATGATCGATTTCCCGGACCACCCGGGCTGTTTTTTTCCGCCGGTACCCTTTCCACTGAAAGTTAAGATTGCAAAACGCACACCCCGAATACAGCCGGCCCACCGATGCCCGCCGCCAACTGCACCCCCTGGAGGCTTCAACGGGAAGGGTCGGGAAAAACCGCTTATCCGGCGAAAAGGTGTTGAGCAATTCGAAGTACGCGTCATAATCCGGCGGGGGCAGCGCATCCAGCGTGTGGGCCTGGTATAACGGGGCCGGCGACAACGCCTCCACCGGGCTTTCGGCAACCGAAACCCCCTGAATATCCATCGGTTCATCCTTCGGCGCCGAAGGATCCCGCCCGCGGCTGAGCGTCTCGATCAGCCGGGCCAGGGGCAGTTCGCCTTCGCCGTTTACCAGATAATCGATTTCCGGGTAGACCCGGATCAGGTTCGGCCCGGTGGGCCCCGATACCATGGAGCCGCCGATGACGATGGGAAGCTTTGGAAAGCGCTGCTTGATGCGCCGGATAAAAAAAAGAGAGGCGGTCAATTGGCACAGCGACAGGCTGAAGCCCGCAAGGTCGAAGGCTCCCCAGTCGGTTTGATCGATGACCTTGAGCGAGACGTCGCGGACCTGGGCGACCAGCGATTCAAAATCCAGACGCCCACCGGGGGATCTCCTTCCGGCGGCTTTGTAAAAAACCTTTTCCGCCGCCTGGAAATTTTCCTCGTAAAGCAGGGCGCCGTAAACCGGTTCCGCCAGCCAGGTGCGTTCTGAAACGGTATGGTACGCTTCGTAGCCGACGGCTTCAGCCACTTTCAGATAGATGGGATAGGCGCGGGTCTCGATTCCCTGAATCTGCGCGTCCAGATAGGCTTTGAGGGCTCCGATCTGAATCGACGGTCTGCTGAACAGGGGCCACGGGGCCGATGCGAGGATCAGCCGGAATGGCCCCCCGTTGCGTTCATTTCCCATGACACCCACCTTCCGGATCCTCGGCGCAGCTGGCCGGCAAACCGTTCCGGCCGATGATCAGCGCCCTTTCGGCTTGGACCCCAGCAAGACGGTACGGATGGATCTCAAACCGCACCCCCGGGATGCAGGGTCGGTACCCCCCTGCGCGCTGTCTTACCCCCTGCCCCCGGACCGCTTCCACCTCTGCAGCGGCCTCCTTGGCCTTGAACGCAATCCAGATGCCCCCGGTTTTGAGCATCGGCTCGGTGAGCCGAATAAAATCCCCCAGCGCCCCCAGCGCCCGGCTGGTGATCACATCAAAACGCCGGCCCGGCGGCATATCCTCCACCCGGCTCTGAACGACATCGGTTGTGTCCAGTCCCAGCGTTCGAACCACATGCTTGAGGAAATTGACCTTTTTCCGCGAGGCATCCACCAGCGTAAGGAGAATCGACGGATTGAGGACCTTTAGGGGTATTCCGGGAAAACCGGCGCCGGAACCCACATCCAGCATCGATCCCTGCGGGGGAACCCATGGGTTCGCCGCCAGGCAATCCAGATAATGCTTGGAGACGACATCGATCGGATCCCGAATGGCGGTGAGGTTGGCTTTTTCACCCCACAGGCAGACCAGTTCCGCGTGCGCAGCCAACCGCTCGACCGCTTCCGCTTCAAGGAGTATGCCCATCTTTTCGGCGCCGGTTCGAAGCATCCGGCGCCATTGAGGGGAACCGATTCTCATAGGGTCTCAATCCGCCGGAGCCGGGCCTGTCCGCCGAAGGCGGGGGTGTCCGCCGAAGGCGGATTCAACGTTCCCTGGCCATCGGTACGGCATCGGCGAATTCCATCTGGATGGAAACCTCCCCGCCGATGGTATGGCCGAGCTTGGCATTCGGGTATCGTTTCCGGAACACATGAATCATGGCCAGATTTTCGCTCAGCACCGTGGCCAAAAATCGAGAAAAGTGGTTTTGCTTTGCGATGGTCTCCAATATCTCCAGAAGGTAGGATCCGATCCCCTTGTTCTGGTAGTCCTCCCGGATCACCAGCGCGACCTCGGCACACGAATTATCCACGGCGGCATAGGAGCCGATGGCGACGATCTCCTTGTAGCCCCCTTTTTGCACAAAACCGATAATCGAAATGTTCTTCCGGTAATCGACGTTGGCGTACTGTTTCTGAACCACCTCGTGGGAGAATATCTTCATCTTATAGAAAAACCGCAGGTATATGGTTTTTTCCTGAAGGGAGTAAAAAAAATTCCGGTATTCGAATTCATCCGAGGGCAAGAGCGGGCGGAATTCGACCGTTTTGCCGTCGGCCATGCTAAAGGTGCTCTTGTAGCCTTCCAAAAAGAGCAGATCCTCCTGGGTGGGGGGCAACTGATCGGCAAAGATGTAGTGGTGCTTCTTGGCGGCGGCGATCAATTCTTCACGAAACTTGGGGTGCGCGATCTGGGCCATCTCCATCACGCGCTGGTAGATGCTTTTGCCCTGCAGTTCTGCGATCCCGTATTCGGTGATCACAAAATTCACGTCCCCCCGGGTGGTGGCCACCCCGGCGCCTTCGCTCAAATGGGAGACAATCCGCGAAACCTTTCCGTTTTGTGCCGTGGAGGGCAAGGCGATGATGGCAAATCCCCCGTTTGACATGGCGCTGCCCCGGAGGAAATCGACCTGGTCTCCGATGCCGCTGTAAAAATGGTACCCCACCGAGTCGGTGCAGACCTGCCCGGTCAAATCGACCTCCAGGGCGGAGCTGATCGATATGAGGTTGTCGTTTCGCGCGATCTCGGTGGGGTCGTTTACAAACTCGGAGGATCGGAGATAAAATACCGGGTTGTCGTCCACATACCGGTAGAGCTTCTCGGATCCCATGCACAGGGAACTGACGGCTCTGCCCGGTATGAGCGACTTCTTCTTGTTGGTGATGACCCCCTTTTCAAACAGGGGAAGGAATGCATCGGTAATGACCTGGGTGTGAATGCCCAGATCCTTTTTCCCATCCAGATGCCGGAGGATGGCATAGGGCATATGGCCGAATCCGATCTGAAGGGTTGCGCCGTCTTCCACCAGCTGGGACACATACAGTCCGATCCTTCGGGACACCTCATTGTCGTCCACGCTGGGAAGCGCCTCCACAAGGGGCTCTTCGTAGGGGACCAGGCAATCGATTTCATCCACATGAACGAAACTGTCGCCCCAGGTCCGCGGCATCCTGGGGTTGACCTGGGCGATGATAAACTTGGCATTTTCCATTCCCGATCGGGTGATATCCACCGATACCCCCAGGCTGCAGTACCCGAATCGGTCCGGCGGGCTGACCTGAATCAGCGCCACATCCAGCCCGATGCGCTGGCTGGAGAACAGCCGGGGAATCTGGGAGAGGTAGGAGGGAATGTAGTCGATCTTGCCTTCGAAGGCGGCCCTGCGCATGGTTCGGCTGATGAAGAACAGCTTTAGGGAGAACCGTCTGAGAAAAGACGGATCGTCCACAAACTGCCCGAAGGTGTAAGAAAACATCTGGTAGACCATGATGTCCTGCAGGTTTGTGTCCCTGACCATTGCGCGGATCAATTGCTGCGGTTCACCGCAGCCGGTACCGATAAACACCCGACTTCCCCTTCGAATTTTCGATACCGCTTTCTCGGCGGTCATCACCTTCTGGGGGCAACATTCCTGCAGCCGATCCAAGACGCCCATCCCAATCCTCCATAAACCGTTTTGTTTTTTGTCATCCATCGACCCGATGATCAGGCAACCCGTCGCCGATTCACCTTTTCTAACCATTCCGCCGGCGTGGGGTGCTCCGGGGTGTTTAACGAATTTCTCTCGACCGGATTTGACCCGAGCGGCCCAAGTTGTTATGATAACACGATTTAACGTACGGGCAAAGGGAAGAGATTTAAAAACAGCGAAACGGCACCGGGAACCGGGGCTTTTCTTGCCGAAAGTCACTGGGTTGGGAGGCCGGGATGACAGCTTCAGACTCCTCCGACACGGTAAAGTCCTTCAAAGAGCTCAAACGGTTGCTTGAAAAAAAAGCGGTACCCCTTCCCGCTCGACCATCGGAAAGCGAAAAGAAAGCAAAGGATCCGGATCCCGCCCCGGGCGAAGAGCGACGGCTTTTTTTGGAAGCCATGGCCGATGTGAGGCCTATGACGGGGCCCTACCGAATCGTGGGATCCCCCCCGATCAAGCCCCCGGCGCCGATCACCGACGACCCCGACACGACGGCGATTACAAAACTCAAGAACCTTGTGAATCACGGAAAGGGATTTATCGTCGCTCAGACGCCCGAATACATCGAGGGCACCGGACACCGGGTGCCCCCGGTCGCCTTGGAGCGGCTGCACCGCGGGGATTACGCCATCCAGGCCCACATCGATCTCCACGGACTCGATGTGGAAAGCGCCCGGTCGGCCTTCGAGGGATTCCTGAAACAGAGCATCTCATGCGGGAAACGGGCTGTTCTGATTGTCCACGGTCGGGGCCTGTCTTCCCCGGCGGAACCGGTCTTGAAAACGAACCTGTACCGTTGGCTTACCTGCGGCCCATGGCGAAAATGGGTTCTGGCCTTTACCAGCGCACGCCTCTGTGACGGGGGCGCAGGGGCGACCTATGTCCTTCTCAGACAACGTCCCCTCACCAAGCGGTTTCGGAAAAAACCCCGGTTGCCTTGACAATTTCCCATAAATCCTTAAAATAAGGTTATTTGATGGATGCAGCACAGGCTTCCCCCACCTGAATGGTCAGCGTGGGGCGTTTTTTATTGGGGATGAGGGATCATGACAGAACAGACCAACCGGGTTCGGAATATCGGCATCAGCGCCCATATCGATTCGGGGAAAACCACCCTGACCGAGCGGATTCTTTATTACACGCAGCGCATCCACACCATGCACGATGTCAAAGGCAAAGACGGTGTGGGAGCGACCATGGATTCCATGGAGCTTGAAAAAGAACGGGGCATCACCATTGCTTCGGCGGCGACGTATTGCCAGTGGAAAGGGCATACGATCAACATCATCGACACCCCCGGGCATGTGGACTTTACCATTGAAGTGGAACGGGCGCTGAGGGTTTTGGACGGCGCGATTCTGGTCCTCTGCGCGGTGGGGGGCGTCCAGTCCCAATCGATTACCGTCAATCAACAGATGAAGCGGTACAATGTGCCCAACATCGCCTTTGTCAATAAATGCGATCGGAGCGGCGCAAACCCCTTCCGGGTCATCCGGCAGTTGAAGGAAAAACTCGGGCGCAATGCGGTGGCCATGCAGATACCGATCGGCCTGGAGGCGTCTTTCGAAGGGGTGGTGGATCTGGTTTTCATGAAGGCGCTTTACTTTGACGGCGCTAACGGCGAGGATGTCCGCACCGAGAGCATTCCGGAAAGGCTGGTTTCCGAAGCCGCAACTTACCGGGAACACCTGCTCGACACGGCCTCCATGTTCTCCGACGCGCTCACAGAGGCCATCCTGGAGGAACGGCCGATAGAGGAAGATCTGCTGCTGGATGCCGTTCGATCCGGAACCCTGTCAAGGGGGTTGACCCCCGTGTTCATGGGGTCCGCCTACAAGAACAAGGGGGTTCAACCGCTGCTGGATGCCGTTACCAGGCTGCTTCCCAGTCCCAACGATGTGACCAACATGGCCTTCGACATGGACAAAGAAGAAACCCCGGTTCCCCTGGCGTGTGACGACAACCAACCGCTGGTGGCCCTGGCGTTTAAACTCGAGGATGGGAAATACGGTCAACTCACCTACCTCCGGGTATACCAGGGCAAACTGGCCAAAGGGGATACGCTGCACAACGCCCGCACCGGAAACAAGGTCAAAATCGGGCGGGTGGTCCGGATGCACGCGGACCAGATGGAGGATATCGAATCGATCCCGGCCGGTTATATCGGGGCATTGTTCGGCATCGACTGTGCATCCGGGGACACCTTTGTGAGCCCCCGGGTTCGGCTGTCGATGAGTTCCATGTATGTTCCCAATCCGGTCATCTCGCTTGCCATCAGTCCAAAGGATCACAAGTCTGAAATAAACATGTCAAAGGCATTGGGGCGGTTTGCCAAGGAAGATCCCACCTTTAAGATCTTTGTGGACCCGGAGACCAAAGAAACCATCATTTCCGGAATGGGAGAGCTCCACCTGGAAATCTATATCGAACGGATGCGAAGGGAATACCATGCCGAAGTGGAAGCGGGCATGCCCCAGGTGGCGTACAGAGAAACCATCACCCAACGGGCCGATTTCGACTATATCCACAAAAAACAGACCGGCGGCGCCGGTCAGTACGGACGGGTCGTCGGCTACCTTGAGCCGATCGTCGAGGGGGATTTTATTTTTGAAAACCAGGTCAGAGGGGGCGCCATCCCGACGCAATACATCCCCGCCTGTGAAAAGGGCTTCCTGAATTGCATCCAAAAAGGACCCTGGATGGAATTTCCGGTCACCGGTGTCCGGGTGGTCTTGACCGATGGCGCATCCCATGCGGTGGATTCGTCGGATATGGCATTCCAGGCGGCCGCACGTTCCGCATTCCGCCAGGCCTATCTCAAAGCCAAGCCGGTCATCCATGAACCGGTAATGAAGGTGGTTGTGGAAACCCCCGCCGAGTACCAGGGTCCGGTGATGGGCTCGCTGACCCAACGCCGGGGGATGATTGTCGGCTCCCAGGATGAGGGGTTCCAGTCGGTGATCGAATCCCAGGTACCCCTTGCAGAGATGTTCGGATATTCCACGGTGTTGCGTTCCCTCACCCAGGGCAAAGCCCAGTTCACGATGGAGTTTTCCACATACAAACCCGTCCCCTCGGCAATCTCCCAAAAGCTGGTGGAAAAGGCAGCGGAAGACAGAAAGCATGTCGCGTGACACCGGTCGGGTCATTTTTTTAAAAGAAAGGATACGACACATGGTTCGTGAAGAACTCTCACGGCACAACCCGCTTCGGGTCTTGGGGCGGGAAACCCAAGCGGTGCTTTCCAACGGTGCGTTCGGCGCAATTACGGCACGGGCCGGGGTCGGAAAAACTTCCTTTTTGATACAGGTCGCACTCGGCTACCTTGTCGAGGGGATCGATGTGCTGCACGTCAGCCTCAAGGACCCGGTGGACAAAGTGTCGCTCTGGTACACGGAGGTTTTCCGGAACATGACCGAACACTGGGGGCGGAAGCAGGCAGCGGACTACTGGGAAACGCTGCTCCCGCACCGGTTCATCATGACCTATCGCGCGGAGGGGTTTTCCACCGATACCCTGGCCGAACGGTTGACCGATCTCTCCGAGCAGGGGGTATTCACCCCCCGGGTGCTCGTGATCGATGGGTTCCGCTTTGACGGGTCCATCCGAGACACGCTTCTGGCATTGAGAGCCCTTGCCGAAATCCGCTCCCTGTCCGCCTGGTTCACCGTTCGGATCCACCGCCACGACCCCCCCCGGCCCGACGGTATGCCCGCGCCGCTGGCGGATGTATCCGAGCTGTTTGAGGTCATCATTCAGCTCCAGCCCCTCGGCTCGGAGGTTCATGTCATCCCGATGAAGGGGGGACCCGACCCGCTGCAGATGCCCCAGATGATGCTGGATCCGTCCACCCTGATGGTGAAACACCGGGAATGAGGCGCTCTGATCAGCCGGAATCCCCCCTCAAATCCCGAACAAAGACGCCGATGGACTGATGCACCTGTCGGGCGCCTTCGCCGAGCAGAATCCCGTGGCGTCTGAAGCTGAACAGCTCATAGCGCTTATTTTCCGAACCCAGCCGCTCATACAACCGCCGAGAGCCTTTCGGATCCACGATGGGGTCGGACGCCGATTGAATCACCAGCGCGGGCAGTTTGATACCCGGCAATTTGGATTCCAGGGCTTCCATGAGCCGTTCAAGCTCCAGAACCCCGGCGATGGGGTTCCGCGCGTAATTGATGTGGGGGTTTTCCGGTCGATTTTCAACAAACTCCTTCTTGATGCCGTCCAGTTGAACCCGCTTCATCCACCGATTCCATGCATCCATCGCCGGCACCAGCCGTGCGGAAAAATCCTGAAGCCGCAGGGGCGGGCACACGGCAAAAACACCGGCCAGGTCATCGATACGGGTCGCAAGTTCAAGGGCCAGCCCCGCACCGGTGGAAAACCCGCCAACGACCACCCGCTCGCACTGGTTTCGTACGACGGCATAGCCCATATCGACGGATCGGATCCAGTCTTTATAGGTCCGCAGCGACAGATCGTCCGGTGAGGTGGCATGTCCTTTCAGCCTGGGCACATACACCCAGAATCCGTTTTGACCCAAAAAGCACGCAAGTTCTTTGACTTCCAACGGTCCTGCCATGTATCCGTGTATCAGCAGCACCCCCATTTTTCGGGAGCGTCCCCGTATCAAATACGGCATCCCAAGGGGCTTCGCCTTGGATTCGCCCGGGACAAAATAGGTATGATAGTCTGTTTCGTATTCCCCCCGGGCCTGTTTCATGAGCTGCCGTGCAAGGCTTCGCCGCAAAATGCCTTCGGGGGTCCAGGCCAGCCGCCTGAGCAGGCGCTGCAGTTTGACCAACGGTTCGACTTCGTTGGCTATGACGGCCACCGTGTTATCTATTCGAACCCGGTGGAAATCCGAAACCCCCGCGAGGCGGCGCCGGTCTTTGACAAAACGGTTTCCGGCCTTCCGGAGGACCTTTTTATCCAGGGCCACCGATACGAAGTCCTTGAACTTGCCGGCGCCGTCATCGGTCAGCAGATGGAGTTGATCCGCTGTCATCCCTTGATGGCAGTGGATTCCCAGGTTTTCGAGGTTTCGGGAGGCGGCAAGATAAACCCGTCGCTTCCATCCGAAGGAATCGATTGCCGCCAGCGGGTACATCCGGAGGACCGACGCGAACAGGTGGTCATGATTGACTGTTGTCATGCCGTAGATGGCCGCCATGTACCGTCGCATCAGAACGACCGTCATTTTTCGAAGTATTTTCCGCGAAGGGATCGCATCATCGAAATTGAAGCGCTGCCGCGAAGCGATGTCTTTTTCGACAACCCAACGATTCAGGTAATCCTCGGCCCGAATCGGTTCCCCCATCCGGATATCGATGTCCACCCCCGAGAGCAGCATCGTTCCTTCCGTCATGATCTCTTCTTTGAGCCGCTCCGGTACGGATTTGACCAGCCGGTCGGCAAGGGTGTTGAGGATATTTTCACGGACCCGGATCGGATAATAGGTCAGATTAACGGGCATGATGTAAGTCTTCAAACCCAGGACCGGCTCTATGTCTTCGATGCCGAACAGGGTCATGATCCGTTGGGCTTCATCGGGCTCGGTCCTGTGCAGCTCCGCCAGCCGTTGCCGGTAGAATTCGGTCCGCAGCGCCAGGGTGGCGGCCCCGGTGTGCGGCGGCCGCCGGATGCCGGCATAAAAAAGCATGTACCGGCCCCTGTCGAATATCTTCTTGTCTTTGACCATGTGGCCCTCCGGAAAAATAATCCAGTGAGCCTCTCCGGTCAGCAACGTCTTTACGATCAGCTGATCCCGATGGGGGCTGCGCGTCGACACCCCGCCCACCGCATCCAGCCATCGGCCCAGGGCTCCCCGGAACAGACTGAAATCGGCCAGAGACCAGACCGGTTTGTGGGTCATCTGAAAGATGCAAGTCGGCATCAACAGGGTTTCGAGACGGGTAAAATGGTTGACCACAAAGATAATCGCCCCGTCGGGAATTTTCTCGCGGCCGTGGATATGGATCCGGGCCCTTGAAAGGGAGGAAACGGTTCTGACAAACAGCCCGGTGGTCCGGTATGCAATCGGATTCATCCCCATTGCCCTGAGCAGATGACGCGAAATAAATGATACGTATCCTACATCAAAGCGTTATCAGAACTCAATGGCCCCCGGTTCCGGTTCGATTATTCCCGGCGAAAGGCCCGTTGACAGGATAGGAGATAAAAAATAGAATCATCTGTTCAGATGAAACCGTGTATCGCCATCGCCATGAGCGGCGGGGTGGATTCCACCATAGCCGCTTACCTTTTAAAACGCCGGGGCCATCCGGTGATGGGTTTCCATTTTCTCACCGGGTTTGAAGCCGATTCAAACCGGCAACCAGAGGACAGGTCCGCCCCACCCCCACCCGGTGGCCCTGCCCCCTTGGAGCGGCTGCGGCAGATCGCCCGGCATCTTGAAATCCCGCTTCATATCCTGGATATCCGATCGGAGTTTGAACAGGTCGTGGTGGGCTACTTTGCGCGCACCTATCGGTCGGGCAAAACCCCCAATCCGTGCGCGGTCTGCAATCCGGAAATCAAGTTCGGCACCGTGCTGGCCGCCGCCCGGAAACAGGGGGCGGACTATCTGGCCACGGGGCACTATGCGCGTATCCGAACCGACAAAACCGGCGCGGTTCACCTGCTCAGCGGACGGGACACGGAAAAAGAGCAGTCTTACTTTTTGGCCCTGGTCTCCCGCGACCAACTGGCACGGGCCTGTTTCCCGCTGGCCCGGTTCACCAAAACCGAGGTCAAACGACTGGCCGGGGAAACCGGGGTTCTGCCCTTGGTTCGAAAAGAGAGCCAGGATATCTGTTTCATTCACCACACCCCCTATGGGGAGTTTCTCCACCAAAGCGGCCGAATCCAATCGAAACCGGGTCCCATCGTGGATGCCCAGGGAAAGGTGATCGGTACCCACCGTGGGCTGCACCTGTTTACGGTGGGCCAGCGCCGGGGCATCAATTGCCCGGCCCCAGAACCCTATTATGTCCTACGGCTGGATGTGGAAGGAAACCGGCTGGTGGTGGGCCGGACCCAGGACCTGATGGCCTCCGAATGCAGGGTGGAACATATCAACTGGATTTCACCGGTTCCCACATCCCCGGTTCGGGTCCATACCCGCTTGCGGTATCGTCACAGGGCGGCCGCTTCAACCGTCTACCCGATCGATGCCCTCACGGCGACGGTCCGATTTCATACCCCGCAATCCGCGATCACCCCCGGGCAGTGTGCCGTTTTCTACCGAGGCCGGGAAGTGCTCGGGGGCGGTTGGATCGAAAGATAGCCCATGCCCACCTTTATCACCGTCACCCTGGGATGCAAAGTCAATCTGTCCGAATCGGATGCCATCGCCTCCCGGCTCGTTTCCGCAGGATGGCGCCCGGCCGGGGAAAACGAAGGGGTCGACGTCTATATCGTCAATACCTGTGCCGTGACGGGCAAAGCCGCCCAACAGTCCAGACAGGCCGTCCGCCACGGGCTGCGAACCCATCCGTCCGCCCGCATGATCGTCACCGGTTGTTATGCCCAGCTGGAGCCGAACCGATTCCGCAAGATGCCCGGTGTGAAGGCGGTATTCGGGCACCATGAAAAATTGGGGATTCCCCAATGGATCCTCGGTGCCCACCCGGCGGGCACCGTGAAAGATCTGCCGGGCTTTCCGGATTTCCTGATGCCGTCTTCAGGCCGCCGAACCCGCCCGGTTCTGAAAATTCAGGACGGGTGCAACGCGTTCTGCACGTATTGTATCGTCCCCCACGCCCGGGGGCAAAGCCGGAGCATGCCCCCGGATCGGGTTCTTGAAAACCTTGCCCGATGCGCCCGAGCCGGGTACCGGGAAGTCGTGCTTTCCGGCATCCATCTGGGATGTTACGGCATGGATCTGCCCCCTCCTGAAACCCGGCTGATCGATCTGTTGAATCGTATCGAAACGCACCCGTCCGTCGAGCGCATCCGCTTGAGTTCCATCGAACCGATGGAGCTTACCGAAGCGATCATCGAGCGGGTGGCGGCCTCTCCACGGTTTTGCCGCCATTTTCACATCCCGCTGCAGAGCGGCGACCAGGACATTCTACAAAGGATGCACCGGCCTTACACCGCGGCCCTATTCAGTGATCTGGTAAAGAAAATCCATGGCCGATGCCCCGATGCCGCCATCGGGGCGGACATTCTCATCGGATTTCCGGGCGAAACCGAGGAGGCATTCGCAAACACCTACGCGCTGGTGGAATCGCTTCCGATCAGCTACCTGCACATCTTTCCCTTTTCTCCCCGTCAGGGAACACCGGCCAGCCGCTATCCGAACCCGGTTGCCCCGGAACGGATCAAGACCCGCTGCCGGCGGATGCACCGCCTGGGGAGTGAAAAGAAACAGGCCTTTTACCGGTCTCACCTCGATACCGTCCACCAAGTGGTTGTTGAAGAGACCCGGAGTCCTGCAGACGGAAGTTTAAAGGGATTTACCTCAAATTACATTCCCGTCTTTTTTCAGGGTCCGGATCGCCTCAAAAATACCTTGATACCGGTCACTTTAGAGCGGCTTATCGTTCCCGATGCCGTCTGGGGCACCAGGTTGACCTGATGGCAAAGGTTCCAGAGCAGGAATTCGGTTGTGCCGAACACCGAACCCTGGAAAACCGTCCAAAAAGCGGGACCCGGTGTTCACCGACCCACCACATCTTGTGAAACTCACCTGCTTGACATACTACATTTATTGCTGTAAGGAAAACGAACCTGTAAGACTTTTTCCCCGCCGACTTTGGGATGAACGTTTCGTTTCCGTTGCACACAGGGGGGGGTGGAATGAGCGGAGCAAAGGATAATCGATGAGGCCTTTCTGGATGGGAGGCGTGTTTTTTGGAATTCTGTTTGCCGCCCTTTTCTCGCTTCGGAACAGCCTTTTCACCCCCGGTTCCCCGCCCCAATCCCTCCCCCTTCCCACGGACCGATCTGCCGGTGCCGAAAAGGACCGGTGGATGAACATCGTCCAAAATGGTCGAAAAATCGGGTTTTCCCGTTCCATTCTTGAAAAAACGGCAGATGGATATCACCTGACGGAAACCCTCAACCTGGGACTCACCACCATGGGAATGGCGCAGACCCTGTCCGCAACCATCGACGGAAGGCTTCGTCCGGATCATACCCTCGCCGCAATTGACGTGCAGATCCATTCGGGGCGGTTCCGATTCACGGCCCGGGGTGCCGTTTCCGATCACACCCTGATCATCCACACCGAAAGCGCGGGAAACCGGGATGCGATCCGCATCCCGTTGAAAGAGCCGCTGTACCTTTTTGCCGGCATCATCGAAGCGCTGGGCGCCAGAGATGCCCAACCGGGCGAAAAAAGGACCTATTCCATTTTTGATCCGCTCACCCTGGGTCGCGCCCCTTTAGAGACTCACATCCGGGAATGGGAACCCCTTGATCTGAACGGACGGATGCACAGGGCGCAAAAGATCGTCCTGCGCTTTAAGGGTGTTACCCAGACCGCATGGATCGGAGAAGATGGGGACATATTGAAGGAAAGCGGGATGCTGGGAATCAGCATGGAGCGGACCACCCGGGACGATGCCCTTTTCGGTATGCCCGCGGCTTCGAGCCAGGACCTCGCTGAGGTAGCCTCGATCCGTTCCAATCTGGTGATCGAACATCCCGAACACCTCCAAATGCTGACCGTCAAGCTGGACGGAGGGAATTTCGACCCGGCACATCTGAGCGGCGGCCGCCAGACCTATCGTGACGGGCTCCTGACGGTTCGGAAGGAATCCATCCCGGCGCCCACCCGGCGGGCGGAGGACTTTCCGGATCCGGTACGGAAATTTTTGGACCCCGCGCCGCTGATCCAGTCGGACCATCCCACCGTCCGAGCCCTGGCCCAAGAGATCACGGCGGGCTCCGGCAGCCCTCTGTCCAAAGTCGTCAAATTGATCGCATGGATCGATCGACACATCGAAAAACGGCCGGTGCTCGCGCTGCCCGATGCCTTATCCACCCTGGAGCACCGAATGGGGGACTGCAACGAACACGCCGTGCTGCTGGCCGCACTGGCGCGGGCAGCGCACATTCCTGCAAGGCTGGAAACCGGGGTCGTCTACCTCGACGGCCGGTTCTATTACCATGCCTGGAATTCTCTTTTTCTGGGCGAATGGATCAGCGCCGATGCCGCGCTGGGGCAGTTTCCGGCGGACGTGACCCACCTGCGGTTTTCAAGCGGCGCGGATCATCTGCCCTTGGACCTGATCGGGGTCATCGGGCAGCTACGCATACAGATTATCCGACTGGAGTAACCGCCCGATCATGATCCACCTGTCACACCTCACCAAACGATTCGGGGACATCACGGCCGTAAACGACGTGAGCCTTACGGTGGGGGTCGGTGAAATTTTCGGCTTCATCGGCCCCAACGGCGCGGGTAAGACGACCACCATCCGGATGATGGGGGGCATCCTCCGGCCCACGTCGGGTTCCATCATCATCGGCGGGGTACCCCTGGCCGCCGAACCGGAGAGGGCCAAACAAAAAATCGGTTTTATTCCGGACCGACCCTACCTCTATGAGAAACTCACCGGAATGGAATTTCTGAGATTCACGGCGGATCTGTTCTCCATCGATCCGAAAACGACCCGGCAACGGGCCGAGTCGTTGCTGGAGACGTTTTCGCTGCACGACTGGGGGGGTGAACTCATCGAAGCCTATTCCCACGGGATGCGTCAGCGGTTGATCATGGCCGCGGCGCTACTGCACCAGCCCGAGGTTCTCATCGTCGACGAACCGATGGTCGGGCTGGATCCCGCGGGCATCAAAATGGTAAAAAATCTATTCATGCGGCTTGCAAAAACCGGGGTAACGATTTTCATGTCGACCCACACCCTGTCATTGGCCCAAGATGTGTGCCACCGAATCGGAATCATTTATCGGGGAGCCCTTGTGGCCACGGGAACCACCGAAACGCTTCGCACCCAGGCGAGCCTTCCGGAAGGGGATCTGGAAGCGGTATTCATGGCATTGACCGCCGGGGCGGGGGACTGATCCGATGGGTATGACGGTCGCATCGGACATGCGGAAAACAGGCATCCTGCTGATGCCGCGGATCTTGTCGTTTCTCAATGCCTTTCGTCCGGCAAGCAAGAAAGGGCGATCGTTTAAACTGGTACTGACCGTATCGATCGCGCTGACCGTATGGGGGGGCATCTTCCTTGTCTCCCTGCGCGTCCTGAACCATTTTAAAACCATTGCGGAACTGGGGGACCTGCTCGCATTCAAACTGCTTTCCATGGTTCTGATTACCCTCTTTGCACTGCTGATTTTCAGCGGCATCATCACCTGCCTGGCCAAGCTCTACCTGAGCAAAGATCTTCACCTGGTCCATTCCCTGCCGGTACCCACCCGTGCGATCTTCATCGCACGATGGATCGAAAGCACGGTGGACAGTGCGTGGATGGCCATCGTCTACACGCTTCCGGTGTTTATCGCCTATGGTGTCGTTTACCGGACCGGGGTCGGTTATTACGCACTGACGGCGCTTAACCTGGTTTCGCTGTCCCTGGCCGCATCGGGCATCAGCGCCCTGCTGGTGATGGCGGCCGTCATCCTGATCCCCGCCCATCGTCTCCGAACCCTGTTTATCTTTTTGGGGCTGACGCTGTTCATGATTCTCTATATCGCCTTTCGTCTGCTCAGGCCCGAGCGCCTGGTGGACCCCGATGCCTTTGCAACGGTGCTGGTGTACCTTGGGGCATTGAAAACACCGAGCCCTGCTTTCCTGCCCAGTACCTGGGCCTTCGACAGCCTGCTGGCAGTGCTGGCGGGGAGGACCGGCGCGGGCGTCTTCCACTGGTCCATCGGCGCGAGCTTCGCAGCCCTGGTCGGTTGTATCACCGTTTTATTTGCGGATACCGCCTATTTCATCGGCATGTCCAAGGCTCAAACGGCGCCCGAACGGGTATTGGCCGGCGGCGATCCCTGGAAAGCGCCGGCAGGTCGGTTTCTCAAGGGCCCCATCCGTGCCTTTGCGATCAAGGAGGTCAAGTCCTTTTTCAGGGACACGACCCAATGGTCCCAGCTTTTTCTGATCGCGGCGCTGTTTTTTATCTACCTCTACAATTTCAAAGTACTCCCCTTAGAAAAGGTCCCCATTCCAACGTTCTATCTGCAAAATCTTCTCTCTTTTCTGAACATCGCCCTGGCCGCTTTCGTCCTGACGGCCATAACCGCCCGATTTGCATATCCCGCGGTGGGGTCCGAGGCCGAGGCATTCTGGATCGTTCAATCGGCGCCGATTTCTTTGACCACCTATCTCTGGTTGAAGTTTTTTATCTATCTGTTGCCGTTGCTGGTGCTTACCGAAGCCATGATCGTCACCACCAACCTGATGCTTCGTGTCACCCCTTTTATGATGGCACTGTCGACCCTTACCGTTTTTCTGATGGTGCCGGGGATCGTTTCGCTGGGGGTCGGACTGGGGGCTGCGTATCCGGATTTCCGGTCCGAAAACCCCGCCCAGTCGGTGACCAGTTTCGGACGCCTGCTGTTCATGCTGGTCTGCGCAGGCTTTATCAGCCTGGTGATCGTTCTGGAGGCCAAACCGGTCTATCACCTGTTTATGGCCGAGTTTCACCACCGAAACCTTCACCCTTTGGACTGGGTATGGATCGGAGCGTCCTTTTCAGGGGTGTTGGCCCTGTGCGTGCTGACCGTCTTTTTTCCGATACGATTCGGTGAAAGGCGTTTGTCTGAACGGAACCTGACCGTTTAACCTTTGCTTCGGGGGAAAACATGAACAATCCGCTCTATTCACGGAACGTCTTGGGCAGACGGTCGGAACAGAGAAGACCGGTGGATCGATACCACAGCGTTGAGCTGAATATCGGCACACTTCAAATGATCTATCAATTCAAAATCTGGAACATATCCCTCAAAGGCATGTGCATTCTGATCCGTCACGATTCGGTCGTGTTGGACCATCTGCGGGTGGGAGACATCCTGCAGATGAAGTACCACCCCATGGACTCGGGCCGCCCCGGCGAATTGCTGCGAACCCAAATCCAGCATATCACCAAAGAGGAACAGGGCCGATTCAAAGGGCACTTTTTGGTGGGGCTTTCGATCCTGGAAAAATCCACCGCTTAGCCGACCCGCCCCGGGGGCACGCCACAGGGAGAAAACGCTTGAGGGATGCATGGGGGGATGGAGCCCACCCGCCGGACCCTTTGGATGGGAAGATGCGATGGGCGTCAATTTTCGCGTCCGCCATCGTCCGAATCCCGTCGCTGTACAGCGCCAGCCCCGCCCGTCCCCCGTTAATCCTTCCGATATCATTGTATTTTAGGTTGCCTCAGGTTTTTATCTCAATGGCACGCAACTTGCAGAACTTTCTGACCGATCCTGTGGATCGGTTCATCCGGGAACCCCGGTTAAGGACTTAAATTCGTTTGCGTGATGGGTCCGTAATGAAAACCCTCATTTCTCAGATGGTTGAAACCCTCGATACCATCGCCATGCAGGTCGTCACGCTGGAGCGGGGGGATATTCCGGAAATGGGGAATATCCTCAACGGCCTGTCCGGATTTCTAAAGGATGCCAAGACGCTGCAGAATCTGACCGTTCTGAAGATCAGCCAAGGGATCCGAAATTACATCGAAAAACTGGTCATGGAGGAAGAAACGGACCTTGCCCCTCTGGGGGAGGCCGTCTCGCTTTTGCAGGAGATCCTGCGGTCGTTGAAAAATGACGAGCCCTTCCGGACCAATCCCGGTCCTGTTCTGGACAGACTGGGTATGGCCGATGAAAAGCCGGACGAAGCACACCCGAATCCGCCGGAGCCGGAAACCCTGGTGGAACAGAAGGTCGTGCTTTGTCAGGAAGATTTTGAAACCCTGCGGGATTTCGTCGTGGAATCCCTCGACAATCTGAGCAAGATCGAAATTCACCTTCTGGACCTTGAGCAGAATCCTCAAAACCAGGAAACCATCCATACCATTTTCAGGGCGTTCCATACGATCAAGGGGGTTTCCGGTTTTCTCAATCTCAAGCGGATCAACCGGCTTTCCCACAGTACGGAAAACCTTCTGGACAGCGCAAGAGAAGGGCAGATTCGAATCAACGACACGGTCATCGATGTCATCCTGGAATCGGTGGATGTGCTCAAACAACTGATCAATTGCGTGGAGCTGTCCCTGGCGACCGGCGGCGAAAACCTTGAAGGAGAAATGCATCTGGATCCGCTCCTCAACCGTCTGGAGGAGATTCTCCAGTGCGAGATCAAGGAGAAGAAACGTATCGGGGAAATGCTCGTTGAAACGGGAATGCTTGAAGAAGCAGATCTTGAAAAGGGCCTAGAAAAACAGAAAAGCCGGCCCGAAAAAAAGATCGGCAGCATTCTGGTCGACGAAAAGATGGCAAACTCAAGGGACGTTATCACCGCGCTGCGCAACCAGCGAAGGGGCAGTCGTCCGTCGGAATTTCAGGTTAAGGTCGATACCCTGAAGCTGGACAACCTGATGGATCTGACCGGAGAGTTGGTGATCTCCCAGACCATGCTCCGACAAAATGCGGTGGTACAGACACTCACCGATCCGCAGCTCCACCAGAATCTGAACCGGCTGTCGCAGATCGTATCCAGTCTTCAAAAAACAGCCATGTCGTTGCGGATGGTCCCCATCCGGAACACATTCCAGAAGATGACGCGGTTGGTTCGGGAGCTGTCCAGATCCTCACGGAAAAACGTCGGGCTTGAAATGCTCGGCGAAGAAACCGAAATCGACCGAAATGTGGTGGAGGAACTTTACGAACCCTTGGTTCACATGATCCGCAACGCCGTGGACCACGGAATCGAAACCCCGGAAGACCGGATCCAAGCCGGCAAACCGCGGCAGGGCACCATCCTGCTCAAGGCGTATCATACCGGCGGGAACATCATCATTGAAATCAGTGATGACGGCCGGGGAATCGACAGGGAAAGGGTTGTCCAGAAGGCCATCGCTTCCGGAATCATCGGAAAGGACCAGCCCCTTTCCGAATCCGAAGTGCTCGGTCTGATCTTCCATCCCGGCTTTTCAACGGCCCAGACGGTGACCGACATTTCGGGCAGAGGGGTTGGAATGGACGTCGTAAAGCAGCGAATCGAAAAGCTGCGCGGACGGCTGGATGTCCGATCGGCATACGGCCGGGGCTGTACGGTGATCATCACGCTGCCGCTGACCCTGGCAATCATCGACGGGATGCTGGTCAGGGTCGGCCAGGAAAGATTCATCATCCCGACCCTTTCGATTGTCGAGTCCTTCCAGCCTGCAACCGATCAGTACCATACCGTTCAGGGCAAAGGGGAGCTGGTGAGGGTTCGCGGCCAGTTGTTGCCGTTGATCCGTCTGGACCGGATCTTCGGCATCCGGGCGGATATGACCCATCCCTGGGAGGGGCTGGTGGTGGTGGTGGAAAACAACGGGCAACGGGGCGGACTGCTTCTGGACGAGTTGCTCCGCCAGGAAGAAATCGTCATCAAAAGCCTCGGGGAAACCATGAAAGGCATCCGGGGCGTCACCGGCGGGGCCATCCTGGGCGACGGCAAAGTGGGCTTGATTCTGGATGTCGCAGGGCTGTTGCACATCTCCTGAGTAGACTTCGGCGCAAATGTCAGAATGCGAGCGAGTCCTTCGGATTTCGAAAGACCGGATTATGAACATCATTGTCGGCATGTCCGATATGCGGACCAGTGCAAATCCTGAGGATGTTCTCATCACCTACTCGCTGGGATCTTGCATCGGTATCTGCGCGTATGATCCCATCGGAAAAATCGGCGGCATCCTCCACTTCATGCTTCCGGAATCGGCCCTGGACCGCACCAGGGCCCGAAACAATCCGTATATGTTCGCAGATACCGGTATTCCGGCCCTGTTGACGGTTGTATCGGGGCTGGGGGCGAAACCGCGGCGGCTGAAAATCGTCGTGGCAGGGGGCGCCCAGATTCTGGCCCCCGAAGGGCTGTTTCGGATCGGCCGGCAAAACTACGCGGCCACCAAACGGTTGTTTGAAGCCCACCGGATCGTTTCCGACTTCGAGGATGTGGGGGGAGTCATCAACCGAACCATGACGTTGAAAATAAAAACCGGATCCGTCCTTATCCGCGCCCCGGGGCGTCAGGACCGGCAGGTATAGTCTACCGCCGGGCATGCACCCGGAAGCGGGTCGATGCGGTCTGCCCAACGGAAGGAGCCGGGGGATGAAACCATGAGACCGGAAAAAAAAATAAAGGTGCTGATTGTCGACGACTCGGCAGTGGTGCGGAAGGTCTTCTCCGAACAATTGTCAAGGGATCCTGGAATCGAAGTGATCGGAACCGCGCCGGACCCCTACATCGCCAGGGACAAAATCGTCAATCTCAGACCCGATGTGGTCACCCTGGACATCGAAATGCCTCGGATGGACGGTCTGACATTTTTAAAAAAACTCATGACGCACTTCCCCCTGCCGGTGATCATCGTCAGCTCGCTGACCCTGAACGGAAGCAAACTGGCATTGGACGCGCTGGCCTATGGTGCTGTGGAAGTGGTCTCCAAACCGTCCGGTGCCTACTCGGTTCAGGATATGCGGATCGATCTGGCCGAAAAAATTCATGCGGCTGCTCATTCCAAACCCCGGGCACCAGGCCGGCCCGACATGACCCCCGACCGGAAACGGGGGGCACCCCTTGGATCCGATATCGGCGCCTGCCAGGCACACGTCATCGCCATCGGTGCATCCACCGGAGGGACGGAAGCCATCCGGGTCGTGCTGGACCGCCTCCCCGCGGACAGCCCGGGGGTCCTGGTCGTGCAACACATGCCGGCCCATTTTACCGCATCATTCGCCGAAAGGCTCGACCGGCTGTGCGAACTGACCGTAAGGGAAGCCAAAGACGGGGACGCCGTTGCGTCGGGCAGCGCGCTGATCGCACCCGGAGACCGCCACATGCTGCTGAAAAAAACGGGGGGCCGGTATCACGTTCAAATCAAAGACGGCCCGACGGTTCATCACCAGCGCCCCTCGGTGGATGTGTTGTTCAAGTCGGTGGCCGACACCGCTGCGGCCGATGCCCTGGGCATTCTGCTGACCGGCATGGGTGCCGACGGCGCGGAGGGGTTGCTGAAAATGAAACAGGCCGGTGCGGGGACCATTGCCCAGGATGAAGACAGCTGTGTCGTCTTCGGCATGCCCAGAGAAGCCATCCGTCTCGGCGCCGCCGGCAGGGTGCTGCCCCTCGAGCAGATCGCCGACCACGCCGTGGAAATGATCCGCGCCCGCTCCTCAAAATGAGGCCCCGGTCGAACTTCACCCCGGCAGGATAGTAGTGGACAGCGAGGGGGAGAACAGCGGGAGCACCTTTCAGGTGGTGGCGCCCTTACCCTTTGCACCCTGGCACCGAAGCAAGCCCTTCTGTTGGGTAGGGCATCGGTCCGTCCTTGCAATCTTTTCAAAATTTATTTATCGTCGCATCCATGAAACGAGGTTTTTTCCAGACGGCGTACCCGTTTCCGTCTCATGTCCCGAGGGCCTAGCGATGAATGAAAAAATCCTGATCGTCGATGATGAATCGGACATTCTCGAAATGCTGAGCAGTTTTCTTCAGCAGGAAGGGTTCCGGGTCAAAACGGCAACCGGTGGATACGAGGCCATCGAAATTTTCAAATCCGAACCCTTCGACGTCGTGATCACCGACATGAGAATGCCCGGCATGGACGGCTTGACCGTGATGCGCCGGCTCAAGGAAATCGATGAGAATATCGAAGTCATCATCCTGACCGCCTTTGCAGCGCTGGACAATGTCATCGAGGCGTTTCGTCACAAGGGGGCGTTCGATTATCTGACCAAACCCCTGGGCAACATCAACGAACTGTTTATCGCCGTGAGCCAGGCCCTGGAAAGCCGTGCGCTCAAGGATGAAAACAGGGCACTGATTTCACAGCTCCGAGAGGCAAAGCGGACCTTGGAAAATCGGGTCCGGCAGCGTACCATCGAGCTGACCGACACCAACAGCCGGCTGCTTGCAGAACTGGGGCGGCGGCATAAGGTTGAGGCGGCCCTCGAGCGTGCCCGGGACGATCTTGAAGAACGGGTCAAGGAGCGCACCGCCGAGCTGCTTTCGGCCAATCTCCAGCTCAAGCACGAGATCGAAGAACGGGTTCGGGTGGAGGAGCAAATCCAAAAAAGCAAGGCGCTGCTTCAATCGGTCTTTGACGGGATTTCCGATCCGCTGATCATGCTGGATGCCGCCGCGCAGGTCCGCATGTTGAACAAGGCGGCCATCGACTATTTCGGCACCGATTACCGGCAGGCCATCGGGCGCCCCTGCCATGAAGCGCTGCTCGGCCTGTCGGGGTGCTGCGAGCTCTGCAGCATTCCGCAATCCCTAGGAATCGGGCAAACGGTGTGCTTCGAACGCAACGGGTTGATGAATCCGAATCGACTCGAACAGATTGTCATCTACCCCTTGCACGAAGAGCCCGACAAGGGGCGCAGCGCCATCATCCGCATCAGCGACGTCACCGAAGCCAAGGCCATGGAGCGCCAGTTGATGCAGAGCGAAAAGCTGGCCTCCCTGGGGCTTCTGGTTTCGGGCATCGCTCATGAAATCAACAACCCCAACAACTTCATTTCATTCAACATACCGATACTTCGGGACTATCTCGACGGTATCCTGCCGGTGGTCGACGAATACACCGCTCGACACCCCGAGTTTGAAATCGCCGGGATGCCGTATGCGGAATTTCGGCAGGATCTCCACAAGCTCATCGGCAACATCGAACACGGCTCAAAGCGGATCAACGATACGGTCTCCGGCTTGAAGGCGTTTTCGCGGCGGAAGGATCAGGCCCATAAACAGTGGATCAATTTAAAATCGGTCATCGAAAGGGGGATCGCCATCTGCCAGAGCCAGATCCGCAAGGTGGTGGGCAATTTTGAAGTCAGCATCCCGGAACACCTGCCCGACATCTTTTCCGATGCGGACGTGATCGAACAGGTCATTGTCAACCTCCTGATCAATGCGGTTCAGGCGATCGACAAGCCGGATTCATGGATTCGACTCTCGGTCAAGGGTGAAAACGGCTGGAAGGATCAGCTGATTATAGAAATCAGCGACAACGGGTGCGGGATGGACGAGGCCACGCAAAGAAAGATATTCGATCCGTTCTTCACCACCAAAGAACCCGGAGAAGGAACCGGTCTGGGGCTCTACATCTGCCACAGCCGACTGGAGGCCATCGGCGGTCGCATCCAGGTGCAGAGCACTTCGGGTGCCGGCAGCACCTTCAGCGTGATTTTGAGAAACCCGCTCAACCCGCTGGATCCAGCCGAACCCCCGGGAGGTCGGGATGAATAATCGCATACTGGTCATCGATGATGAAAAGGACTTTCTGGAAAGCGCAAAACGCGGGCTGATCACAGCGGGCTTCCGAAACGTGTCCACCGAGTGCGACCCGCAACGGGCCGCAGCGCTTTTCCGCGAAGGCAAGGCCTTTGACATCGACCTTGCCCTGATCGATATCACCATGCCGGGAATGAGCGGTGTCGAGCTGCTGGAAATCATAAAAAACATCAACCCGAACACCGAATGCATCATGATCACCGCACACAATGAGGCCCGAATCGCGGTCGAATGCATAAAAAAAGGGGCTTATGACTACCAGATCAAGCCCATCACCCGGGACGAGCTGGTTCCCACCATCCATCGGGCCTTGGAAAGAAAGAGACTGCTCGACATTCTGGATCTGGACAGACGGAAAGATCCGCCCCGTTTGTCCAACGAAACGGTCTTTCGCCCCATCGTCACCCAATCCCAAAAGCTGCTCCGGGTGCTGAAGGAAGCCGAACTCCATGCAGTCAGCGAGGTTCCGGTGCTGCTCACGGGGGAAAGCGGAACGGGCAAGGAGCTGCTTGCCCGGGCCATCCATCTTGCCAGCCCCAGGGCCAAACACACCTTTGCCCCCGTCAACATGGCCTCGCTGACCGGCACCCTGTTCGATGCCGAATTTTTCGGACACACCAAAGGCGCTTTCACCGGTGCGGAAAGAGAGCGCGCCGGCTACCTCGAGCATGCCAACCGGGGCACCCTGTTCCTGGACGAAATCGGTACCCTGCCCCTGGAACTCCAAGGCAAGCTGCTCCGGGTCCTTCAGGAAGGAGAGTTTACAAAGATCGGCACCAATCACTGCCAAAAAACCGATATCCGGTTCATTGCGGCAACCAACGAAGATCTGGATCGACTGTTATCCAAAGACGCCTTCCGCAAGGATTTGTATTACCGGTTGAAGGGGGCCTGGATTCATCTGCCCCCCCTGCGGGAACGAAAGGAGGATATTCCCCTGCTGGTAAAGAAATTCCTGGAAGAGTCCAAAAAGGACGCCCCCCTGCCGGTCATGCTCGAAGAGACGCTGTCGATCCTGACCGCCTACGATTACCCGGGCAACGTCCGGGAGATGAAGTCCATCATTCAATCCGCGGTGAACCTTTCCGAGGGGAAAGCCATCGCCCCGGAACATCTGCCTTCCTTTCTGCAGGGCAGAAGGAGCACCAAACCCAAAGGGGCGGAAAGCGTTTCCGGCCCGGTGCTTCTTTTGTCCGACGTGGAAAAGCAGCACATTCTGAGTGTCTACCGGCAGATGGACGATAACAAGGCCCAAACGGCAAAGGCGCTGGGCATCGGTCTGAACACCCTGCGACGAAAGCTGGAGAGTTACGGGGTGTCTTAACCGGTCCGTTCCAAAACGGCAGTGCACCATCAACTTGCCGAATATATAAGTTTTTTCTCCAATCGAGCCAAATCGGCATCCACAAGGGCCGAACCTAGGGGGCCGCCCTCGCCTTTTTACATCGTCCTGCGAACCACATCTCATTGAAATCATTAAGTATAAATAGAATATCACCTGTTCGATCCTGATGGCACGTGTTTTGCTTAAAATGCGATCGAAGGAAAGAACTCCCCCGCGTATCCACTGGAGGACACACCGTGCATATTCTGATCGTCGACGATGAGACGGTACAGATCGAAACCATCACCCGGGGCCTCAGAAGCAGGGGATTCCAGGTGATTCAAGCATTGAATGCCGATGAAGCGCTCGGAAAACTCAACGATCCAGTCAACGGCATCGATATGGTCATTACCGATTATGCCATGCCGGGGATGAACGGGATCGGTCTTTTGAAAAAAATCCGGGAAATCCACCGCAACCTGCCGGTGATCATGATGACCGCCTACGGCGAAAAAGAGATCGTCATCGACGCCCTCAGGAACCGGTGCGACAGCTTCATCGAAAAACCGTTCAGCCTCGATCAGCTGCTCCGGGAAGCCCACCGGGCGATGGATAACACCCGGCAGGCAGGGCAAGATGCAGCCGCCGGCATCATTCCCCGTCACCTCCACCAGATCAACAATCCCCTGATGTCCATCATCGGAAGTGCCGAACTGGCCATGCTCCAGATCAACGATTCGGAAACGGTAAAGCGCTCCATCGGGCGGATCCTCGATTCGGCTCGGAAAATAACCAAAATCAACCAGGAAATCATGAAAAAGGGTGTCCAAAAAACGGACCCGACAGGCGAGGTGGACATCGAAGCCCTTTTGGACAATTGCCTGGGTATGTTTACAGACCTTCTGGACCTCAGAAAAGTGGTGATCGATCGGGATTACGGCCACCGGGGGGCAAAGGTCTGCGGCCCCCGATTCAGCCTTGAGCAGCTGTTCAAAAATCTGATCCTCAATGCCATCGAGGCGATGGAGGCCGGCCCTGAGCGAAGGTTGCGGATGGAAACCCATTTTGAGACGTATTCTTGGACCGTTGTCGTCACTGTTTCCGACAGCGGCTGCGGAATTCCGGAAAGCGCTCTGGGAACCCTGTTTGTTCCTTATTTCACCAGCAAACCCCATGGAACCGGTCTGGGGCTTCCGGTGGTCAAAAGTATCGCTGAAAAGTGCAGCGGATCGGTCAGCGTGAAAAGTCACGCCGGCAAGGGAACCACCTTTACCGTAAGGCTCCCTGCGGACAGGCATGCGGTCAAGCTCGACAAGCCCGTTGAAGCCCATCGGCAACCGCATCCGGCCGGCTCGATCGTTCATTTCCCATAGAAAAAAGGATGCCATGACACCCTCCAGTCCCCCCGTTGCCGCCGGCAAGCCTCGAAACATGACGGCAAGAATCAATGTGCTTATCGTTGATGACGAAATCGTTCAGATCGAAACCATCGGGCGGGGGCTTCGGAGCCGGGGGTTTCAGGTTCGCTTTGCCTTGAACGCCGAGGATGCGCTCGATAAGATCTGCGATTCATCTCTGCCCATCGATATGGTGATCACCGATTATGCCATGCCGGGGATGAACGGGATCGGTCTTTTGAAAAAAATCCGGGAAACCCACCGCAGCCTGCCGGTGATCATGATGACCGCCTATGGGGACAAGGACCTGGTGATCGATGCGTTGCGGAACCGTTGCGACAGCTTTATCGAAAAACCGTTTACCCTCGATCAGCTCATTGCAGAGGCCGAGCGGGCAAGAATCAAACTGCTGCAGAACAACCACGGCCGCGGGGGTAAAGACCTCATTCCGAAACATATCCACCAGATCAACAATCCGTTGATGTCCATCATGGGAAGCGCCGAGATGGCGCTTCAAAAGCTCAATGATCCCAGCGCGGTGCGCAAAAACATCGAGCGGATCCTCACCAATGCGGAAAGGATCAACGATATCAACGCAAGCCTGATGGACCCCGATCCGGCTTCGGCCCAAGCCCGCCGGTGGGTCGACGTTGCCGGGATGATCCTATCGTGCCTGGCGATGTTTCAGGATCTGCTTGAACTCAAGGGGATCGGCGTCGAAAAACGATTCGAAAACCGCCGGCTCCGGGTTTGCGCCAACCCCTTCGGGCTGGAACAGATGTTAAAAAACCTGATCATGAATGCCATCGACGCCATGGACGGCAACCGGCAAAAACGGCTTACCATCGAAGCGGCGGCTTGTCCGGACACCCGCCGGCTGGAGATACGTATAACGGACACCGGATGCGGAATCCCCGAAACGACCCTCAAGCAGCTGTTCACCCCCCATTTCACCACCAAGCGCAACGGAAACGGCCTCGGGCTGGTGGTGGCAAAAAATGTCGCCACCGCGCACAACGGCGGCATCTCCGTGCACAGCGAGCCCGGACGGGGAACGACCGTTACGATCCGCCTGCCGGTCGACAGCGGGACGCTTTAGCCGGTCTTCTTTTGGTTTACCATCCTTTGGACAGCGCAAAGCGCCATCTCATACCCGTAGGCGCCGAAGCCGGCAATCCGGCCTGCGACCACATCGGCGATCATGGACCGGTGCCGGAACGGTTCCCGCTTGTCGATGTTGGAAAGGTGCACCTCGACGACCGGTACATCCAGCAGCAGCAGGGCATCCCGGATCGCGACGCTGGTGTGGGTATACGCAGCCGGGTTGATCACGACACCCCGGCAGCGGCTCCTCGATTCCTGAATCTTTTCCACAATGGCGCCTTCATGATTGGACTGAAACGATTCAACCCGGATGCCGAGTGTTTTTCCGAGCGCCTCCAGCCGTCGATCGATGTCCGCAAGCGTTGTTTTCCCGTACACTTCCGGCTCCCGGGTTCCCAGTGTATTCAGATTGGGACCGTGAATCACCAAAACGATCGGTTCCTTTTGGGGGTGTGTCATCAATACGTCCTCATTCGACTCCGTTGATCAGCTTTTTGAATTTTTTGATGGTCGCCGCATAGTCGTCGGTTCCGAAAATGGCCGAGCCCGCAACAAAAACATCCGCACCGGCCTGGGATACGGATGCGATGTTCCCGGCTTTCACACCGCCGTCCACCTCAATCAGAAGGGATAGCTCCAGTTCATCCGCCATTCGCCGCACGGCCCGGATCTTATCCAGGCTGTTGGGTATGAACCTCTGGCCGCCGAAACCCGGATTGACACTCATGATCAGGACATAGTCGGCATCGGCCAGCACCCATCGGATCGTTTCGATGGGGGTGGAGGGGTTGAGAACGACCCCGGCCCGGATCCCGGCGTCTTTGATCATGTGTACCACCCGATGGAGGTGCAAGCAGGCTTCCACCTGAACCGAAACGAGGGATGCACCGGCATCCGCGAAATCCTGCACAAACCGCTCCGGATGCTGGATCATCAGATGCACGTCCACGGGCAGATCGGTCACCCGGCGAACCGCCTCGACGATTATCGGCCCCATGGTGATATTCGGAACGAAATGACCGTCCATCACATCGACGTGGATCCAGTCGGCGCCGGCAAGTTCAACGGCCCTGATTTCTTCGCCGAGTTTTGAAAAATCGGCTGAAAGGATTGAAGGTGCGATGAGTTTCACAAAAATGCTCCTTTGAATGACGTAAAAAAGGTGTGTTTCGCGTTTTTCGGGGTTCCAAAAACAAGTTCCTATCCATCGGATTTATCGGTGCCCGTCTGAGGCGCAAAACGGAAATCCATCGGGTCGAAAGGAAAATCGGCCGATCCGGCGTCGGCAACCATCGAGCGGATCAGCTCGCCATCCTCGTAGATAAATACGCTGGCGCCGGGATTCTTGGGGACCAGACGCCATATCTCTTCTCCGGGTTGAACCCAGTCGTCGAAAAGATCGATCGACTCGCCGAAATCGTTGAGCCGAATCCGGAGCCGGCGTTTGAGAAAGCCGTTTTCAGAACGATACCGGAACAGGTGGACACCGGTCAGCCGCCGGTCGAATACAGCCCCGGGTTCCCCGTTATGCCGGTTGACGGAAAGATGGACCTGAAATCCTTCGAGCACCCGATGGCCCGGAAGGGGTTGCTGTTCGACCACGACATTGTCGGGTCTGATCGGACTTGAAACGGCGCTGGTCTGGCCGAGTTTCAGGTTCATGGATTCGATCAAAAGAATGGCCTCCTCAAATCCCCGTCCTTCAAATCGAGGCATCTTGTAGGCCGTCGGGCGTACACCGGCGCTGATCAGAAGGTTCACACAGCTTCCCCGGTGGCACAAAGCCCCCGCCGCCGGCGTGTGGGCAATGATTTCATCTCTCGGTATCCCGCTGCGGTGGGTCCGGGCCTGTCCCCCCAGACACAGCCCGTTCTCCTCCAACAGGATTCGCGCCTGGGATACGGGAATCCCCCTGAGGTTGGGGACCGCAACCGTTTTGGCTCCTTTGGAGATGATGATGCGAACATCCCGGTCTTTTTTTATCTCAACCCCTGGCTCCGGATCCTGGTGCACGACATAGTTTGTCGGGATATCGGGGGTGTATTCGGCCCCCTTCACCTTGGTGTTGAGGCCCAGATCGGTCAACTGCTGCAGCACTTCCACAACGTCCCTTCCCACCAGCCGGGGGACCACCACCGTATCCTCCTGTTTGATCAGAAACGTGATGGTCAGATAGCCGCTGATACCGGCGACGATCAAAAAGGCAATCACCGCCAGTCCTATGTTCATCACCCGTGAGATCATCGTATATTATTTCGCCGTTACCCGAAGCACTTCTTCGAAAGTGGTTGTTCCGGCCAGCACCTTCTGGATGCCGTCCTCCCTGAGGGTGACCATGTTGTGCCGCAGGGCTTCCTGCTTGATTCGATTCGAATCGTAGGTCTTTAACACGAGGCCCGCCAGATCCTCGTTGATCACCATGATTTCAAACACCCCGATTCTTCCCCGGTATCCGGTCTGGAAGCAATGGTCGCATCCCCTGGCGCGGTAAAGGGTGTGCCCGGCGATCCGATCTGCCGCCAACCCGATGTGTTCGAGAACCGAATCGTCCGGATGAAACGGCTCCTTGCAGTGATCGCACAGGACACGGATCAGCCGCTGGGCCACCACGGCGATCAGCGAAGAAGAGATCAGGAAGGGTTCGACCCCGATATCCACCAGCCGGGTGATGGCACTGGCCGAATCGTTGGTGTGCAATGTGGAAAAGACCAGATGCCCGGTCAGGGCGGACTGAACGGCGATGTCGGCGGTTTCCTTGTCGCGGATTTCGCCGATCAGCAGGACATCCGGGTCCTGCCGGACGACGGACCGCAACCCCCTGGCAAAGGTCAGATTGATCTTGGGATTGACCTGTATCTGGCTGATGCCGTCCAGCTGATACTCGATGGGATCCTCGATGGTGATGATATTGATGTCCGGTTTGTTGATTTCGGACAGCACCGCATAGAGGGTGGTGGTCTTTCCGCTTCCCGTAGGACCGGTCACCAGGATGATGCCGTTGGGGGTCTCGATCAGGGACTGCAGCAGCTTCAGCTTGTCGGCCAGAAGCCCCAGATCGGTCAGACTCAGCAGCGTGCTGGTTTTGTTGAGAAGCCGCAGCACGGCCCGCTCGCCGAAGGTGGTGGGGATGGTGGAAACCCGCACATCGATATCCTGCACACCGATGCGGACATCGATTCGCCCGTCCTGGGGAAGCCGCTTCTCGGCGATGTTCATCTTCGCCATGACCTTGATCCGGGATATCAACGCCGCCAGGATCCACTTGGGCGGGGTGAGCAGGTCATAGAGGATGCCGTCGACCCGATACCGTACCTTGAAATTGTTCTGGTAGGGTTCGATATGGATGTCGCTGGCCCGGGCCTTGGTGGATTGGGTGATGATATGGTTGACCAGCCGGATGATGGGCGCATCGCTGGTATCGTCCAGAAGATCGGCCGTATCCTCGATCTGGCTGAGGATCTCCCGACCGTTTTCCGCCATGTTCTGCACCAGCGCTTCGGCCGAATCCCTGCTGAAATCATAGGACATGTTGATAAAGGAAAGGATCGATTCCCGGGTGGATAACACCACCTGATAGTCGTCCAGTTTCAACACCCGAACCAGATCGTCGAGGGCCTGGAAGTGGGTCGGATCGTTGACGGCGATGACGCACCGGGGGAGCGCCCCCTGTTCGGAAGGCGGCGGGTTGGGCTCCGGCCGTTCCGGCGCCCTGTTCCGCTGGTTGTATTCCAGGGGGACCATGGCATATTTTTTCAAGTACTGAATCGGCACCTGCTGGGTAAAATCGTTTCCGATATTCTCCAGGGGAAGCTCCGGCCAGAAGGGAATAGTGTACAGCACGCTCCATGCATCGAGCAGCTGGGTTTCGGTGATCAATTTGTTTCGGATCAGAAGGTCTGCGATCCGGGAACCGGTTTCTTTTTGGGTTTCCAATGCATCCCGAATCGCCTCTTCGGCGAGGCCGGCGCTTGTTTTCAGGATGTCGATCAGGTTCTTTGCACTATACATGGCGGCTTGCATATCTTCGGTGACCCCCGGAAGTGAACGGCTCACTTTCCCCTAAGGTTCAGGATTGGGCGGCACCGGGATTCCCATGTCCGGCGCCCAGAATTCGTTTCCGTACATCTTGATGCGTCCTTCTCTGAATTCATCGATGTCCTTTTTCTTGTCTTTATATACGGAAATCGCCTCGGTTTGGGTTTTGATCACCCGGGGGGTCAAAAATACATACAGATTGGTTCGCTGGCTGGCCCGGGTGCGGGTACTGAACAGCCAACGCAAGCCCGGCACGTTTCCGAGACAAGGTACGCCGGCGTCTCTTTGGGTAAAGGTTTCGTCGATGAGCCCGCCGATTACCACCGTATTGGTATCTTCCACGAGCACCGTGGTGTCGATGGACCGCTTGAGCGTGGTGGGCCGAAAATCGCTCTTTTCCGGATCATCGGTCAATGCGGTAAGTTCCTGGGAGATATTGAGCCGCACCATACGGTCCTTGTTGATCTGGGGCGTGATCTTCAGGGTAAGGCCCACATCCCGATATTCGAAGGAGCTGAACGAATCGGTCGTCCCGCTGATCTGGGTCGACTTGGTACGGAAAGGAACATTGCGCCCCACCACGATCCGGGCCTCTTCATTGTCCGTGGTGAGGATCTGGGGCTTGGACAAGATGTGGACATCCCTGTCCGATTGAAAGGCCGACGCCACTGCGGCCAGGTTGGGGACGGTAATCGTTCCCCCCTCGGTGACAATGTCGATGGCCCCGCTGATGACGCCGAGGGCAAACCCGCCGGACCCCGGTTCGGCGATGGTTTTTTCATCGATGGCATCTCTCCCGCCGCTGAATCCGCCCCCGACGGCTCCTGATTCCCCCCGAAAATCGGTTTCCCCCAGAGCGCGCCACCGAACCCCGATTTCAAATCCCTTGTCGACATTCACTTCCATGATCAGCGATTCGATATAGACCATGGCCCTTGGGATATCCAATTTCTTGATGATATCCTCAAGAACGGCATAATCTTCTTTTTCAGCCATGATAATCAGGCTGTTGGTGGCCTTGTCGGCCGAGATGCGCACATCCGCAGAGACCACGGGGGCTTTTGCGGCCTGCTTCTCGTTTCCCTTTTTGGACGGCAGGTTCTGCAGCACCTTTGACAACTCTTCGGCATTGGCGAATTCGAGGTAATAGACCCGGATTTTTTCTTCGCCCCGGGGGGTTTGCTGATCGAGCAGAACGATAAATTTTCTGATCCGTGCGGTATTGTGTTCGCTGGCGAGCAGCACCACCGAATTGGTGCGCTCATCGGCAACAAACCGGATTTCGGTTTCCGTCTCGCCCTTTTGGGGTTTTCGCTGGGTTCTGAAAATCGATTCCAAAATGGCCGCCAGTTTTTTTGCATCGGCATACTTCAGTGAAATCAGAGAAAGCTCAAGACCGATGCCCGCCACGTCGATTTCATCGATGATACGGATCAGCCGCTGGATGTTGGACAGCACATCGGTGATAATCAGGGTACTGGTGGGCGGATAGGAGAGAATCACGCTGCTTTTGGATACAAGGGGGGCAAACAGTTTGCGGATCTCATCCGGATCTGCATATTCCAGAGGGATCAACTGGGTAACCACCTTGTCTTCAGGAGACTTCGCCTCTTGAAGCATGAGTTCAACGCTTTTGGTTCGTGCATCGGGCGATGGGATAATTTTTATGATTTCACCTGCTTGAACGGCTGCATAGCCATGGACTTCCAGAACCGATTCAAAGACTTTATAGGCTTCTTCAACAGAGATCTTCGCGGGGGACAGGATCGTCACCTTTCCCTTGACCCGCTGATCGATGACAAAATTTTTACCCGTCAATTCACTGATAAACTTTATGAAAACAACCAGGTCCACATTGTTGAAATCAATGGTGACAAACCGGCCCGCCGGGTGCGCCCCTTCTTGTCTGACGGCCCCTTGCCCCGGTGCCTGTGCAAAGACCAGTACGGGAAATAAAATACACAGAAAAACAAAAACACACGATTTCCGATAATTGAATATGGTCGTTGTCGTCATCAACCGATCCTGAATCCTATGGGAAGATATTACGAATCCATCATCCTTTACTGGATCTCATATTCCAGCGTTTGCAATTTTCCCCTTCGTTTGATCTGGAGTTTGGAGGAAGCGGCTGCCCCTAGCTCTCTGTAAAATCGAAGCGCATCATCCACGGATCGGATATCCTCCTCATTGACCCCCATGAGAATGTCCCCGTTGCGCAGGCCCATTTTTTTGAAAATGGAATCGGGCCGAATACCGGTCAGGAAAAGCCCATCGGGTTTTCCGTCTTGAAAATGGGGTCGAATTCTCGCCTGTTTCATCAGGGTGTTGACATCCTGCAAGGCCTCGGTGAGTTGGTCTCTTTTCAAAAGGATTCTTTGGGTGAGGCTCTCGGAAACGTTGCCTGAAAGAGAAGGAGCCCCCGGTGCAATCCGCGATGGGGTTTTGCCTTCGATATTTTCTATGCTGAGAATTTCATCTTTGCCGTCCACGCTGAGAACAATTTTTTCCCTTAAGATCAACTTTACCGATGCTTTCTGAATCGAATCCCCCTGGCGGTAGAGATTTTGTTCCTTATCGGCCGCATCCTCTATTACGGCATATGCCTTGCCATCGTCATGGATTACCGTTCCCCACAGTTTGAGATTTAATGTCGTTTGTTTCAAATCCTCGATGGCCGTGGATTTTTCCGGGGGCGGATCGGTCCCGACGACGTCGATCTTAAAAAGGTTCCGGTCCGGTATGGCCTTGTAATGGGAAACGGGGGGAATGGGCCTTGATTCCGAAGCGGCCGCCGGTTTTCGTACCCTGCCGGCGTCGGGGCCCCGGTCCAGCTTAAGTTCAACAAACCGATAGAAGGCATGGACCCCCAGGTAGATCAGGGCGGTGGTCAGCATCAAATTGAAAACGGCAAGATATCGTTTCATCGCGGCGGCCTACCAGGCGGAATCCCCTGTGAAAGAAAAGGCGGGGTTTTCAATGGTTCCTTCGATCTTGAAATCCATATCCGGCTTTCCCGAACTCTTCTGGGAAAGCAACCTCATGGAATCACTGTTGTTTAGCGCCGCCAAAAATCCATGGTGGGGCGTGACCGTTCCCACCAGTCTCAAATCACTTTTCCCGACAGGCTTTTCAATGCTGATAAAACCCGAAAGACGTCCCTCGAGCTGCGGCCCCTTGAAAACCGTTTCCTTGATCTCAAGCCTCCTTCCCTGGAAAATGAGCTCTGCAAGAACCTGTTGAAAAGATAACGCGTCGATATCCACAGCCGGGGCGTCCAACATCATTTTACACCCCGAGAGTTTCATTTGGGCCGCCAAGATGCCGCCGTCCGAATCGTCTTTATACTGGATTTGCCCATCGCACCGCCCCGATATCCTGCGGGGGGTCAGGAATTGAAAAATCGGAAGGTCGCCGACCTCCATACCGGCCACCCCCGCATCCACCTCAAGGGGTCGGGGGGGGCTGTCCTGGGCAAACCCAATCGTTCCGCTAAACCGGCCTCCGGCTGCGTTGCCCGAAAACCGCATCTGTTTTTGGGGGAGAAAAAAGGAAAAAAGTTCGGGGTGTATCCGAATCCCTTCTGCACGCACCAGCGGCTCCTCATGAAAAGAAAGCATACCCGATGAAACGCGGACACCGATGGGGACCGTCGGGCGAACCTGTGCGATGGAGACCCGAATCCCCGGCCAACGGCTTTCCACGCTGGATGCCAGATGCCGCTGGATCCCCGCCGCAGGAAACAGCAGATACAGAAAAAACACCGTCGTGCAGGCGGTATACGAAAAATAGATAACAATTTTAATCATTCGGCGCATGATTCAATGTCAAAACATCTTAAATTTCGATGGTTTCAACCTGCAAAAGGATATCGATGGCTCCCTGCTCCTTTCCTCTTTTTACAAAAGATGCGCGTTTGAGGGTCACCCTATTGGGGGAAGTCTCCATGGCGTACAGATACTGGGTCAACTGTTCGAGCCCGACCCCCTGGAGTTTCATCTCGACCGTGGATATCTTATAGGGTGAATTTTTTTGAACCGTGTTGGACGGCTTCATATAGGCGATGTTGTTCTTTATCCCCGTATCCCGTGCCAGCTTGTCCAGGAACGCAAACAGCGTGAATCCTTTGGGGCGGCCGGCGTATTGCCGTTTGATCTGATCGGCACTTTTGGTCACCGCCTCAAATTCTGCTTTGAGCCGCTGCATGTCTTCGAGAACCTTTGTTTTGAACTGCACGGTTCTTTTCAAACGTTCCCTTTCATCGATAACGGGAAACACCACAAATTGAACCAAAATGAATACCCCAAAGGCCACCATCGCTCCCCAGACCGCAAATTTTTCTCGCCGGCTCAGCCTTCTTAATCCCAAAAGGTTTCGAATCAAAACGCCCCCTTGAGTTTGAACCGGACCCGATTTTCCGCACGATCGATAGTTGCGGAGCTGATCGTAACCCCGGAAAACAGCCTGGCCGAATCCAGCCGGTTCTTGATATCGTCCACCGTATTGAAGGTGTCCGTATTCCCATCGATGAGAACGTTTTCAGGACTGATCACCAGCCGGGTCAATTCCACATCGATGGCGACCGGAATCAATCGGCTGATCTCATTTAACAGATCGATGGTGAATATCTTGTTTTCGGTCTCTCCCTGCAAATAGGCGCTCTTTTTGGCATCTTCGATCATGCCCCGCATCTGGTGTACCGGATCCACGATTCGTTTCACATCCGGGAAGGTGGAGCGGAAAACGGATTCGATGTGATGATCCAGGCGCCGGACCTCTCGTCCCAGCGTATACAGATCAAAAAAGAGCTCAGCCCCCGCCAATGAAAGCACCAGACCGGCGAGAACACCGGTTTTGATAATGCTTTTGGAATATTCGCCCCAGAATGAGGGTTGATCAGACCCCCCGCTCTTAAAGTCGATACCGGTTGTTCCGTTGAATTCAAGGGTTGCCAGGCAAAGGGCGCTGTCAAACTGCAGGGGATTCCAGCCGGCGGCGATTGCGCGCTTTACCCGCGCACCGGTGGGGTCAAGGATATTCACCGGGTGGACCGGAATTTTTAAAATCCCGGTCATTTCTTTCAAGAGGGTTTCATCATCAAACCCGAATCCGGTCACAAAAACGGCCTCCGGCTGAAGGGTAAGCCCCGACATCTCTTCAAATGCCTGGACCGTCCAAAGAATTCGGGAACACAGCGAAGCCGATCGTGCCAGGGGGTCAACGCAAACCGATCGCATCAGCCGGATCGTTCCAAAAGCGATGAGGACAAGGGTAACGCGGCCCTGCCCGCCTTCAACCACAAGCCCCATCGATGGAAAATCCGGAAGCCGGGACACCCTGTGCGCAAGTGCGTACCCGCCGCAGGTGATGTGCTCGGGCCGCAGTTTAAAATTGGACAGGCTATCCAGGTACCCGTCCAGAATGGATTTTTCGATCAATGCGGTGAATATGGATGTCTGGCCGCCGGCTGCTGCGGATTCAATCCGTTGGAAATCAAAAGCAATGTCTTCTACGGGCAGGGGTAGACTTTGCTCGATTTCAGCGGGGAGAATCTGCTTGATCTTCTTGGGATGATCAAAGGGCACGGTGAGGTTTCTGAAGGATACCTGGGAAGCCGGCAGGGAGACCACGCACTCGGCACCGTCGATGTCCATGGACCGTGTGATACCCTCCAGGGCCGAGTCAATCCCTTTGCCCCCGGGGATATAGGCATAGGCCTCGATATCACGGCTTTTAAAACCGCTTTTAACGAGGATTGCAGCCACCGCATCCTCTTTGACATCTATGGCCAGCACCCTTCTTGCCATTTACCGACCCGGCTCCATTGCACTCACAAGACGCATTCGATTCATTTTCGGGTCCCCGCCCTGGGCATTTCCCCCAAAAGAAAAGGTACTATTTTGAATTTATTCATATATTCTATTCAGCCTGCCAACTCAAGACCCTGCACATCCATTTGCCGGTTTTTTTTTGCTGTTCCCGTTGCACCACCACCGTCATCCGCATTTTCAGTTCGTGCAGCGACGCGGTTGCGATGATCCGGAAAAAATCGCTGGAAAGGGTGATCACCTCCGAAGGTATCTGGAGTTCGCTCAGCCCGGGTACCATTTTATACCATGTGGCGCTGGAGAGATCATTCAGATAGGTCCCGTTATCGTTCTCTTTCCGGAATTCATCGATGGCCTCCGCAAGCTCCTGAACTTCCGGTGGAAGCAGCGCCGCAAGCACGGGCAACGGGGCGGTGTTGATGTTGATTTTTCCTTCCCATACCAGGTTTGAGGGCGTAGACAGCGGGTGCATACCGTAAACGGTCACGTGCCGGGACAGCCCGGCAATGTCTTCGACCCCGTTGTAAAGCGCGGGAAGGATCCCCTTGATGCGGACCATCTCGGCGGGATGCTTCAGCGGGCCGTTTCGGCAACCGTAGGGAGGCTCCAAACCTTCGTAGTGATCGGATTCGGCCCCGTTTAATCCGGTAATGGCTTCGTCATCCCCCGAGTCCATCCAGTCTTTGAGGCAACTGACGATCACGGTAGGGTCGATCTGCTCGAACGCCTCATGCCGGGGGATCAGCCGATCCAAATATCGCTCCCAGACCAGACGTTGGCGTTCACTGAAATTCTGTCCATTCGGAGGCTCCACCAGGGCATTGACCTGAATCCTTCCCAGTTCGTCCTCGATGGTGACCGTCACCTTTCCTTCTTCAAACGGAATTTCCATCAGCAATGCATCGATTTTTTCCGGATTGGCCCAATCTTCCTGGAAAGAGTCGATGGCGGTGGTCATCCGGTCCCGAACCAGCATGGCCATGGCCGCATGAATTCCGCCTGAAGCCATCTGGGTCATCACCAGTCGGTCCCGCATGCTCGCAGTGGTGATCACCGCGGATCGAACCTTGCGATGAAGATCCAGAGACACCGCCACCACCACGCTGGTGATGCTGATGGACAATAGCAAAGCGATTCCTCTGGAATTGTTTAGAATTTTCATTCCCACGGTCAGGGTACCTTCTCCCGGTAGACCGGCAGTTGAACCATGGTCCCAAAGGTCAACGGGTTGCTGTCCTGTCCGAAGGAAAGGAGGATCCGAACGGCAACCGGGGTGGATCGATCATACTCCTTGCTGTCCGAATCCCAGCTTTCAAATTCCTCCCCCTCCGCGGTGTAGTAGGTGAAAGAAAGTGACCGGACCTTGCGGCACAAAATCGGATCGGAAGCCCTTTCTTCAACCTCCGGATACGGTTCGAGGGTATCCTGCCGCCTCAGCGCATACGTCCGATCTTCGGCTTCCTGGACATAATATACGATCTGGGCGATACCGCCATCGGGGCGCCTGTCCAACGGCAAATGGGATAAAGCGGCAAACCGAAGCCGACCGAAGGTGGACTCTCCGGCCTGGGAAAAATCCCCCAGGAAGCGAAAGGGATCCGGGGGATCATCGGTATCCGGCACCCGGTATTCAGGGGGTCGGCTCACATGGATCGCGGTTAAATCCAGAAGCATCCGGTCCAGACAGTTTTTTCCCATCTCATATTCCGAGGCATCGGTATCGATGGCGCCGGCAGTCGACAATAGGGTGTTGAAGGAAACAAAAAGGGTGCTCGCAACGATTGAAAAGATCAACAGGGTGATGAGAATCTCCAGCAGGGTAAATCCGGGAGGCCATTTATTAACCGTCTCGAAATGGTATTTACCGGTTCGGGCCCCCTCCCCCCAACCCTCTCCCCCATGTTGGGGGAGAGGGCAGGGTGAGGGGGCTATCGATGCGAAGATACGCATGAGACCCTTAATATACCTTCGCGTTTCGACTTTCACCCGTCGAATGTCGTTCAGGTCTAGAGGATCTGAATGTCGGTTGACGGCGTGCATCATGCTATTGATCCTTGGGCAGCAAAAACCGATAGGTCCGCAGGTCATAGCGCATTGCTTCAAAGGATACCGCGATATCGATCCGCTTGATGTCCTTTGCCGTATCTTCAAGGATTTCGGAGGTCACATCCGAAACAGCGATCTGCCAGGTGTAACCGGGAAAATCATCCCCGAAGTCTCCCGAATCATTCGTTAGATCGTCCGGCGGCTTGCATTCGCATTCCGCCAGTTTGCTCTGCGCCAGCAGCGGCGCCAACGAATAGAACCGAACACTGCCGCTCATGGCAAGGGTTTGGGTGTGCATCCTGAAGACGCTGATAAAGACAATCGAGAGGACCGCAACCGCCACCATAACTTCAAGCAGCGTAAACCCGCACATCTTCCCGCCCCCGGCATTCGCCAGGGGGGCGTGTTTTGGGCTTTTTTGCGAATTTATCACTCCGGGTAGCCCGTATATTTTTCAAAGATGCCGATCTGCGCAAGAAACGGCTCGATGGAATAGGTCAGTATTTCAGCATCGTCATTTTCAATATGGATCAATGCCCTTTCCGAATACCCCTGGGGGTAGAAAAAAAGGTCGGCCCGTCCCGTGCTGACCTTTCCAAACGTCGGATATTCGACATCCAGCAGGCGCATGCCGTCGGGCAGCCTATACCCGCCTGAAGCGGCCTGGTCCACGGCCTCATCCGTCATGGATGCATCGGAACTCCAGAGGGTGTTCGCATCCATATCGATATGCAGGGCGTAGCGTTTCTGCTCCCGGATCGCGTTTTCTTTGAGCGCCTTTACCGTTCGGATCAACCAGCGGGAAGTTTTCGAAGCCGGATCGCTCACCAGGAAATGATCGAACCGGGGAAGAGTGAAAACCAGCACGATGCTGAGCAGTGCAACCACCACAATCAGTTCGATCAGTGTGAACCCTCGGAGATCCGAAGCATTTCCCAAGAAAGAAAACCCTCCGACGGACCCTCAGTCGATTTCCCAGTTGTTGATATCCTTATCCTTGCCTTCCCCGCCCGGAACCCCGTCCGAACCATACGAAATGATGTCATATTCCCCGTTGACCCCCGGAGACAGATAGACAAATTCGTTCCCCCAGGGATCGGCCGGGACCTTCCCCTTTTCAAGATATCCCCCCTCCCGCCACTTTTTGGGGACAGTCCCGGTCTCGGGTTTCGCCACCAATGCGTTGAGCCCCTGCTCGGTATCCGGATACGACCCGCTGTCGAGTTTATACAATTTCAGTGCGGTCTCGATGGCCTCGATCTGCATTTTTGCCTTCAACTGCTTGGCCTCCTCGGGCCGCCCCATCAACCGCGGTACGATAAGACCGGCCAGGATACCCAGTATCACGATGACCACCATCAATTCGATCAGCGTAAAACCGTATGCCGTGAGCCGATATGGCAGAAAGGATCTTTTCATTACCCCTCCGTTTTTCGCCTTGAACCCGGAACCGTTCAATTGTGGTTCAAGCGTACCGACATTTTCAAATTTAATCAAGTATCGGCAGGATCGAGACGGTTGACGAACCCTCCGGCCATATGAGAGAAAACAGGCGGATACCCGAAGGAAAGGAAACTTGCGGGCTTTTTTCGGGCCTGTCGGATGCTGCTGTGAACGTTAAAATTTCAGTTCATCGTATGGATAAAAGACTCAAAACCGCTTGCAGATTCCTCCTCCTGGCTCTCGTTCCTGCGGTGGCGCTGCTGATCTGGCACGGCAACATCACGGCCGTCGAGATCAAAGATGTCGTGGTTCAGCTCGTTTGCATGGCCCTGCTTTGCCTCACCCTGCTCAGGCTCTTTTTTGTCGAAAGGATCAGGATACCCAGAGACCCCCTGGTGGGGCTTGTGGCGGCCTACGGGATGCTCATGCTGGCAGGCTATCTGCTCTCCTATCGCGCCAGCATCCATACCCGGGCGGTAGTACCGCAGGTATACGGGCTTCTGGTCTTTCTGCTGACCGTTCATCTGTTCGAAAAAAAACACGCACCGATCATCGCCGCCGTCTGTACGTTTGCCGGTTCGGTTGCCGCGCTCTACGGAGTCATCCAATACCTAAAGCTCGATCCCCTGCAATGGCTGATTCCCGCCTATGATGCCCGCGGATTGATGGTCTCTTTTTTCGGTCACAAGAACTACCTTGCCCTCTACCTTGTCCTGATGATCCCCATGGCGGTGGCAACCGCGGCGACCTCCACGTGTCTCTGGGCACGGGTTGCATCCGGTGCAGCCGCCGGGGCGATGCTGGCGGCGCTCGGTTTGTCCCGAAGCCGGGGGGGAGCCATCGCACTTGTCCTGTCCGCCGGCATCACCATGCTGCTTTTTTCCGTGAAACGATTCGCGACCGGAAGGATAACCCTGAAGGCTGCCGCAATGGTTCTCGCCGTCACGATGGCAGCCGGCGGCCTCTTTTTTCTGCTCCCGCAATCGATCCGCAAGGATTTTTCCACCCTCATGCAGGCGGCCGGTGGCCGGATGGAATATTACCGAGCCGGAATGGAGATTATCGAAAGACACCCCGTCTTCGGTGCCGGACCGGGCAGCTTTGTCATCGAATACCCCCTGAACACCCTCAATAAAACACTGACCCACGACCCCAACCAGGTCCTCACCCA
>ENA-OSEO01001245-OSEO01001245.1-sediment-metagenome-genome-assembly--contig:-NODE-1245-length-49484-cov-26.161536_pt1 | contig 49484 bp, 37 predicted proteins | sample MGYA00237883_ERZ534232 | MGnify/ENA metagenome assembly ERZ534232 | reverse complement strand
GTTTTGCCCGTAGAAGTTTTGGAAGCAGCATCAAATGATAATCATGCACCCATATCGTATCTGTTTCACCGGCAGTACGCATAATAGCACTGCAAAAATTCTCATTTACCCGCTTATAAGCATTCCACAGATTTTTATTATATGTTGCATGCTGGGTAAAATAGTGAAAAAGAGGCCAAATCGTTCTGTTGGAAAAACCATAGTAATAATTTTCAACTTCGCGCTTAGAAAGAAAAACAGGCTGACACTTGTCCTTCATCAGCCTTTCTCCAACATTCTGCTTTTCTTCTTTGCTTAATCTTTCGGAATTGATACCGGGCCATCCCGCCCACAGACTATCATAAGATTTATAAAATGACCCGAGTCCCGTTGCCAATCCGCCGATACTGGGTTGATAATCAAACTTACCTTCTCTCTTGGTAACGCTTATGGGCAGTCGATTTGACACAATTATAAGCCGGTCCATAAATATACCCCCAAAATATCTCCTCTCCTATTGTCCGGATTCCTTCATGTAAATCGTTCTGACTGGAAAAGGAATCTCAATTCCCTCTTCCGAAAAACGTTTGTGAAGCCTTCTAATGAACTCGTGCCTGATAAGATATTGATCCGAGAATTCCCTGGCCCTCATTATAACAGCAAAGTTGATACTGGAATCAGCAAAGGTCTTAAAACGCACAACCGGATCAAACGCCGGAATACCTCCTTCAACTTCACACATTATCTCTCTTGCCACTTCAATCGCAACTTTTTCAACCTTATCAAGATCGCTGCCATAGCTGACCCCGCACTCAACACGAACCGCGATTTCTTCTTCGGGAAGCTGGAAGTTTCTGACTATCATAGATGCTAATTTTGAGTTAGGGATAATAACCATATTATTTGGCAATGCTCTAATGGTAGTATTCCGCCAGTTGATATCAGCAACATATCCCTCTTCACCCGAGCCGAGCTGAATGTAGTCTTCCGGTCTAATCTGTTTTGAGGCAATTATCTGAAAACCGCCGATTAAATTGGAGAGAGTCTCCTGTAGAGCTAAGGCTACGGCAATTCCGCCAACTCCCAAAGCAGTTAGCATTGGAGTTATGGAGATTCCTAGGGTCTGCAGAATAACGAGTATCCCGATTAAAAACACAAGGACCTTGGTCAGATTGGCAAATATTGATGAGGATGGAAGCGTACCGTCTGTTTTTTCCGCATATAGATTTACCACACCTACCGCAATTTTTGCCAAAACCCATGTTCCCGAGAGAATTAGGATTACAAGCATAACTTTATGTACGATGTTTAGTACGGTAGGACCCAGAGAAACGTTATGACTCGCCAGGTAAAAACCGGCAATTATAAACCAAAGAATCGTAACGTCACGGAGTGCGCCGATGACAATTTCATCTACTTTGTATTTGGTCTTGGCAATAGCCTTTCTAAGTCTGGAAATGAATATCTTTTCGACTATTATTCCAGCAACAAGCCCACCCAAAATCAGAGATACCGCTATGATCCATTGTGTAAGTGTTGGCGATCCGATAACCATTTCTACCCCTTGTCAGTTCAAGTGGAGTGCCAGGAAAAATGTATTTTACAGTATATGTAGCCTTTTGCCAAGGAAGTTGATGAGTACCACGTATATAGAAACACTAATACAATATGGCAAACAACACTAACCTCATTCCCCTGCTTTGATTATACAAAGACGGTTCACTTTCCTTTAAAAATATGCAATTAAACCTGGCTTTATTTTTTCTACATCTTTTCAGATAAACTCTTACCGAACTTCATCAGCTTATTGTTTACTTATTTCCTGGCAAAGAGAGTTTTTATTGTACTTATCATAATTATTGCTTCCAGTAATTTGTGCTTCTATTTATACTACTACCCATTTCCAATTCCCTGTGGCAATTCCTCAGTCAATCATATGATGTATGAATGGAATAGTCATATAAACTGTTGTGCTCCAATCCGGACTTATAAATGCAATAGCAATTGCGACTATTGAAACAGCCGGGATCATAAGATTTTTCCTTCTGCCTGAAACTATTTGCTCTAAATCGACTGTTTCGTCTATTAACCGATGTTTTGCAGACGCATACACCCACTGTATGTAAAAAATCAGTCCGATAATCAACATATTGCATTCAAAAAGGACTGCAGGCAATAATTGATCTCCGTATCTACCATTAAGATAAGTAGTAAATGGAATTAAGGCAATGAACATCAAGCATATGACATTGATCCAAAGAAGAGTTTCGTTTGCCCGTTTAATGGAACGGAATTGACGGTGATGAATCATCCAAAATATTGCTAAAAGAAAAAAGCTCATGAAATAACTTACAAAGCTTGGCCCTAATTTTAAAATTGCTGACGGGATTTCCTCCGCAGCCAGTTTTTGCGGCACTGTCGGTATGTGAAGATTAACAACCAATAGAGTCATGGCAATAGCGAACACGCCGTCCACTAGAGTCTCAATACGCTTGGTGGTGAGCCAGGTATCCGGTTCTTTTGCGCGTACTTGCATTTAACTCCTTACTTTAATATCCTGGTTATCCTTTTATGAACTTGAAGAATCAAAATCCGAGTCTCAATAATTATTATGCGAGTTTACGCATTTGAAAACCAAGTATGATAAGAACAAATCCGAAAGCTAGCGCATAAGCCGCAACCAGCCAAACAAGTGTCAATATTCCACCTGCAGGAAAGAGAAACAATAGGACCCCAATTAAGACCGACAGAATTCCGGAGAAACCCAACAGTATCTTATTTACTATACTCCAGGGGACCGAGAAACTGGCGAATAACTCTAAAATACCGGTTATGATAGCCCAAGCGACGATAATGTACAGCAGCGTTATTGCGGTAACTTCCGGCATGAAAAAGGTAATTGCTCCGATTACCAATCCGCTTACACCTTCAAGCATGAAGATCCACCATTCCCGATGAGCCCTTGCTGCCTTTATGGCCGCTCCCATAGCAAAAGCACCGTCAACCAACGCATAAGCTCCGAAAAAGATTATCAGAACCGTAAGGGCGATACCGGGCCATGCAAGTGCGCCTATTCCAAACAAAACAGCACAAAAACCACGGAGCGACATTACCCACCAATACTTGCCATAGACATTCTCCGCCATACGATGATCCTCTCCTCTCTTATTAAAACCGGTTACCACGTGTAGTTTTTTCTGCTTCTTCTTGTACTTTTGAGATTTAAAAGATCCATGCTCCGCTTATTAATGATTCAAGATCGACAGATCAAATAAATCCTGATCCGGGAATGTAAACTTTAAAACCAACCAAAGCTATAGCGAGGAATATATGAAGCTGCACTAAGATATCCCCTTTCTGGAGATGAATCCTTGCTTACTGTTTCATATAATCAAATTTCCTGCTATATATGGTTCAGCGTTTTCCTATCGAAAAGAGACTTTAGTTCGCATCAAGCATATATTCGTGACAGCTGTACTATTCCCTTTAAAGCCCAAAGAAAAGATTGATTATATGATCACGGCCTGCTTTGACAAACAAAGTGCGGGAATAGTCTCTAAAAATTCAAAACGCAATAAAATATAAAAAGAGGAAAACAGATGTCAATATCAAACTGGTAATCTTGATATCCGAATAATAGGATTCACATAATATAAACAGGAAGCAAGGAACTTTTATGAAAAAAACATTCATATTGCTGTGGACAATTCTGTTGCTTGTTTATACGCACGCATTGATTGGATGCGATCAACAAAAAGTTGGCACAAAGAAAACAAAGGACAAACAAACAAAATCCAAAAATGTAGAAAACGAAATAGAGACAAAAGGAGTTCGGGTGGGAGATATTAATATGGCCTATCGGATAACGGGTGAAGGTTATCCTCTTATTTTAATAATGGGTTTCAACGGCACTATGGACTTCTGGGATGAAAGCGTATTAAACAAACTCTCCTCTAAATATAAGATAATTATTTTTGAGAACCGGGGTATGGGAGAAACAACAGCACCACCAGGAGATTTTACGATTAGGCAATTTGCCGATGATACCGCCGGACTTATGGATGCCCTTAACATTGATCGCGCTCATGTACTTGGATAGTCAATGGGTACCAATATTGCTCAAGAACTAGTACTGAACTATCCACAAAAGGTAAACAAACTTGTACTTTATGCCGCCGATTGTGGAGGTACCCAGGCAGTACAACCTAGCCCTGAGTTTATTAAAGATCTCGCTGATATTTCCATTTCCGAAAAAGAGCGAGAAAAACGGCTTTATGAAGCGCTATTCCCCAAAAATTGGTTAGATCAACACCCTGATTTCTATGAGAAATTTCCTCATCCTAAGAAATCGATCAAGCTGGAGAATGTTCTTCGGCAGTTCAAGGCAATGGAACAGTTCAGCAGTTTTGACCGTCTCCCCCAAATAACTCAGCCAACCTTATTGATTACCGGAACAGAAGACAATCTTACCCCACCGGAAAATTCACTGATAATGGCCAATCGTATTCCAAATGCCTGGCTGATCCAATTTCAAGGTGGTGGGCATGAAGCCATGTATCAGGAACCATCCCGATTTTCTCAGATCATAATTGATTTCCTTGATTAATATTTGTCTCGTCTTCCAGTGGTAATGTTAATTACCAAAGCAATCTGAATAATAGTTTCCTTATTTTATTGAACATTTAAACAAAGATGCCGATAAGGTATTAGCAATTTACCAGGATAAACAGAGACCGTAATGACAATAGGGGTTTGCTTATGCTTGACTTGTCCGATCTTATTATCACCGGCATATGTATCGGAGCACTTATTGTCTCATGGTTAAAAGATCAGCAAAAGACTAAAGACGCTCTTAGATATACGGTTAAAAGCTTATCGATGTTTCTTCCTCTTTTTATCGCTATTTTTGCACTTATTGGAATTTTTAACCATTTCATCTCAAAAAACCTTATTGTTTCTATTTTAGGATCATCCAAAGGATTCTTAGCGCCTGTTTACGCCGCTTTTTTGGGTGGTATTTTGGGTGGTCCTCCGCCTATCGCTTACCCGATTTGCAAGTACTTGCTTGATCAACATGCCAGTATAAGCTCGGCGGCAACTTTTATAGTGGCCTGGTCGGCAGTCGGTACAATCACGCTGCCGATTCAAATCAAATACCTGGGTAGGAAATTGGCATTAACTCAATGGGCAACAATGATACTTTTCTCAATAGTCATTGGCATTATAACAGGATGGTTGCTATGAAAATGAAAGATATATTGAAGAACGAATGGCTATTAGTAATTATTATTCTAGTCTGCGTTATCTTTTTAGTAGAAGAACCCGCACAGACATACAGGTCTTTGGTAAATGGACTGGGTGCTCTTACCGAATTTATAATTATTTTGCTTCCCATATTTCTCCTTGTAGGTCTTTTCGGAGTGTGGGTGGATGAGAAAAAGATACGAAAATATCTGGGTGAGCCCGGGATAAAAAATTTCTTATTCGGGGCAATTCTCGGAACTATTTACTCGGGACCGATAATAAGCTTATACCCCATTCTTGATGCTCTTCTTAAAAAAGGAGCTCGTCCCGCTGTAGCAATGACAGTCATTTCCACATTTGCTATTAAGGTACCGTTAATCCCGCTGGAAGTTAAATTTCTAGGTGTCCCCTTCACCCTAGTTCATAATTTATTAATTTTAGTTCTTGCACCCATGGTGGGAATATTAATTGAGAAATTGGTAATCCTAGAGGGTTATGAAATTGAAACGGAAGACTAAAAAAGTAGTTGTTTGAGTCTGTTAATAGTCTAGGAATCTCTTTTCTTATTAGGTTTTTTGGCTTTTAACCGATTGCTTGCTTTGTTCGACTTATTCTTCTTTCTATTTCCACCCAGTACTTTCTTTAGAAAATGTCCGGTATATGATTTTTTATTTTTTGCTACATCCTCCGGAGTTCCCGCTGTAACCAGGTAGCCTCCTTCATCTCCGCCTTCCGGTCCTAAATCAATAAGATAATCAGCGGATTTGATAACATCGAGCGTATGTTCAATCACCAAGACTGTGTTTCCTTGCTCAACCAGCCGGTTTAATACATTTAAAAGTTTGTCCACATCAGCAAAATGAAGACCGGTTGTAGGCTCATCTAGGATATAAAGAGTCTTGCCCGTCGACATCTTTGAGAGTTCGGAAGCAAGTTTTATCCTCTGGGCCTCTCCACCGGAAAGTGTCGGTGCCGACTGGCCCAACTTAATATAGCCCAGCCCAACATCGTTAAGAGTTTTTAGTCTGCGCTTTATCCGCGGTATGTTTTCAAAAAAGGCAAGAGCTTCTTCAACCGTCATATCCAGGACATCGGCTATGGTTTTTCCTTTAAACTTAATCTCTAGAGTTTCCTGATTGTAACGCTTGCCCTTGCACACTTCGCAGGGAATATAAATATCGGGAAGAAAGTGCATTTCTATCTTAATGGTTCCGTCTCCCTGGCAGGCTTCGCACCTTCCGCCTTTAACGTTAAAGGAAAATCTGCCGGGTTGATATCCTCTTATCTTTGCCTCCGGAACTTGTGAAAAAACTTTCCTTACATGATCAAACAGTTTGACATAAGTTGCGGGGTTAGACCGGGGTGTCCGTCCAATAGGGGATTGATCAATGTTAATAACCTTATCAATGTATTCAAGTCCCTCAATTTCCTGATATCTGCCCGGTTTCTCCTTTGATCTGTATAGCTTGGCCGCCAGAGCTCGAAAAAGTATATCCGCAACCAGTGTGCTCTTCCCCGACCCGGAAACACCGGTAACACAAACCAAAAGTCCCAATGGAATCGAAACTTCAATGTCTTTTAAGTTATGCTCGGCGGCTCCCTTTACGGTAAGATATCTACCGTCCGGTTCCCTGCGTACTTCAGGAAGTAAAATTTCTCTCTCCCCTGTCAAATACTGACCGGTTAGAGAATCCTTGCAGGATATGATGTCATCCAGGGAACCGATTGCCACAATTTCTCCACCGTGAAGACCTGCTCCCGGACCGATGTCAACAATATAGTCGGCTTCGCGTATGGTTTGCTCATCATGCTCAACCACGATAACCGTGTTCCCCAAATCTCTTAGACGTTTCAGAGTGAATATTAAGCGTCTGTTATCCCTTTGATGTAGTCCGATACTGGGCTCATCCAATATATACAACACACCGACCAGGCCGGAACCTATCTGAGTAGCCAACCTTATTCTTTGTGCTTCTCCACCTGATAAAGTAAGGGCAGCCCTCTCCAGAGTCAGATAATCGAGACCGACATCTATCATAAACTGGAGTCTCTCTCGTATCTCCTTTATTACCCTCCGCCCAATAAGGATTTCTCTTTTATTTAGCTTAAGACTTTGAGTGAATTTCAGAGCATCTTTGGCTGACAATTGACAGAATTGATGGATATTAAGACCGCCGACCGTTACTGCAAGACTTGTTGGCTTCAACCGGGCACCGTGACATAATGAACAGGGTATTCTCCTCATATAATCATCTATCTTGGCTCGGACCGCATCTGATTCGGTTTCCTTGTAGCGTCGCTCAAGATTGGGGATTACCCCCTCATATCTTGTGTAGTAACTTTGCATTTTTCCGGCCATACTTCTATAGCTAATATGTACAGGCTCACCTGCGGAACCATATAACAGAATCCGCTTTTCCTCTTCCCTTAAATCCTTAAAAGGTTTTTCCATATCAATATCATATTGCTCGGCAACAGCCCGTATCATCTTAGGATAGAAATCAAGCCGGGTACGGGAAAACGGGGCGATTGCTCCCCGATTAAGGCTAAGACTTTGATCGGGAACAACCAAATCGGGGTCAACTTCCAGATTCGAACCGAGGCCGTCGCATTGCGGACAAGCCCCATAGGGATTATTAAAAGAAAACATTCGAGGAGCCAGTTCTTCAAAACTAATTCCGCATTCAATACAGGCAAAATGAATACTATATGTTTCTCTTCGATTGCTCTTTTTATTCACAACTTCAATGGTTACTATTCCTTCCGCAAGATTTAAAGCAGTCTCTATTGAATCAGCTAATCTTCTTTTTATCCCATCTTTCATTACCAGTCTGTCTATAACCACATCAATGTCATGGCGAACATCGCGATCGAGACGAATATCTTCATCCAGGCTATAAGCTTCCCCGTCAACCTGCACTCTGGCAAAACCATCTTTTCTAAGACGCTCAAACAACTCTTTGTACTCGCCTTTCCTTCCTCTTACCACCGGGGATAAGACTGCAAACTTTGTCATTTTAGGAAATTTTTGTATCTGTTCAATTATCTGCTGTGAGGTCTGATGGGCTATCTCTTTCCCGCACTGAGGACAATGAGGAATCCCGATCCTGGCATAAAGAAGACGCAAGTAATCATAAATCTCCGTTACAGTACCTACCGTCGATCGTGGATTCTTAGATGTTGATTTTTGATCTATGCAGATGGCCGGGGAAAGACCCTCGATTAGGTCAACATCAGGCTTCTCCATTTGACCTAAGAACTGCCGCGCATAGGATGACAGCGATTCTACATAGCGACGTTGACCCTCGGCGTAAATAGTATCAATGGCCAGCGAAGACTTCCCCGAACCGGAAAGCCCGGTAATAACAATTAATTTATCCCGAGGTAATTCCAGGTGGATATTCTTTAAATTGTGCTCTCTCGCTCCTCTTATCTCAATCTTATCAGCCAAAATCCTCTCCAATGATAAATAAATATGTGTCTATTTTTTCTTAGCTCTCATCGCTTCATACTCTTTTCTTAATTCCAACACCTGGTCTCTTATTACCGCCGCTTCTTCAAAGTTAAGATCTTGAGCAGCTTCTCTCATTTCTTCTTCCAGGGTATGAATCAGTCTTTCCAGTTCATCCCTGGGCATCTGAAAAATCTCTTTGGAGTACTTTTGACGCACCTTATAAAGCTTCGATGACTCCGATATACGGGCTGCCTGAAGAATATCCGTAACAGCTTTCCTGACAGTCTCCGGTTTTATCCTGTGTTTTTTATTAAACTCCTCCTGCCGTTTCCTTCTACGCTCTGTTTCACTCAATGCCCGCTCCATTGATCCTGTGATTTTATCCGCATAAAGTATTACCTGGCCACTTACATTTCTTGAAGCTCTACCAATGGTTTGAACTAACGAAGTCTCGGAGCGCAAAAAACCTTCTTTATCGGCATCAAGAATTGCCACCAAAGAAACTTCCGGCAAATCTAGGCCTTCTCTTAAAAGATTTATCCCCACTAATACATCAAATTTACCTAAACGCAGATCAGTTAGTATTTCCACTCTCTCCAACGTATCAATATCCGAATGAAGATATCTTACTTTTACCCCCATCTCAATCAAGTAGTCAGTCAAATCCTCCGCCATTTTTTTAGTCAACGTAGTTACCAGAACTCTCTCATTCCGATTTGTTCTTTCTTTAATCTCATTTATCAAATCATCAATTTGTCCTTTTGCCGGTCTTATAACCACTTCAGGATCAACCAACCCGGTAGGACGGATTATTTGCTCAACTATTTGAGCACTAGTAGATATTTCATATTTACCCGGAGTTGCACTTACAAAAACTATTTGCGGTGCGCGCTCAATAAACTCTCTAAATTTTAGTGGCCGATTATCGATAGCCGAAGGAAGCCTGAACCCGTACTCAACCAGAGTCTCTTTTCGGGATCTGTCTCCTTCATACATCCCATGGAGCTGAGGAATTGTAATATGCGACTCATCAATGATAACTAAGAAATCCTTTGGAAAATAGCTGATCAATGTGTCTGGCGGCTCACCCGGAGCTTTTCTGGAAAAATGCCGGGAGTAGTTTTCAATTGCCGAACAATAACCAACTTCCCGCATCATTTCCAGATCATACTTGGTACGCATCCGCAAGCGCTGGGCTTCCAGCAGTTTGCCGTCTTTTTCCAGAATATCAAGTCGTAATTTAAGTTCTTCTTCTATCGATACAAGAGCTTGTTCTAGTTTGTCTTCAATGGTTACAAAGTGAGTTGCCGGGTATATAGTGACTTCCCGTAATTCCTTTGTCAGTTCCCCTGTCAGGGGATCTACCTCCAATATTCTTTCAATCTCATCTCCGAACATCTCAACCCGCAACGGATTTTCATTATACGCCGGAAATATCTCAACAATGTCTCCTCTTACCCGAAAGGTTCCGCGGGTAAAATTCATGTCATTCCGATCGTATTTTATTTCAACCAGTCCTTTTATAAGATCATCCCTTGCGTAATCATTATCTCTCATTAATTTAACGGTCTTTGCCTCATAATCTTCCGGCGAACCCAGATTATAAATACAGGAAACCGATGCCACAATTATTACATCCTGTCTTGACAATAATGCCGATGTTGCCGAATGCCGTAATTTATCGATTTCTTCATTTATAGATGAATCTTTTTCAATATATGTATCGGTTTGGGGAACATATGCTTCCGGCTGATAATAATCATAGTAACTAACAAAATACTCAACTGCATTGTCGGGAAAAAATTCCTTAAATTCATTGCAAAGTTGCGCGGCAAGAGTTTTATTAGGAGAAATAATGAGGGTCGGTTTCTGTATTCCCTCAATAGTCCAGGCCATTGTTGCTGTTTTTCCACTGCCTGTTACACCTAAAAGAGTTTGGTATTGATGTCCACTCAAAATCCCATCGATTAGTCTCTTTATTGCCCCGGGTTGATCGCCCTGCGGTCTATATGGAGCTTTCATCTTAAATCTAGCCATATTAAGCTACCTCCGGAACAATTATACCGTTATTGGAAACAATACAAAATAAATTAACAAGTGGCAGATTAGTAATCAAACAATATATGTAGATTGGAGGATTTCACATTATGTCTGATTTACTGTAAAAGATTGGAATACGACTAAAAATAGGAGCCCAAACGCTGAATGGGCCAGGGGAGAAACCCTTCAGGCGCTTGAGCTCCAAACTAATACCATCTTACATATAGACACATTAATTCTAGCAAAATATATAACAATAGGCAAGTATATTAAAATATATTTAACTCAGTAATGCGTAAAACCATAAACACACATTTCATAAACACGTTCTTTACTTGCATTTTATATAAGATATTTATTATTTAAATAATATTACTAAAAAATGCATAACAGAGAATATCGCTAAAGCGCTGCTTAATATTATCCAATTTATTCTAAAACATTAGAAAATCATCGAAAGTTTATATAAATATATTGCATAAATGTTCCAAATTAGTTAAACTTTTATATACTAACGTATACTGCTATATTAGGAGTTACCGTGGATGACCATTTCTACACATGCGAAGAGGTTGCTGATATTCTCAATTCAAAGGTAAGCACTGTTCGCGCCTACTGCAAGGAAGGCAAAATCCCGTCAATAAAGATGGGTAGGGGTTATCGCATTTCTCAATATGACCTTGAGAAATGGATGAAATCAAAGAAGGGATACGAGCTTGCAGACAAAAACAACCATGACAATGAGAAATACAAAATCCTATTTGAGAACTCCAGCGACGCGATTATGATGGTGGATTTAACCGGATATCTTGTGCTGGTTAATTCGCAATTCTGTAACTTATTAGGCTACTCTAAAAATCAAGCGGAAGGTCTTCATTTTTCCAAGCTTATTCACCCCGATGATCTACCTAAAACCGTAGAAAGCTTTATGAAAACAATGAATGGTGAAGAAAATGGAGTAGATCTAGAAGCAAAACTGCTCACTAAAGATAAAGAAACTGTCTTTGGCGGTTTAACTAAAAGCGCTTTATATGAAAAAGGCGAAGCATGTGGTATTCAAGTTATTATCAGAGATTTAACCGAAAGCAAGAAAAAAGAAGACCGAATAAAGATTTTGGCTAGCATGCTGAACCAGACAGCAGATGCGTTTGTAGGAATTAATGAAGAAATGAAAATTGTATATATAAATCCAGCCATGCTCGAGATGTTCGGCTATAAACACAATGAAATGATAGGAAAGGATATTGGTATTCTTCATGGTACAAGCAAAGTCGCGGAAGAAAAAACAATGATTAGTAAAGCAGTTGAAGAAGATGGGATCTGGACAGGAGAAATAGTTAATAAAGGAAAAGATGGCCGGAAATTTCGCTGCTGGATATCTGTAAATAAAATAGTGGATAATTTTGGTAATTTGGTTGCTTATACAGCAATAATCCGCAACCTTGATAAGTAGTATTCATGTTACTAATAATCAGCTTGTTGCATCTTGTTTAAATGTAATGTTTTTCCAAAGCTCTTGGACTTTTGTTCTCAGATCCACCAGAGTTCCATTGTTTTCAATAATCAAATCCGCATATTCCAAAGCTTCTTTCGGGTCCATCTGAGCGTCTATTCTCTCGTCTATCTCCTCGTCGCTAAGCCCTTTAGCCTTAAGCCGTCTGTTTTGCTCTTCTCTGTTCACAGTAACAACCACAACAATATCAGCAAGAGATTTAAGACCGCTTTCCATTAACAGAGGTGCATCTATTACAACTACCTGTTCGCCTAAACTCGAACTGCTAATCTTTCTTATTTGCTCTTTTATCTCGATAATTATTGGTCCATGGGTTAATCTATTAAGCAAACTAAGTTTGTCGAAATGATCAAATACTATTTTCCCCAGTTCCTTCCGGTTAATTGTCTTGTCTTTGTTGAGAATACCGTACCCGAAATGTTTTACTACCGCGTCATATACGGTTGTTCCGGGCTTCATTAACTCTTTAGCGATTCTATCAGCGTCAATGATTACAGCACCCTTTTCCTTAAGTGCGGTAGCTATAGTACTTTTACCGCTTCCTATGCCTCCTGTTAATCCGATAATCTTCATCTAAACCTCGTAAAATAAAGGGTGACCACGTTTATCTGTAAGCAGTCATACGAATTTATAAGATTTATAATTCTTAGGTAAAAGTTTTCTTATTTATATCTTAAAAAGGCTCTGGCTTTAAGCCAGAGCCTTTTCTTTTATTTTACAGAGCTTCCTATTTGGTAGGAGGCTTTTTGTCTTGAGATTTCTCTTCTCTCATTTGCTCAAGAATTGCCTCAAGTGATGATGGTTCAGGAACCTCTTCCTCTTTGGTTTCTACCTCGGCAAGTTCTTCTTTTTCCTCTTCCGCGCCGGCCTTTTTGCCTTCGGTTTCTTCCTCAACTTCCCCTTTTACCGAAGTCTTTTTACTATCTGTTTCTTCTGATTTGCTTTCCGTTTTGGTTTCAGTCTTCTCTTCTTCGGTTTTAGCTTCTACGGTTTCTTCTTTGGTTTCTTCCTCGGTTTCCTTGACAGGTTGTTCTTCTTTTGGTTCCTCTTTCGCCTCTTCTTCCGCTTTTACTTCTTTTTCTTTAGTAGCCGCTTTTGCTTTTGCCGAAACTTCTTCTTTTTTGGTTTCTTCAGTTTTATCCTCTTCTTCAGCAGCCGCTTCCTGCTCAACAACCTGGTCGCTGGATTCATCTCCCTGCTCTTCTTCAAGCAACTTCTTTATGCTCAAGCTCACTCTTCTTCTATCCAGGTCAATATCAACAACTTTAGCTCTTACAACGTCGCCAACTGCTGATATTTGTTCCGGAGACTCGACATGCTCCTGTGCCATTTCCGAAATATGTACCAGAGCTTCAACACCGTCTGCAACTTCTACAAATACTCCGAAGGTCACAATCTTTTTTATCTTTCCTTCGACAACATCGTCTTCTTTTAGTTTCTTAACTTGTTCGCGCCAGGGGTCTTCCTGTGTCTGCTTGAATCCTAAGGATATGCGTTCCCTGTCAACATCAACATCCAAGACTTGCACTTTAACTTCGTCCCCAATAGCCACAATCTCTGAAGGCTGATTAATGTGGGTCCAGGAGAGTTCGGAAATATGGATCAAGCCGTCAATTCCCCCAAGATCTACAAATGCGCCAAAATCAACCAGGCTCGATACCTTACCCGTTAAAACCTGGCCTTTTTGTAGTTTAGTAAGAAGTTCTTGTTTCTCCGCTTTTCTCTCGTTCTCCAAAACAGCGCGTCTTGACAATACTACGTTGTTTCGTGCCCGATTCATTTCGATAACCCTGCATTCGAGTTCCTGGCCGATAAATTCATTCAAGTCCTTTACTCTTCGAAGATCGACCAGGGAAGCAGGCAAGAATCCTCTTAAGCCTATATCAAGTATTAAGCCACCTTTTACAACCTCGATTACCTTACCGCAAACCGTTGTATCTTCTTTGTGTAACTCTTCAACTCTTTCCCAGGCTTTTTCAAATTCAGCTCGCTTCTTAGAAAGAATAAGACGCCCTTCGTTATCTTCTTTTTGAAGAACGAGCGCGTCAATTTCATCGCCAACCGACACAATCTCATTTGGATCAACATTTGGTACAATCGAAAGTTCTCTTATTGGTACTACACCTTCGGATTTGTAACCGATATCAACCAAAACCTCATCTCGATCAATCTTAACAACCTTACCTGAGACTATATCGCCTTCCTCGAAAATCTTTATTGTCTGATCATAATCGGGTACTAAATTCCCCTCTTCGTCTCGCGTCATATAATCCTGGTTTTCACCGTTTTCCTGCATTACATAATGCCTCCAGTCCAATTTTTTTCTATGGGTAAATCCCTTAGACTACAAGCTTACTCGTTTTACTAGGTAGAAGTCAACCTTCTACTTATCCGATTAGCTTTTGATTTGCTATTTTTACTGATTCTTATGCTCTTACCGCTCATATTTATTTTGCTTCACTCCAATTTGAACCAAACGCTATATCAATCTTCAGCTCAGGTTTTAGAGGATATGCCCCTTCCATCTTTTCCTTAACCAGGTTGAGTACAATCTCACGCTCAAGTGGCGGTACTTCAAAAACCAACTCGTCATGAACCTGAAGAATCATCATGGCTTGTAGACCTTCAGATTCGAATGCTTTATCTAAATTAATCATGGCAATTTTAATTATATCCGCCGCGCTACCCTGGATGCGGGTATTAATTGCCAGTCTTTCGCCCAAACTACGTATTTTATAGTTGCCGCTCTTCAACTCAGGAATATGGCGGCGTCTACCCCAGATAGTCTCTACAAAACCTTTGATGTATGCATCCGCAACCGTCTGATCAATAAATTTCTTCACTTCAGTATATTCCTGAAAATATTTATCAATGTAATCCCCGGCTTCCTCTCTACTTATCCCTAACTGCTCTGAGAGGCCAAAAGGACTTATACCATAAATAATGCCAAAGTTTACTGCCTTTGCTCTCCGTCTCATTTCCTGATCAACTGATGTTGGATCAATACCAAAAACCTCGGATGCGGTGGACTGATGTATATCCTGTCCTTGCTCAAAAGCCTCCAGCAGATTTTGACTTTTGGAAAGGTGGGCCAATATCCTTAGCTCTATTTGAGAGTAATCGGCCACCAGAAATTCATCTGTCTGCCGGGCAGGTACAAAAGCCTCCCTTACTCTCCTACCCAGATCAGTTCTCACCGGTATGTTTTGAAGGTTAGGATTACTGCTGGATAACCTACCCGTTGCCGTTCCCGCTTGCGAAAAAGTAGTATGGAGTCTTCCGGTTTTGGGATTTATCAGCCTTGGCAAAGCATCTATATAGGTTGATTTCAGCTTGGCAAGTTCTCGATAGCGAATCAGCTTTTCAATAATAGGATGCTGTCCGATTAATTTGTTAAGCACGGAGGAGTCGGTTGAATATCCTGTTTTGGTTTTCTTATCAGACTCCAGATCAAATTTTTCAAATAAAATTTGGCTGAGCTGTTGGGATGAATTGATATTAAACTCTTCACCTGCCAGTTTGTAAATATCTGCCTCAAGAGTCCGCAGATCTCCTTCGACTTCCGAGTCAAGTTCCTCCATTTTGGCAATATCGATTCCAACCCCGGCCCACTCCATCTTGGCCAGTACCGATACTAACGGCATTTCTATTTGCTCAAACAATGGCAAAAGACCGTCATTTGTTAACTCTTTTTCCAATATGTCTTTTAACTGCCAGATTATATATGAACCGTGAACAACATGTTCTCTCTCATCTTCAAACTTTGTTTTTGTATTTAGGTACTGGCTAGCTAAATCGTTTACTGTATATTTTGATTGCTGCTTAAGTAGATAAGCTGCAATCTCACAATCAAAAAAAAGACTGTTTAAGGTTATTCCCTCATTCTTTAGGCTTGATATCTTATTCTTTGCACTACAAGTAACCACGTTATAATTTTCTTTTTCAAAAAAGGGCTGAAGGGTTTTAAATACCACTTCCCGGGGGAGTTTAGCTTCTTTGTCACCGATGGAAATATAGTAAGTATTGGTCTCGTCTTTCTTTGTAGTTTTTCCGCTTCTAACTGTGATGGCTATATCTTTAATCTTAAGTTCGGAAGGATATTTGCCTGTTTTCGATATATCAAAAGCAAAAAACCCCGACTTGTCCATATTTTTTACTAAATCATCTAATTCACTCAATTTCTCTATCTCTGTGGGCTTAACCTCCAGAACCATCTCTTCTGATACAGGCTTGGCCGGATTCTCTAGAAACAGCCGTTCCATCAGTGAACTAAACCCCAGGGAGACAAACACACTCTCTACTTCGTTCCTATCCCACTCTCCCCATTTACATTTGTCTATATCAATATCAACATCCACATTCTTTTCTAAAACCGCGAGTTCCTTACTTAGACGAGCCAGATCAAAGTGCTCTTTTATAATTTTTTGGAACCTCTTTGCCTCAACTCTGTCAATATTGTCCAGAACGTTTTCAAGGCTCCCGAATTCCTGGATCAACTTGCTGGCAGTCTTCTCGCCAACTCCCGGAACCCCGGGGATATTATCCGATGCATCTCCCTTCAAGCCAAGCAAATCAGCCATTTTCTCCGGTGGAATACCGAATCTTTCCACAACGGCATCTCTATCATACCGCTTCATGTCGGTTATCCCTCTCTTAGTAGCTAGTACAGTAACTGAAGGAGAAATCAGCTGGAGAGCGTCTCTATCGCCGGTAACAATTACTACTTCATAACTTTCTTCCAATTTGTTGGCAAGTGTTGCCAGGATATCGTCCGCCTCATAACCCGACACTTCTATTGCCGGTATATTTAATGCCTGCAAAACATCCCTTACCAAGGGAAACTGGCTTCTAAGCTCATCCGGTGTTTTCGGTCTATGTGCTTTATACTTCTCATACATGTCAAGGCGATGAGGCTTTCCCTTGTCAAAAGCCACGGCAACATAATCAGGCTTCTCATCTTTCATTAACCTTATCAACATACTGGTAAATCCATAAACGGCATTTGTAATCTGTCCGGAATCTGTGGCAAGAGTTTGCGGTAGGGCAAAAAAAGCACGATATACCAGACTATTGCCATCTATTAAAATAATCTTTTTTTTAGACAATATTCCCGCCTTGTTGATTTGTGGTAATCATTGTATTTATGCTTTTGGGGGGGCAACTGCCACAGATACTGGGAAAGGTAACATATCCTTCAGGAATTATATATGCCTTCCAATTATTGCCAACTTCCTTTTCCACCATCAACAGAGCTTCCTCTATCGATGTGGCAGGAGTAATTCCCATCTCTTTAACTTTTTTCGGGTCTTGTTGGGACAACCAAATAACATTGAACTTTTTCGCTTTTTCCATAGCGGCGTAAACGGTATGTCCCGGAATTGAAAAGTTTTCTCTCAAACTTGCTTCAATTGCCTCCAAAGAACCCAGCTTGTACCACTTTTCATAAACCGGTGAAGTAAAGCCGCCTGCGGCTTCAGCCACCAAAACCATAATTCCGCTTTCTTTCAAAGCATGAGCAGCATTGTCCATTGCTTTATGGGATTGGACAAAATCTATATCCTTGGGATAACCACCGCATCCGACAATAACAATATCGGCTTTTTCTTTAATTGGAACGCCGTAATGCTTATTCAAATAGTCACAGCCCTTTTGGTGCGCTTTAATAAAATCTCCCGCGAAGACCTGGGCTATGTCCTTATGATCATCCAATACCACATTCACCAAAAAATCAGGACTAACCATCCGGGCAGCTTCTTCCATATCTTCGTGGACCGGATTGCCTTGAAGCATACAAGTCCTGGCCATTTCATTCATTCCTTCTCCCGGATGGGGGCTCATGGTAAGCTTGTGATTTGCCTCAATTGAGCTAAAAGCCGCTGTGCCCGGCAGGATACTCTTTCTTCCTCCGCCAAAACCGGCAAAATAATGGTAAGTAATTACTCCGGTTAGAATAATCCGATCAAACTCGATGAGTTGGCGATTCACAATAACTCGTGTTCCCCTATTAGTGTACCCGATGTACTTTAAATTGGACTCATCCCGACAATCATGATCCAGAAGCATTACCCTTGATGCAATTTGAGGACCCACAATTGCTTCTTGTTCTTTTCTTGTATGTTGGGAATGAGTTCCCGTCGCAAACAAGATTAGAATATCTTCAATAAAAATACCTGATTTTAACAGCTCCTCTATGATGATAGGTACAACAATTTCCGTTCCGGCTGTTCGAGTCTTATCGGACACAACAATACATACTTTTTCTCCCGGTGACACAATCTCAGTTAGAGGAGCTGATCCAATGGGATTCTTTATGGCTCTCTTAACTTCGACTGAGGGATTTTCAAGTGGCACGATATTAACGGGTTTTATAACACCAAGCAGGTTATCCTGGGATATTGAGAATTTCGCTCTACTGTTGCCATATGCCAACTCAAATTCCTTATTCATTAATCCTACTTCCTTTGCTCAATCAGTTTGTTTCAAACCTTCCCGGATGAAGTGCATTGACATTCATTGATGTTTTTTCTTCTACTATAAGCTCTGTTATCAATTTTCCGGTTATGGGAGCAAGAGCAATCCCGTCTCCACCGTGCCCCGAAGCTATAATAAGATTTTTAAAACCGTTAGCCAAACCTAAAATAGGCAAATTATCCGGTGTATGGGGCCTTAATCCCGCAAAACTCCTAATAACTTTGAACTTTGCAAATTCAGGAAACATTCGTACTGCGTTGCTCGCTATTGAAGTAATACCCTCATAACTTGTCCTATTATTATAACCTACAAACTCCCGTGTGCTTCCGATAAGAATATTGCCGCTTTCTGCCTGTTCAAAAGTAACGCCGCAATTTCCTGTATCTGATTCCTTATCGCAAAATTTGGCTCCAATATAGCTGACATTCATTAGTAGACAATTGATAATTTTCGGCAATGCCTCAGTTACCAGTATCTGTCCCCGACGGGGCTCGATTGGTATATTGATTTGCATCATTTTCGCCAATATTGAAGTATATGCTCCGGCCGCATTGATTACAACTTCTGCCTTTATTTCTCCCCTAGTGGTTATAATATCATCAATCACTTTCATCTTATCTGCTTCGAGTATTTTGAATCCATTAACCGAAGTATTGTTAAGGATTTTTGCACCTAGCTTTCTTGCAGCATCCGCAAATGCAAGTGTCACTCGGATTGGATTCACCTGCACTTCTTTGGGACAATAAGCTACACCTTTAATCCGATTGGTCAAGCCCGGTACTTTGGATCGAGCACAAGACGCGGTAAGAATTTCCGTTTTTAATCCAAATTCCTTCTTTTTTTTAGCCAGTTCTTCCAGGTATTCCATTTCTTCCCGGCTCTCCGCTGCAATCATACCGCCGCATTCCCTATACTCCAGATCATAATTAAGCTCTTCGGGGAGCCCCTTGTATAAAGCGGCACTTCGCATGGCCATCTCAAGATGAATCCCGCAAGTTTTGGACTGCAAGTAAATAAATCCATCACAAGCTCCCGAAGCACCGGAAGCAATATCTCCTTTTTCCACAACAATACATTTAATACCCGCTTTGGATAAATAGTAGGCGATCGAGCATCCTATTATGCCTCCACCGATAATAAGCACTTCGGTTTTATTCATCATCTCTACCTTTCGCCAGTTCTCCCAAACTAACCGGTCTTACGGGCGGACGTATATTTGCCGGTAATATGTCATCCGGCTGTAAACCGGTAGTATCCGAGATCATCCGGGATAACAATTGTCCGCATACCTTCCCCTGACAAAAACCCATCAGTGCTCTTTCCTGGTTCTTTAACTCTCTGATTGATGTAGGTCCTCCGGTAATAGACTTCCTAATATCACTTTCCTCAATTTCCTCACAACGACAAACTACCGGCAATATTTTTTCTTCATCTGATTTCGCGATAGAAAAACCGGACTCGGTATTTGGCATTTTTTTATTTTTGTTTATCTTCTTTATCCCGGTCTGCTGTTCATTCTCGCGGTCAAATCCAATTCCCCTGACTTCCATTGCTAAATCCTTCGGAACAACCAGGGATATTATATGTGTGTTATTAAACTTTGCCCCACTTCTCACTTTTTTTACTTTGCTTTTTGCAATGACCTCCCCCACCCTATCCAAAGCATCCACCTCGTCACCTTCTTGTGGCAATGGAAGGAATTCATAAGGTAGCTGAATGATCGCCTCTCCGTCGGAGTAGGTAATATCAACAACAAATATGGCCAGACCGGGGCAACTGGGAACACACAATCCGCAGCCTGTACATTTTTTCTCATAAAATTTGGGTAAATTAGTTAGGGGTTCGCCGATCTCAATTGCCTTTTCGGGGCAAGCAAGCTGGCAAGGATCACACGGTATTTCTTCCAAGCACTCGATAATAGCAACCGGCCCCTGTTCAAGACGCTTCTCGGAAGGAAAAGCTGCGGAACTTTTTAGCTTTTTTATGTTGACGACTCCCTCGTTATCCAGCCTATCTAACAATTAAACCTCCGTATTATTACCTGGCTTTTTTCTTGTTTATCTTAAAAATTTGTTTTTTTGCCTCGTATCTTATGTCGCCGAAAGGCCCCTTTCTCAGATTGCTTAAGCGATAATTGATTTCACTTTTTATCTCATTGAACTTGGTCTTATCCAGGAAGCCCAGATTATCGGCAACCGAGACACCAGCCATTCTTCCTTCTTCCATTGCCGTACTTGCTTCCTCTACACCTGATATATCACCCGCGATATATATATTGTCCATGGTAGTTTTCATATTCTCATCATGGATGGGTATGTGTCCTCCTAGCTCTGATGAAAAAACGGACTTACATCCAGCCATCCAGGCAAGCTCAGCCAGTGGAGAGAGACCTGCAGCTAAACAAATTAGATCCACCTCAATAACCTCTTCGGAACCTGGAATAATTACACCTTCTTGATCGACGGCGGCAATGATGGCACTTTCCACTTCGCTTAATCCTTGGGCCGCTTTGATAGTGCAAGAAGTTAAAATAGGGGTACCCACTCTTCTGATTTTGGCACTATGCACCTCATATCCGCCAATTTGCTCTTTGGACTCAATAATTGCCACTACCTGTGCTCCTGCCTGTAATAGTTGGTAAGAAACAATCAATCCCACATTGCCCGAACCGACCATTAGTACTTTTCTACCAGGAAGAACTCTATGCAGATTCACCATTGTCTGAACCGCTCCCGCTCCCATAACACCAGGTAGTGTCCAGCCCGAAAAAGCAATCGCATTTTCGGAAGCTCCGGTGGAAATAACGATCTGCTTGGCTTTTATTGCCTGAGCCTTTCCGTCTTTTAGCACACCCAAAACATTATTTTCAAAAATGCCAAAAACAGTGCTTTCCGGATTTATATTAACCCCAATATTGATTGCTTCTTCTTGAAGTTCAAATCCAATTTCAAATCCGCGTTTGGACGCTTTGTGATCCTTTGAACCGAAGAATTTATGAATTTGCTTAAGGAGCTGACCGCCCGGCGCTGCGTTCTCATCAAAAACCATTGTCTGGCAGCCGTTTTTGGATGCTTCTATAGCGGCACACAATCCGGCAGGACCTGCGCCTATTACAGCAACCTCAATCTCAGTCGTCAAATTTGCCGCCCTTTTCAATACCTTTAGATGTCTCGATTCTCATGCCTTCACGAGCAGGAGTTACGCAAGTCCGTATATTGGGAACACCGTCAACCGTCATCATACAATCCGTACACTGCCCTATTGCACAAAAAACACCTCTGGGCTCATTTTTTTTCTCCGTTTGACGACAAATACGAATTCCATTTGCCAGCAGAGCAGCAGCAATAGGTTCCCCTTCAATTGCTGAAATAGTGGTTCCGTTAACTGTAATCCGGACTGACTTTCCGTTTTGCGCTGCTCCCAGAATGGGATGATTTGTAATACGCATAGTCGGCTGCATGTCACACTCTTTTGTCATTACATCTCCTTGCATTTTTCGCGTTGCCCTTAGTGCAATAGACAAGAAAAACCACTTAAATGCTCATCTTGATTTTACAACCTAGATATTACGCTGACTAAAAGAATACATCAATAAGGAGTCGCACCAACCGAATGTAACCAATGTGGTTTAAGGGGTGTAAGTCGTTGAATTAAGTTTGAAGAATATAAATCATTTATTTCGGTGCCAATGCTTCCTCTTGCTCTAAAAGTACCTTACAGCGGTTCTCTTTAACACAAATGCTATCATGTAAAACCTGACATTTCTCTATGCTATCCGCAAAATTGCCTATTGCATTCTCCATGTCTTCCGATAACAACGTCACCTCTTCCATGTAATCCTGCATCGAGTCAGTTTTAATTGTTGCCAGTTTGCGTTTGAGAGCTTTTGTTTCCGAATTAAACCTTAAACTAAAAATAGGTATCTTCTTTCTTCTACTATCTACTTGCTCTAATAACTCCCGATAAGCTCCTGTCGAATCTTCTAGTTCGTTTTGAGCATCCTCTAAGTCTTCAAGCAAAAAACAAGTATCGTCTTCGCATGTAACCACTTCGCTATCAAGATCATATAACTCATACGTCTCTTTGCTTATCTCTCTCATTAGTTGATCATACTCTCCAGCAATTGTATTTAGCCGGTTAACCAGACTTACACTTTCGAGAATATGCGGACGAGTATTCAACGCAAGAATTCGATCATTCATATCACTTAAAGCCGCATCGTGCTCTTCAATTGCACCTGCAAATTCCTCTGATTTTGCTTGGGTCTGCTTTGCTTTATCGCAAGTTGATTTCCCGCTCTTTTGGACCTTTTTTACCTTCACGAGAATATCTTCCTCTTCCTTGTGTTTTTTAGTTATTCCCCGATCCATTTTCTTCAGCACATAAAGTCTCGCAAAAGCTGTTGTTCCACCGATACCCATAACCATTATCAATACGATTACTGCAACAATAATTATTTTGACTTTGTGTCTTTTAATTGCCTCCACTAAACGCTTAGGTTTTTTATCGTTAGCAGGCGTCTCAAACATTTCACTCTTCATAACCATACCCCCCGATTTCTTTATCTCACCTGAAGTCCCCGTTCTCAATACTTTTTTAGTCCGGAATTCTTTATCATAGACGAAATAATATAGTGAATTAATATTTTGTTCCGTAATATAATGGAAGTCGATGTTGCATTGGCAGGGTGTTGGCTGCATCCGGCAAAGCTATGAATTCCCCTTTGGCCCCTTATGTATATCAAGTTCTATATATTGAAAGTTAGACTTCTGCATTCAATATACTGCATCCTTCTTAATTCTTTAGAAATAAAACCTAAGTGAATATAGTTAAAAAGCTGGCGATTAACGTCGCCAGCTTTTCGTTTTAGTCACGTTATATTGTAGTTTGAAGTTTCATTGATTATCTTCAAACCATGCTACATATTTACTACCCTAAATCCCACTACAGAATTGAAAGATATTTATCGAGTTCGTAGGCAGTCACTTGACCCTTGTATTCATCCCACTCCATCTTCTTGTTCTTGATAAACCAGTTGAATACGTGATCGCCCAGGGATTTCTTTACCAAATCACTTTCCTCGGTAATATTTATCGCCTCATATAAATCTTCGGGTAACGATCCAATGCCAACATCTTTTCTTTCTTCTTCGGTCATCTCGTAGATATTATTAGTTACCTGCTCGGGCAGTTCGTACTTCTTCTCGATTCCCTCCAGTCCTGCCGCCAGCATTACGGAGAAAGCAAGATAAGGATTGCAGGCAGGATCCGGACTGCGGAATTCAATTCGAGTCGCGTTCTCTTTGCCCGGTTTATACATAGGAACTCGCACTAAAGCCGATCTGTTCCGTTGCGCCCAACAAATATAAACCGGAGCCTCGTAGCCCGGTACCAACCGCTTGTAAGAATTCACCCACTGGCTGGTAACTGAGGTAATTTCCTGTGCATGAGTTAGTATCCCGGCAATATAGTGTTTGGCAGTATCCGACAAATGATGCTTATCATTAGGATTAAAGAAAGCATTTTTCCCATCTTTAAAAAGTGATTGGTGGGTATGCATACCGCTTCCGTTTTCGCCGAAAATCGGTTTTGGCATAAAAGTCGCATAGATACTATTTTGCTGTGCTACTTCTTTTACAACCAATCGATAGGTCATAACATTATCCGCCATAGACATCGCATCTGCATAGCGCAGATCGATTTCATGCTGGCTGGGTGCAACCTCATGATGACTGTACTCGACCTGGATACCCATTTGTTCCAGAACAAAAATGGTTTCTCTCCGCAGATCCATGGCAACATCAAGGGGTGTCAAATCAAAGTAGCCTCCGTTATCAAGGATCTCGGTTCCTTTAGAATCTTTGAAGTAAAAATACTCGAGCTCGGGGCCAACATAGAATGTAAAACCCATTTTTTTGGCACGTTCAAGATTCCTTTTTAAAACATACCGTGGATCGCCTTCATAAAAACTTCCATCAGGATTCTTTATATCACAGAACATACGGGCAACACCGCGTTCACCCGGCCTCCATGGAAGAATCCTTAAAGTCGACGGATCCGGATAAGCAACCATATCGCTTTCCTGAATGCGAGCAAAACCTTGAATCGATGAACCGTCAAAGCCCATTCCTTCTTCCAGGGCTAACTCAAGTTCCTCTATGGTAATAGCAAAGCTCTTGAGGAATCCCAAAACATCCGTAAACCATAGCCGGATAAATTTAACATCATTGTCCTTTACAGTTTTAATAACATAATCTTTACTCTTTTTGTCCATTTTAAAACCTCCCTATTCTAATCCCTGAAAATTTTTTTATCCCTAAAGAAACAATTAGTATCAAAAATAAGACGTCCTCCTCTCTTATGAAGAAGACGTCCTTGTCTTTCTAGCTTTTTATCACAAAACATTGTGCACTTAATTTATAACATAGACCCGATATTAGTGTCAATTTACCACCTATGTTTGTAATAGTTATGACCTCTCGCCTCATAGCAAGAATTACATTATATCTTAAATGCAATGGCAAACAAACTAAAATGGTGGAATCGGCGGGAGCTTTCTCTTGTGCTCACTTTTTTTCATCATCTGCTCAATCTTCTTTTGTACTGCGGTTTCCGCCACGCCCGTTTCCAAATAGGGGTCCAGCTCCTTATAGGTAAGCCCCATTTCTCCTTCGTCTGTTTGCCCCTGCCACAAACCGGCTGACGGAGATTTTTCAATTATCAACTTCGGGATACCAAGACAAGCAGCCAATTCCCTTACTTCTGATTTCACAAGATTTCCCAGAGGCAGGATATCGGCTCCTCCATCCCCATATTTTGTAAAATAACCCACACTGAGCTCGCTTTTATTCCCGGCGCCCACAACAAGATAATTAAGCTTATTAGCATAGCAATAAAGAGTGAGCATTCTCAAGCGAGGTTTAATATTTGCCAATGTAACTTTTTCTTTTATACTCTCTGTCTCATTAACACTTACACTTGAGGCCGCATAATCACATTCAACTAACAATTGCTTCAGTGAGTCAAACACTTTATCTAGAACCACAACCTTACTGGATATATCAAATTCACTTGCTACCAGCTTCGCGTGCTCAAGATCATCCGATGCACTGTGACAGGGCATGAGCAACACAAGAGTGTTTTTAGGTAAAGCTTTTTTGCAGAGCGCAGCAGCAACTGCGGAATCAATCCCCCCGCTTAGACCCAGCACAACTCCATCAGCAGCAGCTGATGCTACCTGTTCTTTAATCCATGCGATAAGTTTTTCTGCTAACTCTTCCATTAAGTGTAGATCACCCACCTCCGGAATCCCTGTTAATTACTGATTGTTGTGCACCTCAATTGTAAATTGCGGTATAAGCAAATCACATCATATGCTATTTTCGCAATCATATATACTTGTTATGACGTTATCAATTGTATGGCTTAGAATTAATAATAGTAAAATATCTTCTATTTTATAGTAAGGCTTTCCCCATTATAATATAAGATGGTAATTTTGATTATGTTTATCGTATACTTGACCTCTAATTATGCCTAATCTATAATCATTTTGGTCTGAAGCCATTTAATCTGATTGTTTTTTGCCGATGTGGTGGAATTGGTAGACACGCCGGTCTCAAACACCGGTGAGGGCGACCTCATGACGGTTCGAATCCGTCCATCGGCACCAAGAAAATTATTATTACAACGGCAATCAACACTTTTTTGCATCTTTCGGCGTAAAAGAAAATAAAGACCTGACGGGATAATGATAATCAGCAAAGGCAATAAACGCTCTTGCCTTAGGAATATAGCCGCGCAGATACTTACAATGGTCACAGCTAGCGTAGGAGGAGTGATATCTTCTAAATAAAAAGCCTCGTGACCCCGCATAATCCTATTATCAGAAAAGACGTAGCAAAAGAGTCAGCCAATATGGTTAATGAAAAGTGAGCTACCTGAGGTGTTGTTAAAAGAACAACGGATAAGAATAGACGTCTGCCAATACCTTCTTTTATATTCCCAACTGCCCTATCTAGGGTCGTAAACATGTATAAATTGGCACAAAAAGCAGCAATAGTCTGCAGAAGATATATAAAAACCCTGGGACTTATTATCTTCCCAATGCCTAATGCCACACGAAGAGCTAATGGGTATGCCAGGGTCCGCCATGAGTCAATTTCCAATGTCCGGGCAAGCCTCCAAAATTCAGCCGTATCTCCATATGCAGGTTGATGGCCAAGATTTGAAAACCACCAGATAATACCGATGAGAGCCATTCCCAAATAAACAATAATTATAAGAGGGTTTTGTTTCTTCTCAGTTTTCAGACGCCTGGTCATACTGCTCCTCGATAAAAGCATTTACAAAAATACATATTTTAAACGGTCAGTAGTCAAATCATCGATTAATGAAAATAACAGCTTTTCCTATTTTATATAAGAAAAGAATAAACACAGGAAATACCGGCGCGATTTGATTTTGTTTTATCCTGGTTTAAGATATCCGTTTGAACCAATTATTCCGGATATTCAGACAATAATCTTCATCGCAGCTACTAGCATAATATGGCTTAAAATGTTATAATTTTGATTAAGAAAACGGGTCTGCCATTGCCAACTAAATCCCTTTATAAAGCAATATTCTAATCTATTTATGAGAACGGACGTAAGTAATGAGAAAATATCTTATTGTTAGTGGTCTTATTGTTTATATACTCTTAAGCGGGGCTTCTTTTGCTTTTGCCAGCGGTTATTCCACTCCCAGCTCCGGCAATAATCCTCATGGCAACTATTCCGATACCGGTGATAAATGTAAAGTATGCCATGCGGTACATAACGCAAGCTCTACAGGTCAAACACTTCTGCGTTCCTCAAGATCCGAAGCCTGTGTTTATTGCCATGTTTCCAACAACTTTACAATCAAACGCCCTTACGGAACTACTTTGAGCAATTACACCCAAGAAAAAGACTGGAATCACGATGACAGCCATAAGGGAGCAGGTCAACAGACTACTTATGATGGTTGCATAAGCTGTCATAGTGTCCATGGGGCAAATACTTTCGGTGGAGCTTCCAAAATATTAAAGAACGATCCCGGAAAAGCTATTGCTACTCCGGTAGACACTCTAGAAAAATTCTGCTGTGATTGTCATAATTACGCGGGCGGAAACCTATTAACTGGGGGTTGCTTCAAGACATGCCACAAACCATCATCGGCACATCCCATAAATCCGGAATATTACTTAACAACACGCGACGGAGTAACTCATATAATGACCGATACTTTAACTGGAAATTATGGCACGGAAGTTGCCTGGATTTCCTCCAGCTATTGTAAAAGCTGTCACAAAGCCGGGCAACCCTATGCAGACGGCGACAGCTTTCCGCACTATACCCCAAACGCTGTCCAGTTTCTTGATTATAAATACACTCAGCAAGACACCAATCTTGATTTGGTTTGCATGAACTGTCACACGAATACCGGAGACGGAGATAGTTATACTTCCGGTGTTGGAAAGACATTCTAATGTGATATAACACAAATTTACATAAAAACCGATTATTAATATGGAAGTATGTTTAAAACAATTAAATATAACAGGGGATTTAAGCTAATTTGCAAGAATCGAATTCATCCAGAATTATAATTTCCTCTAAAACTTTCACTAAATTCCCAATATAAGATTATTAAAACTATGCATTTCAACAATGCTTATTATCCCCGGTAATTTTAGTATTATAGAAAGGAAAGGGGAACAATTGATTAAAAGAACTTTATGCTTTTTGGCCATTATACTGAGTGTTGTTTTTGTATCAACAACATCAGTCTATGCTTCAGGATATTCTCCACCGGCATCCGGTGAAAACCCTCACGGTAACTATTCCGATACCGGTGATAAGTGTAAAGTGTGTCATGCTGTTCACAATGCTACATCAGGCGGCCAAACCCTTTTAAGATCAACTAGAAATGACTCCTGCACCTATTGTCATATAACCGGTAGCTTCACAATTAAAAGACTTTACGGTACCAGCTTGACAAACTATACTACAGAGTATGACTGGAACCATGATGACAATCATGATGGTCACAATGCAAATGAAGGTACTACTTGTACGGATTGTCACAACGATCCATTTATACCGGATCCTCCTTACGAAGGATGTATTTCTTGCCACAGTGTTCATGGGGCTAATACAATCAATAGCGGATCTAAAATATTGAAAAATGACCCCGGCAAAGCTATTGCCGAGCCAGTCACTAATGAGATAGATTTTTGCAGGGATTGCCACAATAAATCTGGTGGAAACTTGCAAGCCGGTGGTTGTTTCTATCGCTGCCACCAAAATGATGACGGGATAGCAAGCATAAGTCCCGAGTATTATCTTGATAGTCGCAATGGCGTAACCCACACAATGACAACAACACTAACCGGAAATTACGGTACAGAGGTTGCTTGGGTTACTTCGGAAACTTGCAGAAAATGCCACCAGGCCGGTCAGCCATATGCAAGCGCGGATAGTTTTCCCCATTACACACCAAATGCTACTCAATTCCTGGATTATAGTTATACCCAACAGAACACCAATCTTGATTTGGTTTGCATGAACTGTCACACGAATACCGGAGACGGAGATAGTTATACTTCCGGTGTCGGTAAGACATTTTAGTGCTATTTCCTCATAAACTCTTTGATAGCCGGAATAACAAGATAAATAATAAGCATTATTACCAGTGCTGCTACTGCCAGAATCAGAAGATAGATACTCATAGAGACCTCCTTCTTTTTAAACAATAAAATGCTTATTCTTCAGGTAGATTAAACCGGTGGCAAAAATACAATTAAAAGAAAAAGACCGAGTACGAATAAAGCTCCGATCATAATACCCACAAAAAGCTTTGTCTTCCTGGTCACATCTATCATCCTTGAATTTCTATTAGACACGAACAAAACAACATTTCTATCTTTACTCAAGGCTATGTTTGTAAATCTCTACCAGACCCATGCAATCTTACTTTTTGGTTTCTTTTTTTGTTGTCTTTTTACTCTTGGATTTTGTTTTGGATGTACTTGTAGGTTTTGCAGACGGTTTTGAACACTCTTCGAAGCTTCCGTTAGCACGTAACTTGTTATACCTTTCTTCCAGTAATTTATCTGTCGGCACCGATTGTAGTTCTTTAATTAACGGTACAAGGACCTTGCGTATTCGATAAGCTACCATATCATGATCCCGATGGGCTCCCCCCAGAGGTTCTCTTATTACTTCATCAACTATGCCCATTTTATGTAAAGCATCTGCCGTTAGCTTTAACGCTTTGGCCGCATTAGGCGCCTTTTCCTGTTCGCGCCACAGAATGCTGGCACACCCTTCCGGTGTAATTACAGAGTAGTAGGCATTTTCCAACATCAACAATCTGTCCCCGACCCCCAGGGCCAGAGCCCCGCCGCTTCCACCTTCTCCAATATTAATTATGACTATCGGCGTCTTAAGCATACTCATTTGCATGAGATTCTGGGCAATTGCCACGGCTTGTCCTCTTTCTTCGGCCCCACTTCCGGGATCAGCACCAGGTGTGTCAATAAAACATACTATGGGAAGATTGAACTTTTCAGCCAGTTTCATCAATCTAAGGGACTTTCTGTAACCCTCCGGATGAGACATTCCGAAATTACGGGCTATATTTTCTTTGGTATTTCTTCCTTTTTGATGTCCGACTACCAGAACATTTAGGGAATCAAGAGCTGCAAAACCACCAACGATTGAGGGATCATCCCGATATAAGCGATCGCCGTGTAACTCAATAAAACTGGAGAAAACCGAGTCTATGTAAAAAAGAGCCCTCGGGCGAGAGGGATGTCTGGCAATTTGCACCCTCTGCCAGGGAGTAAGGTCCGCGTAAACCTTCCGTCTTAATTTCTCTATCTGGTTATCTAAGAACTCGATTTCGTCGGCTATTTCCGGCTTTCCCGCCGAAGCCATCTTCTTCAAAGTTTCAAGTTTTTCTTCCATCTCAACCAGAGATCTCTCAAAATCAAGAGCAAACCTTGACATTATTTACACCTCAGTAGCAGTTGATAGAACTGTTCATTTACTTCTCAATAAATTTATTATTTATTCATTCACAAAATTTAGATTGAAACTTGATTTCTCCAGTCAATATCTAAGTACAAAAACCAAGCAATCTTGAAATTACTTCCTTTAGTTCCTGTCGCTTAACAATTATATCTATCATCCCGTGCTCCAATAAAAACTCAGACCTTTGAAAATCCTTGGGAAGTTTCTGATTAATTGTCTGCTCCATAACACGCGGTCCGGAAAAACCAATAAAAGCATCCGGTTCGGCTATTACTATATCTGCCAGCATGGCAAAGCTGGCTAAAACCCCGCCGCTAGTAGGATTAGCAAGAACAGAAATAAAGAGACAGCCTGCTTTCTCAAGCCTGCCGATTGCCGCACTTGTCTTTGCCATCTGCATAAGCGATAACATGCCTTCCTGCATTCGGGCACCACCGGATGACGAGACAATAATCAGTGGAAGCTTTTTGGAACAGGCTTTTTCCGCTGCCCTTGCTACTTTTTCTCCGACAACCGAGCCCATGCTTCCCCCGACGAAGCGAAAATCGAGAACAGCCAATACGATTTGGTGTCCGTCAAGCCTGCCTTCACCTGTAATGACCGCTTCTTTTAAGCCGGTTTCCTCTATCGCCCGATTCAAGCTGTCTTGATAGCTCTTTGCCGCTTTAAATTTAAGAGGATCCGTTGAGACAAGATTTGCGTCAGTTTCTTTAAACGTACCGCCATCAATCAGCATATTTACGCGATCTTGCGAAGTGTAGCGAAAATGAAAGTCGCATTTGGGACAAACCTTTAAATTGCCCTCCAATTCCTTCTGATAGATAATCTCGTTGCAGGACGCACAACGGGACCAAATACCTTCAGGTATCCCCTTCTTTTCTTTTGGCGCTGAAACCTCGGTATATTTATCTCTGTCTTGAAACCATTTGCTTAGAGGCACTTTACTTCCATTTCTTTTCAATATTACGATTTATAAGCCAGGTATTCACAAATAAACTCTTAATTATATCCGTATGCATACAACCAACTATTATTTGCATAATCAAATAAATTATAACAGGTCAAAGGTTGATTATAACACACTAAAGTTTAATACAACGAAGATAAAAACACTACTTTTTCAGTGCCGGTAAGATTTTTTTAAGAAGCATTTGAACCCCTGCAATCTGTCCGTCCAAATCATTATTTTTGCTGATCGTATTAATAAAAGCACTTCCGATAATAACACCATCCGCTATCCGGGCAACACTTTTAGCTTGGGATGGACCCGAGACGCCAAAGCCAATTGCCAGTGGTTTTTTTGTCATTTTTCTTACCTTGGAAATAAACTCGGATAAATTATCCGGCAAAGAGTTACGAGTACCTGTTACACCGGCTACACTAACACAGTATATAAATCCTTCAGAGCAATCGGAAATCTCTGCGATCCTTTTCTCCGAGCTGGTTGGAGCAAGCAAAAATATTGTTTCCAATTTTCCTTTTGCGGCTTTAAGCCAATCTTTTGCTTCTTCCGGGGGCAAATCAGGGATAATTACTCCGTCCAGACCGGCATCTTTAGCTTTACCTGCAAATTTCTCCAGACCGTATTTATAAAAAATATTGTAATAAGTCATTACCACCAGGGAAATATCCGTGTGCTCTCTAAGATTACTTATTAACTGAAATACATCCTCTGTGGTGATGCCCTGGGCAAGAGCTGCTTCAGAGGATTTTTGAATAGTCGGCCCGTCCGCGAGAGGATCGGAAAAAGGAATTCCTATCTCGATTATATCCGCTCCATCCCTTGCCAGAACTTTAAATATTTCTTCAGAGTTTTCAAGAGTCGGGTATCCTGCTGTCAGATAAGGAATCAGCAAAGCCCTCTTTTCTTTTCGGGCTTTCTCAAACTGATTAGATATTCTACTCATTACCAGCTCCTATTTGACTCTCTTCAATTATTTGCAAATCCTTATCTCCGCGGCCAGATAGATTAACAATGACCAAATCATCTTGATTCAATTTCATTTTTTCCAGATAAGCAACAGCATGTGAAGACTCCAGGGCAGGTAAAATACCCTCCTGCCTGGACAGAAGCAGAAAAGCGTCCAAAGCCTCAGTATCGGTTATGCTTTTGTATTGAACCAGTTTTTTCTCCTTGAAATAACTATGTTCGGGGCCGACTCCGGGATAATCAAGTCCGGCCGAAATTGAGTGAGCCTCCTGGATCTGGCCAAACTCATTTTGAAGAACATAGCTAAGAGCTCCGTGTAGAACTCCTTTGCTACCCTTGGCTAAGGGGGCACCGTGCTTACCGGTTTCAAGACCATAACCGGCTGCCTCTATTCCGATAAGTTTCGTATCCGTTTCCAGAAACGGATAAAAGATACCGATTGAGTTGCTGCCGCCGCCAACACAGGCAACTACATAATCAGGGTCTCTTCCTTCCTTCTCTATGATCTGTTTCTTTGTTTCTTCACCGATTACTATTTGAAAATCCCTTACCATCATCGGATAAGGATGAGGACCCGCAACCGAGCCTATGATATAAAAAGTGCTTTCAACATTAGTGACCCAGTCCCTGATAGCTTCGTTCATAGCATCTTTCAGGGTTTTGCTGCCTGAAGATACCGGAACAACGGTAGCCCCGAGAAGCTGCATTCTCGATACATTAGGAGCTTGTCGCGCTACGTCCTCTTCGCCCATATAAATAAAACAATCCATCCCAAAAAGAGCTGCAACTGTTGCAGTTGCCACACCATGTTGGCCTGCACCGGTTTCAGCAATAATCCTGGTTTTTTTCATTCTCTTTGCCAACAGTGCCTGCCCGATTGTATTATTTATCTTATGAGCACCTGTATGACAAAGATCCTCTCTTTTCAAATAAATCTTTGGTTTCTTATAGTGATTACTAAGTCTTTTGGCAAAATACAAGGGCGTCGGCCGTCCGGCATACTCTTTTAAATAATAATCAAACTCATTCTTAAATTCCTCATCATTCGCGTATTTCGCATACGCTTGCTCCAGCTCTTCTAGGGCAGTCATAAGGGTTTCGGGAACATACTTTCCTCCAAATTCCCCAAAATGGCCAAACTCATCCGGCGGATTGCTTTTCATATTCATAACCATTTAACCTTTACTACTCCTTCTAAATTTACTTTTCGCGTTATCTAAGATGCTGAACCAACTCTTTAAGAAATCTTTTTCCCGCTTTATTTAATGGCAATCGCCCGGAAAAAAGATTCCATTTTTTTTGGATCCTTCTTTCCGGGAATAATTTCGACTCCGCTACTTACATCCACAGCATAAGGCTGTACCATCTCTATAGCCTCACTTATATTTGTTGAATCAAGTCCTCCTGATAGCACTATATTTCCATATTTTTTTGCCTTACACGCAATTTCCCAATCAAATCTTTTCCCTGTTCCACCTGATAGATTTTCCACATATGTGTCCAATAAGAAAGCGTCAACTTTATATTTAGATATTTTCTCAAGGGAAGAATTATTCTTCACTCTTATTGATTTAATTACTTTCTGTCTGAAAGCCTGACAATAGGAGGGTTCTTCTTCTCCATGTAACTGCAACACATCCAAATTACAAAGCCTGGCAATTTCTTTGACTCTTTCGATTTCCTCATCAACAAATACACCTACCCTGCTCACAAAGGGCGGTAGTGATTCTGCTATTCTTTGAGCGTTTTTTAGCTCAATCTTGCGGGGGCTCTCGGCAAAAACAAAGCCTATCGCATGAGCCCCCAGTTTCATAGCCAAAAACGCATCTTCTATACTGGTAATCCCGCATATTTTCACTCTGACCATCTGCTAGAGATATGAATTAGAAACGGACGCCCAATATTGTCTGTTAAGAACAAACCGTATTTGGGCATCGCTCTCACATCAACTCTCACTCCTCATATTCAGTAATTACTTGACCCGTATTCCGAGATTAAACCTGAGGAAGATGGGATAAAGCATCTTGTACTTTCTCATCCGGGTACTCATAATCTTCCAGTTTGCCCTCAAAGTAGTCCTCGTATGCGCCAAGATCAAAATAACCATGACCGGTAAGATTGAACAATATGGTCTTTTCTTCTCCTGCTTCTTTGCATTTCAGGGCGTCATCAATGGTTGCCCGTATTGCATGTGCAGACTCAGGAGCCGGTACGATCCCTTCCGATCTTGCGAACATAACAGCAGCTTCAAAAACCGGAATCTGATGATATGCAATAGCTTCGATAATTCCCTGATCATACAAGGAACAAAGAAGCGGTGAGTCACCGTGATAGCGTAAGCCACCTGCGTGGATCGGGGCAGGAACAAAATTATGACCCAATGTATACATCTTGGCTACCGGTCCTATGCCCACACTATCACCGTAATCATAAGCGTAGACACCCTTTGTCAAAGTAGGGCACGCAGTCGGCTCGACCGCTATCAAGCTGATATTTTTACCCGCCATTTTGTCTTTTACATAAGGTAAAGCGATACCGCCAAAGCTGCTGCCGCCGCCTACACAGCCATAAATAACGTCAGGGTAAGCCTCTACCAATTCCATTTGTTTTTGACACTCAAGACCAATTACCGTCTGGTGCATAAGAACATGATTAAGCACGCTCCCCAGTGAATACCTGGCTGATTCATCAGTAGCTGCATCTTCTACAGCTTCGCTGATGGCAATGCCAAGACTGCCAGGGCAATCGGGATCGTCGGCCAAAACCTTACGGCCGCATTCAGTTTTAGTGCTCGGACTCGGAGTAACATCGGCACCCCAAGTATGCATAAGCATCTTACGATATGGTTTTTGCTCATAACTTGCTTTTACCATGTAAACCGTACATTCCAATCCCATAAGCTCACATGCAAGAGCCAGCGCACTTCCCCACTGACCAGCACCGGTCTCGGTAGCTAATCTTTTGGTACCGGCTATTTTATTGTAGTATGCCTGGGCGATTGCCGTGTTTGGTTTATGGCTACCCGCCGGACTTACTCCTTCATATTTGTAATAGATCTTCGCGGGAGTATCTAAGACTTTTTCCAGACGCCTTGCCCTAAACATCGGCGTTGGTCTGTACTGTTTATAAGCGTCGATAACTTCTCCCGGCATATCAATCCAATTATCCATACTAACTTCTTGCTGCAAAAGATCCGGCGGGAAAAGAGGTATTAACTCATCCGGCGTTGCCGGCTGCATGGTCCTCGGACTTAGAAGCGGATCCAAGGGCCGGGAAAGATCCGGTATGATATTATACCAGGCATTTGGTAGTTCTTTTTCGCTTAAAATAATCTTGGTTAAATCTTTCATAGACAATTCCTCCTTTTATAATATTCTGTGCTTTATACAAGATAAGTGATGTAGGATCTGCCCATATCCTACATCGATACTACTTCCCTAAAAGTCCTTCCAAATTCTCTTCAATAACACCACCTCTCATTAAAGCTTCTCCAACTAAAACCGCATCTACTCCCGCCTCTCTTACCAGCTCTAAATCTTCAGGAGTTCGAATACCGCTTTCACTAACAATTGTTATTTCTCTTGCATTTTCATCTTTTGAAATGACAGTCATAAGTGCTTTCGTCGTTGTTAAATCTACTTCCAATGTATCAAGGTTTCTGTTGTTGATGCCTATAATTCGGGCGTTTGTCCCTAAAACCCTTTTTAATTCCTCTTCCGTGTGCACTTCAACAAGTGCTTCCAGATCAATCGTTTCACATAAATCGATAAGTTCAGATATTTCATCATCAGATAGAATGGCCGCAATCAGCAAAACAGCATCTGCACAGCCTATTTTAGACTCATATACTTGATACTCATCAAAGATAAAATCTTTTCTAAGAAGCGGGATAGATACCACTTTTCTTATATCCGACAGGAACTGCAGGTCGCCCATAAAATGCTTCCGTTCGGTTAATACTGAAATAGCCGCAGCGCCGCCCTTTTCGTAGATTTTACCTATTTCGATCGGATCAAAATCAACCCGAATAACTCCGGCTAAAGGTGATGCTTTTTTAACTTCGGCAATAAGAGAGACGCCCTCATTTCTTAAAGCATTTTCAAGGCTCCTTCTCTTCTGCGTCAATCGCACTTTATTCTGCAATTCCCGCAGGCTTGCGCCTTTCTTTGTTTCTTCTAATTCTTCTCTCTTATCATGAATTATTTTATCTAGAATCACTTAAATGAACCTCTCTTTTAAAGCATCTTCGCGGATATTTTATCAAGATTGCTTCAATTATGTTTTCCGCTAAATTCAACAAGCTTTTCCAGCTTATTAAGTGCCGCTCCGGAATCAATTGACTGAGCAGCAATTACCAATCCATCCTTAATGTTGTCGGCTCTATCGGCAGCCACCAATGCCGCTGCGGAATTCAACAGAACAATGTCCCTTTGGGGGCCCTGCTTGCCGGATAATATATTTCTTAATATATCCGCGTTTTCTTTCTTTTCGCCCCCCTTAAGATCATCAATCGTGCACCTCTTCAGCCCGTATTCCTCAGGCAAGACGCTGTATTCGGCCAAAATCCCATTTTTAAATTCAGCGACAATACTGGCACCGGTATTGGATATCTCATCCATACGATCCGCTCCATGAACAACCAGAGCATGCTTCGCTCCTAGATTTCCCAGAACTTTCGCCATTACCGACACCAGAGAATGATGATAGACTCCCAGCACCTGGGCATTGGCAAAAGCAGGATTGCTTAACGGACCCAAAATATTAAAAACCGTTCTTATACCAATTTGGCGCCTTGGCCCGATTGCGTACTTCATAGCTTTGTGTAGCATAGGAGCAAACAGAAAACCAATTCCTACTTCATTGATGCACTCCTCAACCACTTCCGGAGGAACCTCAATGTTTACTCCCAATTCCTCCAGCACATCAGCGCTGCCACATTGACTGGAAACTGATCGATTTCCATGTTTGGCAACACGGACCCCCGCTCCCGCGGCAACAAAGGCCGAGGCTGTCGAGATATTAAATGTGTTCGGAGCATCTCCTCCGGTTCCACAGGTGTCAATCAATTCATCAGCGTCCGGAGTAATACGGGTAGCGTTTTGCCTCATTGCTTTGGCAAATCCGGATATTTCATCAACTGTTTCGCCCTTCATCCTCAGTGCAGTAATAAATGACGCTATCTGGGCTTCAGTGGCTCCGCCTCCCATTATTTCCTCCATTACCGAGAATGCTTCGTTCTGATCCAGATCATTTCCTTCAACAGTCTTTTGAATCGCCTCTACAATCATTTAAAAACCCTCCTCCTGAATAATTCCAAATCTTCTGTCAAGTGCCGGTTTGATTTCAACATTTACTTCTTACTCCTTTCCGCAGCATTTTGCTGTAAGAAATTCCGAAGTATCTTCATTCCCTCCCCGGTTAGTATTGATTCGGGATGAAACTGGACTCCGTAGACGGAATAGTCTTTATGTTTAATCCCCATTACAATTCCATCTTCTGTTTCAGCTGTGATTTCAAGACATGCAGGAATCGAGTCCCTATCAATAATCAGAGAATGGTATCTCGTTGCTGTAAAGGGATTTTTTACCCCCTGAAATACTCCCTTTTCATTATGGTAGATATCAGATGTCTTTCCGTGAACCGGTTTGGTTCTTACTATTCTACCTCCAAAGGCCTGACCGATAGCCTGATGTCCCAGACAAACACCTAAGATTGGAATAGTCCCGGATAAGTCTTTAATAATATCCATTGAAATGCCTGCTTCATTGGGCGTGCACGGACCGGGAGAAATCACGATTTGATCAGGAGCCAGCTTCCTTATTTCATCTACTGTAGTTTTGTTGTTTCTAAAAACCTTTAGATCAGCACCAAGCTCACCAAGATATTGCACCAGGTTATAGGTGAAGGAGTCATAATTATCAATCATGAGGATCATCTTATTCTCCTTTGTTTGATTTCAATTATTCGTTATTCATAAATATTGCACCAGGATATCAAAATTTATTATTCAAATCCCTTTTGCGCTAACTCAACTGCTCTTATCAGCGCCTTGGCTTTATTTTCAGTCTCCTCATGTTCCTTTTCCGGAACCGAATCATATACTATTCCCGCTCCTGCTTGAACATAGGCTTTTCCATCTGCAACTATAATGGTCCTGATAGTAATACAACAATCGAGATTTCCCGAATAATCGAAATAGCCCACCACGCCGGCATAAGGACCTCTGAGAGTCGGCTCCAATTCATCAATTATTTCCATTGCTCTTATCTTGGGCGCGCCGCTTACGGTACCTGCGGGAAATGCGGCTCGCAAGACATCAAAAGCATTCTTTCCGTGTTTTAGTTTACCCTTGATGCTGGATACTATATGCATTACATGAGAGTATCTTTCGATAAACATCAGTTCATCCGGTTTTACCGAACCTATTTCACAAACTCTTCCCAGATCATTGCGGCCTAAATCAACCAACATAATATGTTCAGCTAACTCTTTCTCGTCACTTAGAAGTTCTCTACCCAACTCTTCATCCTTTTCTCTATTTTCTCCTCTGGGACGGGTGCCGGCAATCGGACGGGTTTCCACTTCCTCGCCCTGTACTTTTACCAGTGGTTCCGGTGATGAACCGACCAACGCAAAATCTCCGAATTTTAAATAATACATATAAGGAGAAGGGTTTATAGTTCTTAAAGCTCTGTAAATTTCAAATGAAGAAGCTCCCGCTTCTTTGCAGAATCTTTGAGACAAGACTGTTTGAAGTATGTCACCCGCTCGAATATATTTTTTCGCTTTTTCAACCACTTCCATAAATTTCTGTCTGGACATATTTGATTTAACGCCATTTTTATTTTCTGCTGCAGAATCTTTTTCCTGCTTTGAGATGCTTTTTATGGAGGATTGTGCAGACTTGCTTGCAGATTGATTTACGTTTCTCAATTTATCAATTAGATCATCAATCTTGGCAATTGCCTCATCATAGACCTTGTCGGCATTTCCGTTAACATGCGCGTTTGCTACTACTTTTATTCTATGTTTAAGGTGGTCGAAAATGAGAATAGTATCGGTAATAATAAAAATCATTTCAGGAAGGTCAAGATCATTTTCTCCACTTCTTGGTATATCTTCGAAATACTTAATGGCATCATACCCCAGATATCCTACAGCTCCTCCGGAGAAAGGCGGAAAGTCAGGATGAACTGCAGGTTTGTATTCCGATATAATTTTTTCCACCGTAGATAGCGGATCATCTACCTCAATCTTCTTAGACATAGAACCATTCTTAATAGTAACAATCCCGTTATTGCAGGTGATTACCAGGTGAGGATTTGCGCCTAAGAAAGAGAATCTACCCAATTTATCACCCTGTTCCGCGCTTTCCAAAAGAAACGCATTTTCAGCATCCTCAATCTTTTGGAATGCCGATACCGGAGTTTCCAAATCGGCAATAACATCTCTGTAGACCGGTATCAAATTGTATGATTCCGCCATTTCGCTGAATTCTTCCCTGTTTGGATAATACACTGTACCTCCCTAAAGACAGTAAATAAAAAAGCTCCTCGCCTAAAGGGACGAGGAGCTTTATGCTCGCGGTGCCACCCAATTTCCCTTTGTAAAACAAAGAGCTCTTGATAAGATACAGCCATCCTTTTAACAATAGGTCTGGCGATATCCTCTTTCTTATAACGGTGAAAGTCTCCGGCTTTGCTACTTCTCTTTCGAGTTTCGCTTCGCATCTCAGAGATCCATTCACTTAAGGCTTGGTGCCGGGATTCCACCTACCCCGACTCTCTATAACCAGTATCTCAAGCTACTAGTTCTCATCATCGACCAAATATTCTCTCTAAAGTCAAAATAGCACAATTCTATTTCATGGTCAAATTTTGCATTTGGGTTCTTTTTATTATCATCACTACAATAAGGGCAAAATACGCGCTCCTATTTCTTATTTTGTAACCGGTGTCGCTTTAAATAATATAGAACGGTAAGGGGAGTAACGGTAACCAAAACACCTATGACCACTATCCACCAAGCACCTTTTCTGGCATTGGTATTATTTGTCTTATCTTTATTCTCCTTGTCTTTGGCATTCTTATCATTTTTAGAAGAAGCATCTGTATTATCATCCGATGAACTTGCGCTTGATCCATTCTCGGTTGTGCCTTTGCTTGATTCTGAATCTACCGAATCTGTATCTGTATTACTATCCTGTGTGGAGCTTCCATTTGTGGTTCCCTCTGTTTGATCAAGCAATTCTTCTTGGGATAAATTAACCCCACCGTTTTCTACATTATGGGCTATTGGTTGTGCGGCCGGATCACTAAAAAGATGGTTTTCCAGATCAAGTTTGGCCGATCCTTTTTTTGTCAATTTAAAGTACACCGTCGCCATAACTCCGCTGCCGCTAACCCCATCATTTCCCAATAAGGATGCGGCAATATTCCTTACAGCATTCTGTTTTTTGCTGCCGGAGATAAAAAGGGTTTTACCTTTACTTTTTAGAAGCGGGCCTTCGGTCACTTTCACAAATTCAATCATAATCGGGTCAAAAACAATATCAAACTGCCATCCCAGAAGATTCTTAACATCTTCAGCTCTAATATCAACGGAAAAAGTATCTCCTGAACCTACTTTTTGATTTGCAGGATCTATTTTGATTTTAGCAGCGGCTTCGGCATAGACCGGGGCTATTAAAAACAAAAAAAGTATTATGAATATCGATAACAGAAGAAACGTGTCAAGCTTCTTCTTTTTCAAAATAATCACCCTTGCGATTCGGATTGGTTCTCAGTTTTACAAGCTCTATTGTTATTATATCGCTTGTGGAATTAGCTAACCATCTGTAAGGAATAAAAATTCAGGAAAATTGAGTTCATAATTATTTTCTATATTTATCAAAGAAAATAATTCTCATTTAAATGAATTTTATGGATTTAATCAGATTTTCTCAGGAGGTTATTCGGGCGCTCTTGTTTTTCCAAAATCCCTGGCAACCAAAACGAGATCGAAAATATTGATGTTACCGTCTTCATTGACGTCCGCAGCCTGGTTCCAACCGGAATCACCGAATTGAGCATCAAAAGCGTGGGCGACAGTGACAAGATCATAAGTGTCAACCTTGCCATCCAAATTAATGTCGCCTCTTACACACACAATGACTTGCGTGGTAACAGAAACTGAATTGGTATTTCCGTCATTGACTACCAGGATTACAATATAAGTTCTGTATGTTCCGTTAACTTCAGTATATGGGTATTCTATTGGTAAGTATTCTGGATTCACTCCGGTTTCATGAGTCAATCCGTCACCAAAATCCCAGTCATAACTTAGTGGATCTCCTTCCGGATCATACGAGGCGGAGCCATCAAGAATGAGTGTCTTTCCTTCGTTAATCACGTAGGGACCTCCGGGATTAGCAACCGGGATTGTTGTTGTAAAACTCCATTCAACATCTGAGGCGAGATTGCTGCCGCCCGTATCCTTAATTCCAGTAGTAAGTTTTGCTTTATATGTCTGCCCATATTGTAGATTGCTGGACGGATCAAAAGTAGCTGTCTTGGTTGCTAAATCATAACTAATAACACCTGCTACAGGATTGTCTGAACTGTCTTTTAATAGAAACGTAGTGTTATTGATAGTCGATTGGTCCATATCTTCTGAAAAAACCGCTTTGATATCGGTTTCAACCGCAACGTTTAAAGCTCCATTAAGAGGAACCATTGAAACAACAGCAGGAAGGCTGTTATTAATTAGCACTGTGTGAGTATGTGGAGCACTTACATTACCTGCAGCATCATAGGCTTTGACTGTAATTGTGTGGTACGAGCCATCTACTAACCCCGAAACATCCCATTTATAAGCATAGGGAGTAGAAGTGGTGTCTAATTTTAAAACATCATCAATATAAAATTTCACTCCCACCACACCGACATTGTCTTTTTCGTTTATTGTCTCAATTTTGACTTCCTGCGAAACAACGGCACCATCGGCTGGATTGGCAATATCAACCACAGGAACTGTGGTGTCTATATAAAAGGGCCCGTAGTGAACTGTTGAGGTCCAATTTCCGGCATTATCTCTCGTTCTCAGATGAAAATACCAGCTGTCTGAATCGGAAAGCGGTGTGCTTGAGCAAGATTTTATATTTTCTTCGCAATCTTTGGTTGTATCCGGTATAGTGGTAGCGGATTGAGACCACTCATAGGAGAATCCGTCTACTCCACTGAGAGCATCAGATGCTCCGGACCAGTTTATATCTATTGTATTATCATTTGACCAAGTAGAAAGACTATGAGAAGGACTGCTTACCGTGGGATCGGTTGGCTCTATTGTATCAATCTTTACCATCCTATGAGTTGTGTTTCCCCAGTTTCCAGCTCCGTCTTTTGCTCTTATATGGAAATACCATGTGCCGTCAGCTTTATCGGTATAGGATTTCCAAGTCCAAGTTCCTTCAGAAGTGGTATCGGGAGTAGTTGATGCATTTTGATTTAGCTCATAGGAATATCCGGCTATACCGGAAGGATCGGATGCGGACCAGGAAAAGTAAGGATCGTTATTTGAATACCAGGTGCTTTCACTGGGATGAGTTGATGATGTAAGAGTTGATATGGAAGACGCCGTCGCGTCTATATAAAAGGGCCCGTAGTGGACTGTTGAGGTCCAATTTCCGGCATTATCTTTTGTTCTTAAGTGAAAATACCAACTGTCTGAATCGGTAAGTAGCGGACTTGAACAAGAACTTACGTTTTCTTCGTAATCTTTGATGGCGTTAGGAATAGTGGTTGGTGAAGTTGACCATTCATAAGAGAATCCGTCCACTCCGCTGTGAGCATCAGCTGCTCCGGACCAATTGATATCTATTGTATTATCATTTGACCAAGTAGAAAGACTATGAGAAGGACTGCTTACTGTGGGATCGGTTGGTTCCACCGTATCAATCTTTACCATCCTATGGGTTGTGCTTCCCCAATTTCCGGCTCCGTCCTTTGCTCTTATATGGAAATACCATGTACCGTCAGCTTTATCGGTATAGGATGCAGAAGTTGCTGCTCCTTCGGGGACAGTATCTGCTGGAGTTGATGCGTATGGATCCAATGTGTATGAGTATCCGTTTATACCGGATGTATCTGATGCGGACCAGGAAAAGGAAGGATCGTTATTTGAATACCAGGTGCTTTCACTGGGATGGGTTGATGATGTAAGTGTTGACATGGATGGAGCTGCGGTGTCTAAAATAATGGTGTCCGTGTATGTAGAAGAGACATTACCTGCATTGTCATTATATTGAACATATACAGTTTTTGTCCCGTCTCCACTCGTCAAATTCCAGGATTTAGAGGTCGCGTAATTTTCCCAGGAGCTCCAGCTGGAGTTGTCATTGGAAAATCTCATTTGATATATGCCGGAACCGCCGGTATCCTCGGCACTTAGGCCCAAGCTTACTGAAATAGTATTAGCATAGGTTGCACCACCTTCAATAGTAACGTTACCGGTTGGTGGAATCTGCTCGATGGAAAAAGCTGTCGCACCCCCGTTATATTCAATCCACGGGGAAACTCTACCATATGAATCGGACTGCCGTACCCGCCATTTATAAGAAGTATCAATGGAAAGTCCGGAAATATCTACAGTACAAAACCCACCCGAACCAACATAGCTACCGTACACGATACCGGTTCCGTCAAATGACGATGTTGTTGGCTTGATCTCATACTCCGCACGCACAATAGTTGAATCAGGTAACCCGGTAACGGTTGCTCCCAAACGTACCGAAGTTACATTAGTCCAGCCACCGGCAGGAATCTGATCGGAACTAAATCCCTTATATTGAAACAATCCACCTTCTGGAGGTACATCCATAACATCGTAGTTAGCGGTAACATCATTTAGAACCGGGGTATTGGAGCCATCGGATTCAAGTCTGACAACAATTTCAAGATATCGGGATGCCGCAACATTAGTGAGAGTCGTATAAGTCGCGCCACCGTAAACTTGACCGTAATAATTTGTAGACCAGTTTATGGCATTGCCATCCCGACCTTTTAAGGTTGACCAATTTATTCTATCATCCGAAGTCCTTACGGCAAATTTAATTGTATTTGAACCGATAGGATTCAAAATGCCATTAAAGTTAACAGAACTCCATTTAGCTTTAATCCCTGCGCCGGCATCTACTCTTAAGCCGACCGAAGGACTGCCGGAAGCACCTATCATTCCGTAGGTTGGGTAAGAAACCGGCTGTTGGACCGCAGACATTATGGTCCAGGCATTTCGGTTAGAGGTATCGCCTAATCCCAGTTGATATGTGCTGTTATAACCTGTTTCCCAAACAGCATTTGATGCTACAGTCAATGAATGCAGATAGCCAGCACCAATAGAACTGCATCCCGAAAAAGATGTTTGTGTCCATGAAGTCTGACCATTGCTGTCACCTAAACCTAGCTGACCGAAATTTCCTCCCCCGGCAACCCAAGCTGAGCCATCGTTCTTTCGCACAATGGAGTGGTCTCTTCCGCCATCCAGATCCACAATTGCAGTTTGTTCTGTTGACGTCCAGCTATTCCTATCACTATAATCTCCCAGGCCAAGCTGACCATTATAGTTATATCCGGTGACATGAAGTATCCCATTGATATTGGCAAGAGAATGATTTGATCCGGCACCTATCATGCTGATATTATCCGCGGGGCCAAGCGTCCAGGTATTGGTAGAAGTATTGTTGCCAAAACCAAGTTGGCCATAGGTGTTGTCTCCGGTTGCGTACACCATACCCTCTTTATTAAGAGCAAGAGAGAAATTTCCTCCAGCCGCTATTGCGACTATTCCCTCCAATGATGTTTGGGTCCAATATCGCTTATCCGATGTATCGGTACCCAGGCCTAGTTGGCCTTCTGTACCACGCCCGCACACCCAAACCGATCCGTCATCTTTAAGGGCAAGGGAATGATTGTCCCCGGCCGCAATGGCAATCACGTTGGTCAAATAAGTCGTATATGTTTCTTTGGTTTGGGTCCAGGTCTCAATCCATCCGTTGGCTGATCCGGAACCTGTCTGTCCATAACCATTATTGCCGGTGGCCCAAACAGTATGGTCGGATTTGAGAGCAAGGGAATGATTCATTCCGGCATCAATGGCCGTGATATTATTTAAGCTTGTTGGTGTCTTTACCCACGTCGTCCTGGTTGTGCGGTCGCCCAGACCAAGCTGTCCGGTAGAATTAAAACCTGTTACCCAAACATTACCGTCCGAGGTTAAAGCAAGGGAATGATTTTCTCCGCCATCCGCAGCAATAAAAGGAATGGCAAAAGTAGTCTTTGTCCAGGAAGTTCTATCAGTCGTGTCATCCAATCCCAACTGGCCGTAAGCATTTTGACCGGCCGCATAAAACGAGTTGTCCGATTTTAAAGCCATTGAATGTTGCGCTCCGGCACCGACTGAATTAATACCGGTCAAACCGGCAGACGTCCATGAAAGCCGGTTTGTAGTATCACCTAGGCCAAGCTGACCATTACTATTATAACCGGTTACCATCATCGTACCATCCGACTTGGTTAGAAGAGAGTAGTAAAAACCTCCTGCAACCGCTTTAACTTGATTTACAGAAGTTACATTTGTCCAGGATACGCGAGGACTGCTATCACCTAAACCAAGCTGTCCATAGCCATTATAGCCGACAACGCGCAACGATCCGTCTGTTTTTACTACTAAAGAATGCTGATACCCTCCATCAATACTTGTAACCTGAGTCAGACTCTGAGTCCAGACATTACGGTTGACATTATCTCCCAATCCCAGTTGACCTGTAACATTCCATCCAGTGACCCATAACGTCTGGTCGATTCTAACCGCAAATGAATGTTCTCCCCCGGCGGCAATATCCGTAATCTGGCTTAAAGAATTTACCTTGGTCCAAGTATTCCGATTTGTATAATCACCCAAACCAAGTTGTCCATAGCCGTTGCGACCGGTGACCCATACTGTTCCGTCAGACTTAAGAGCAATAGAGTGTTGCTGCCCGGCGGCAATTGCCACAACACCGGTTAAAGAAGTTTGGGTCCATGAAATTCTATCGTTATTGTCATTCAAACCAAGGGCCCCATCCAAATTATAACCGGCAGCCCAAACCGTTCCGTCAGATTTAAGAGCAAGAGAATGCCAAGCACCAGCAGCAACGGAAATAACATTAGTTAAAGAGGTTTTTTTCCAATAGGTTCTATTTGTTGTGTCACCCAGCCCAAGTTGTCCCGATTCGTTGATTCCGGTAACCCAAACCGAGCCATCATTCCTTACGCAGAGTGAAAAACCATTCCCGGCACCAAATTTTTGTCCCTTGTTAGGACTATCCAATATTACTCCGCTGTCATCTGCACCAAGCGCCGCCGGTATTCTTACGGCTGTCCTATCCGTATTATCATTGGTTGTATTTGCATTGTTCTCAAAATCACCCTTTGTAGTCCAGGTGACTGAACTAGAACCGGCGCGTGCGGATTCCGATTGTCCAAACGGACCAATGTTAAGAGCAAGCGATGTTAGCAAAAAAAACAGGCAAAAAGAGAGCGCCCCAAAGCGAAAGATTCGAGTACGCTTCATGCTGATCATGTAACTGGTCCTTTCGTGTTTGTTATTAGTTCATCTTTAATTTTATATAAACTTGATACCGATCCCCCTACTTTTTAAATCAAAAAATCATCAAAAAAACCGACCCCGTTAATACAAATTTAAAATGGATCGGGCAGCTTCTTACCGCGGAGCGCTATGCTTGTATAGCTTAGTTCTTGCTTTGCTCCGTTTCGTATTACGACTATGATAGATATGCTACATGGTAAAGCCCTATATCTCTACTATTATGATTCGCCATTTATTTAAGAATCCCTGCAAGGACCCACTATTTTCTAATATATTTTTTTGCCGTATTTTTAAATTCGAAGCATCCAGCCTCACTGCGATTCCTCTCAGCATCCGGGCTCACCGGGATGTCCGCAACAACTCTTTCCGGTTTTTATTTTAATCCAGTTATTTCTTATAAGTAGTTTAATTTTCCTTGGCCAGGACATTGGCACTTTCAAGTTAGTAAAAAATGATTTAGCACTTGGACGTGCCATTTCAATAACCTCTTTTCATGTGTTGGGTTATAGAGAAATCGGGATCCCTTTTTGGGGCAATACTACCTTAATGGGCTCACCTGCAAGTTTTTCCAAAAAAAGTTGTGGCTTCTCCGTGTGTACGGGGATAAGAATCTTAGGCTTTATTGTTTTAATAACCTCGATTAATTCTTCACCGGAAATATGACCGGAAGCGTGATACCCTTTGAAAAATATAAGTTCATCTCTCGGACTAATATCAAATCCGACCGGTTCAATACCAAAAAAATCAAGCCAGTTTTTAAGGCGTCTTACATCCATTTCCATTTCTTCGCTAAATGCTTCGCTGGTTGAATAGATGTAGATGCCTCCTTCCGGCATAATATCCAATAAATGCTTAAGATCGAAAAAACCAAATGCCAGAACATAGCTCTCCTGACTGCTCTTGATCTCCTCCGCTGAGACATACTTCCCCGCATATTCGGTACGGATAAAATCTTTCTCCCACAGTTTCATGATAGCTTTTATCTCATCAAAAATCCTTAGATTGGCATCACTTAAAACATCCGGGACCTCTTCATTGGCAAGATGCATTGCGTGAAGTAAAAATGCATCTTTGGCCGTGACTACCAGTTTTCGGTCAATCTTATGTGCAATTTGTAGAAATATTTGCAGACGCTCTATATTGCGCGGACCAAAATCAGCAATAATAAGCTTGCCCTTTGCTTCTTTTGCTGCTTTAAGACAATTGGCATGTACTTCCTCCTCAGTGCTGCCTCTATCCTCCGAAATATTTGTCCCTTCGATAATTAATGCGTTGGGTTTCAGTTGAGCAAGTTCATCCACAAAATTTTGTGTTTGATAACCTTTGGTCCCATGGAGCCGAAGGTCACCGCTATATGCAATCCTGCCGTCAGAAGTTTCAAACACATACGCCGTCGCACCCAAAATGGAGTGATCTACCGGAAAAGCTTTAAATCCGATATTGTCTAGACCGGTACCGGAAAGAGCCAGGAAAGGATTCTCCATTTGTTTTTTGGAAAATGTGTTTGTCCAAAAGTCGCCGAGCTTTTGAAGATCCATATTCTTATCAACTATTCTGGTCGGACGACTTGAACAAGGCACTCCTCTGGCAGAAGCAAGTGCCCGGCTATCACCTTTAGCCGGTTCCCGCAGCGAACTATAAATAACTTCACTTGAAAACGACGGATTGCCGCAGTCTTGAATTGCTTTTGTTATAACCGCGGTCATTCCCGATGCATAAATGGGAATGGCAGGATCAAGTAATCCGATATTTCCGGTATGATCAAGGTGAGCGTGAGAGAGAAAAACCGCATCAACTTTGACCTTTTTGGTCTCACCAACTGTTAAATCACTGGGAAATATGTCCTGACGATAAATACCTTCAAGATGAGGTATAAGATCCATTACCCAAAGATCATGAATGCCTCTTGCCGTACGGGGTTGTACAAATTCCTCAAAATATTGGCCATAGGCTCCAAAATTCATTCCAAAGTCCAAGAAGAGACCGGTATCATCGGCTAAAAGATGAATTTTTGAACCACCAATGCACTGCACTCCATCATAAACCGTTAGCTGAGTTCCCATTTTTTTCCTCTTTTATTGCGGGATCGGTTTCAAGGTCATCTATGAAAAACTGTCCCCTGTCAAGTAATCTCTCTTAAATTTTTTACCAGATAGCCTTTCGCCCGCGGTCT
>ENA-OSEO01001243-OSEO01001243.1-sediment-metagenome-genome-assembly--contig:-NODE-1243-length-49603-cov-15.198401_pt1 | contig 49603 bp, 46 predicted proteins | sample MGYA00237883_ERZ534232 | MGnify/ENA metagenome assembly ERZ534232 | reverse complement strand
TGTTTTTCTTTGAAGCCATGACGATCCTCGCAGGCCATGGGCGCACTTCAGATTTAACAGCCTTCGAACCGATCCTTTTTCTCAAGGCAGAAGGGGATCACAAAGCACAAAACCCCATCTCCGTTTGTCAGGAGCGGGGCTTTTATTTTACGAGGTCAGTCAAGGTGGTCTTCCATGTCCTCCCTGAAGCCTTTTGGAAAATCGAGTATAGGTGTATACCTAACCATAGGGAAGATCAACAATTTTATGATCTGCTGACAAGGAGAAGCGATTTCCTGTATAAGGGAGGTTTAGAGAATGTGCGCACGCCGACAGGGAAACTGAATCGGCTATCCGTGCGAAGGGGACAGAGGAGAAAAGTATGGGCCAATACAATCTGGACAAAATGTTTAATCCGAAATCGGTGGCCGTGGTCGGGGCAACGGATCGCCCGGGAACCGTAGGGTGTGTGATAATGGAAAACCTGAAGAGCGGCGGTTTCCGCGGCCCGATCTTTCCGATCAACCCAAAGCGCGACCAGGTGCTGGGCCTTCCCGCCTACTCCTCCGTCACCGCCGTGGGGAAGCCGATCGACCTGGCGGTACTCTGCATACCGATTGCGGCGGTGCCGGCCGTGATTGAAGAATGCGGCGCTGCGGGGGTCGGCAGCGCAATCATCTACTCTGCCGGGGGGAAGGAAATCGGGGAGGAAGGTGCGGCCGTCGAAGAAAGGATTCGGTCGGCCGCATCAAAGAGCCGGATCCGGCTGCTTGGACCGAACTGCATGGGGTTGTCTGTCGGGTCCATCAACCTGAACGCAAGTTTCTTTCACGCCATGCCCCAGCGGGGACGGGTGGCTTTTGCAGCCCAGAGCGGCGCCATGTGCTCCACTGTCCTGGATTACGGCCTGGGGGAACGGATCGGATTCAGCCACTTTGTTTCAGTGGGAAACTCCACCATCGATGTGGATTTCGCGGATCTCATCGATTATTTCGGCAACGACCGCGACGTGGCCAGCATTCTCCTGTACATAGAAGGGATCAGGAACACGCGGAAATTCCTGAGCGCCGCAAGGGCCGTCAGCCGGATCAAACCCATCATCGTCCTCAAGAGCGGCCGGTCCCAGGCAGGCGCCGCGGCAGCCCAGTCCCATACGGGAGCCCTGGCCGGGGAAGACCTTGTCTATGATGCGGCATTCCGAAGGGCGGGCATTATCCGGGTAAACATGCTGGTGGATCTCTTCAGCTGTGCAGACCTGCTGGACAAGCAAACCCTGCCTCAGGGTCCGAACATGGCCATTATCACAGTGGCCGGCGGCCTGGGAGTGATGATGGCGGACTATCTGGCCGAGTACGGCATGGAGCCTGCCAGACTGAGGCCGGAGACCATAAAAGCCCTCGACCGATACTGCCCGCCTTTGTGGAGCCACGGCAATCCGATAGATGTCACAGCGGCCATGAAGTTCGAAGACATTCCCCGGCTCATCTCCATCTGCGCCGAGGCCGACGAAATCGACGCCATATCGGTCATCTTCATCCCCAACGGCCTGTTTCCCCCTGCCAGCTTCGCCGAACTCATCGTTTCCGACAAGGTGGCGACCGAAAAGCCCATATTCATAGTGCTGCCGGGAGGCGAGCAGGCCAAGGCGGGCCGTAACCGTTTGACGGAGAGCGGCTTCCCTATCTTTTCATCTCCCGAGTCCGCGGTTCGCTCGTTTCGTTACCTGTATGAATATCAGCTCAGTCTGAAGATGCTTGCCGAGGTGCCGAGACCCACCGGCGCCATTCGGGTCGACCGGCCGGCGGCGAGATCGATGATCGACTCCGTCCTGGGGTCCGGGCGCACGCTGCTGACGGAATTCGAATCAAAAGCCCTTCTCAGCAGTTATGGCATAGCTGTAAACGAAACCCATGTGGCGGAGAGCCCCATGAGGGCTGTCGAACTCGCACGACAAATCGGCTACCCTGTTGCAGCGAAAATCCACTCGCACACCATCACGCACAAATCGGATGTGGGCGGCATCCGGCTCGATTTGCGCAATGCCGACGACGTAATCGATGCTTTCGGCCAGATTCAGGAATCCGTGAAGACACGCGCTCCCGGGGAGCATTTTGGAGGAGTCACCATCCAGAAGATGGTGAAGGAAAAAGGGTATGAAGTCATTCTGGGGAGCAAGCTGGATCCTGATTTCGGGCCGGTGCTTGTCTTCGGGATGGGAGGAGTGATGACGGAAATTGTTCAGGATCGTGCCGTCGGGCTGCCTCCGCTCAATCGGCTCCTGGCAAGAAGAATGCTCGACTCCACCAAGGTGTTCAAGTTGCTCAAAGGCTTTCGCGGACAACCCGCAGCCGATCTCGACGTGCTCGAAGAGACCCTGATCCGGCTGAGTCAGTTGGTGACCGATTTCCCCGAGATTCGGGAGTTGGATATCAACCCGCTTCTCGCCACCGTCAGCGGGGCCTATGCCGTGGATGCACGGGTGGTGGTGGGATTCTCCGCCACGCCCGCGCCGTGGCACATGGCTTTGAGCACCTATCCCGAGGAGTTCGTGGAAGAACTCCAGAGCGGAACGAGGGGCCGGCTCCTGGTGCGTCCGATCCGGCCAGAGGATGGACCCTCTTTGACTGATTTCCTTGTCGAGCTATCCGAAAGGAGCCGGGTGGGCAAGCTTGTCCGCCGCTTTGAGGACTTTGATGAACGGTTCGTAGCCCGATTGACACAGATAGACTATGACCGCGATATGGTCCTGGTTGCAGTGACAAACCCGGATGGAACAGGCGAAGTCGTAGGTCTTGCGAGATACTTCGGTGACCCGGATCTCATCGAGGCGGAGGTCTCCATCACCATTGCAGATGCCTGGCAGGGCCAGGGGGTGGGGGCAAAGCTGCTGGATCTGATCCTGAAGGCCGCCAGGAAGCGCGGCTTCAAGAAGGCATGGGGCCTCTGCCGTCCCCAGAGCCGGGACATGATCTCCCTGATCGAGCGCCAGCGCGAATCCGAGGTCACTCCCGTTGAAAACGGGCAGAAGATGAAACTGCTGGTGGACTTGACAACGTATACGGACCACTGACCGCGGTGTGCAGATCGCGGGGCCCGGACGGTATCAACTAGCATTTATCATCTTTCAATTTTGACAATCTCGTAAAAAGTCGTCATTCCGGCGAAGGCCGGAATCCAGGTATTCTGCAAGGGCTCGAAAATACTGGATCCCGGCCTTCGCCGGGATGACGAAAAAAGGGTGGAGAACACCATGTCCAGGGCCTGGGCCGTTTTCTTTCTCGCATCGGCCAATTTTCTTCTTTCCCAATTCTACCGTGCAACCAATGCAGTTATTGCGCCCCGGCTCATCAGCGACTTGAGTCTGGATACTCAGGACCTGGGACTTCTTTCAGCGGCATTTTTCTACGCCTTTGCCTTGACACAAATCCCCATCACGATCTTTCTCGACAGGGTAGGCGCCAGACGCATGATGACCGGCCTCTCTGTGGCCGGAATTCTGGGAGCCTTTGTTTTTTCCTGGTCTGAGTCTCTGGCTCTGGGTTTTGCGGGTCGAGTTCTCCTGGGGATCGGCATGGCATGCCATCTGATGGGCACTCTGAAACTCCTGACTCTTTGGTTCGACCCTCTCCGATTTGCAACCCTCTCCGGAATCGTTTTCTCTCTGGGCACCGTCGGGAACATGGCGGCGACAAGTCCCTTTGCAGTTCTGGTCGAGTGGATGGGGTGGAGGGACGCTTACAGGGCCGTTGCGGCCGCGAATTTACTCCTCGTCCTGGTTTTTTATGTGATGGTCAGGGACAGTCCGCAAGCCTCCTCCCGGAGCATCGATGGAGCCGGCCGACCTCGGACGCCTTTCAAGCCTTTTGCCGATCTCCGGCTGCTGCTCAGAAACAGGGACTACTGGATCATCTCCATCGGCTCCTTTGCGCGGTATGGGCTTTTTGCGGCTTTTCAAACCCTGTGGGCAGGCCCTTTTCTCATGGAAGCGATCGGTCTTTCCGCAATCGCCGCAGGCAACCTGATTTTTCTCCTCAATGTGGGGATGGTTCTTGCCGGTCCGCTATGGGGGACGCTTTCGGACAGGGTTTTCAAGACAAGAAAATGGCTGGTTTGTCTGGATCTCGGGGCCCTCGCACTCTTGTTCATGTTCACCGCTTTTTCAGGGCCCGGGACAAGCCTGATCCTCCTCCTGATCATTTTCTTCTGTACCGGCCTTTTTCAGCCGGGAATGCTGATGTACGTGCAGATGAAAGAGATCATGCCTCTCCGGATGGCGGGAGCGGCCTTAACAGGGGTCAACTTCTTTACCATGATTGGGGCGGCTTTTTTTCTGCATGTCCTGGGCGGCCTTATGCAGTGGCTTTACCCTGAAGCTTCCCGAAGCCTGCCCGCCTTTCGTGCAGCATTTCTTTTATCCGCGGTCATCATGGCAAGTGTGACTGTCCTTTATTCGTTCAGCAGGGATGCGCGAGGCCGGGAACAGGGGGGAGGCTTGGAAGCAGAGAGCCGTGTGAGGAGTAAGTCATTGAAGAGAAGGTGAGAAGATAAGGAAAAAGCATCCTGGCATGGCGTTAAGGAGAATCCATCATGGCAGGATGTGTCATCAATTGGTGGATAAGCGAGGATAAAGAAACACTGTGGCAACAATCTTTGACGAATTGGACCCGATCTTTCATCCCCGATCGGTAGCGCTTCTCGGCGCCTCCGGTAAGCAGGGGAAGATAGGGCGTGTGCTCATGGACCGCTTCCTCGACATGGGATTTCGGGACCTCTACCCTGTGAACCCCAGCGAGCGCGAGATCCTGGGCATCAAGGCATACCCTAGTGTAAAGGACATCCCCGCACCGGTGGATCTTGCCCTCATTGTGACGCCTACCAATGCGGTTCTTCCTGCTGTGAAGGATTGCGCAGAGAAAGGCGTCAGAGCGATTGTGATCACGTCCTCGGGTTTCGGTGAGACCGGGGAAAAAGGGTTGGAACTGGAACGGGAGATGGTCCGGATCGCCCGTCTTGGGGGCTGCCGCATTATCGGCCCCAATTGCGTTGGCATCTACTCCCCGTCCTCCAGGCTGCCCTTCCCGTTGGATGCGGGAAAAGAGAGCGGCAAGGTGGGCGTGGTCTCACAGAGCGGTTTTTTTGCCGACTACCTCACCCTCGCTGCATCGCGAAACGGTATCGGCTTCAGCAAGGCAGTGAGCTGCGGCAATGAGGCAGACCTCGACGCTTCGGACTTCCTGGATTACCTGGGGGAGGACCCTGAGACGGAGCTGATCATTGCCTACATGGAGGGTGTGAGGGACGGAAGACGATTTCACGGACTTGCCGGGGAGATCTCGAGGAGAAAGCCCGTCATCCTGTTAAAAGGCGGCACCACGCAGGAAGGCGCGCAAGCTGCCGCGTCCCATACAGGCTCTCTTGCCGGGTCCGGCGCCATTTGGGAAGGGGTGCTGAGGCAGACGGGCATCGTCAGCGCAAGAAGCTTCGAAGAGGTGCTCGACTGTCTCTATGCCTTCTCCTGTCAGCCCCTTCCAAAAGGGTGCCGGGTGGGCATCGTCAGCGGGCCTGGAGGTATTGGCGTTTGCACCACCGACGCGTGCCTGGGTCTCGGATTGGAGGTGGCTCCCTTCTCGCGTCAGACCCTCGCGCGGCTTCGCCGGGCCATGCCCGTTGTGGGCGGCAGTATCAGAAACCCTCTTGACCTGAGTCTTGCTTCCCTCGTAAACCCCCAGGTCTATGCAGAAGCCATCAGCATCCTGCTCGAAGAAGAAAACATCGACATGCTGCTTGTGATCGCCGTCATAGGAGGCGAGCAGTTGCGAGACATTCTTCTAAAAGGGTTGGGCGATGGAGGCGGGAAAAAGCCTGTTGCGGTCACGATCATGGCGGGAGGCCCGCAATCCGTGGCCGGGGACATTGCGCTGCTTCTGAAGAGCTCCATCGCCGCTTATCCTGACGGCGCCAGGGCGGCGAGGGCACTGGCACGGCTCTCCGAATACGCGGAATTCAAACGGGGATTTCAGGGTAATCAGTAGTCGATGTCTCCAAGTCGGATCTGCGGGGGAATTCATCCGTAAAAACGATGCCCGCCATCAGCTTCAGAAATGGCGGGCATCGTTTTGGGGTATTCTCGAGTTTTCGGCTCTATGCCTTTATTTAGGTATTGGGAAGATCATGTTTGCCGTCTTCTTGATTTCAGGGTGCTGTCGATTGCTCGTGATTTCCAGCTCCCAGGGCCATCTTTTGCCTTTTACCCACTGTCCGCCCACCAATGGAGTTTCCGAGTAGTTCTCTTTGTTGTATTTAATGGGGCCGACGAGAGTGGCCAGAGACGTGGCGGCGATCGCTTCTCGTAGTTTGTTCTTGTCCAGTGTCTGGGCCCGCTTAATGACATCCGCCGCGATTTCATAGGCCGCGTACTTAAAGCCGATGGGCTGAGTCCAGGGTTTGTTTGTCTCTTTTGTCCAGGCGTCGCAGAGGTCTTTTGCAGATTCGCCTGTCAGGGACGACTTGAAAGGATGGTATGGAGTCCACCAGACTTCAGTCGTGATGCCCTCGGGCAGATTGCCGCCCAGGGCGCCCACATCCGCAGGGAAGAGGCATGCTTTTGCAATGGTTGCAATCTTGGGCACGAAACCCTGCTGATGAAATTGTCTCCATGCCGTTATCCAGTCCGGCGGAATGGGGCAACCGCTCACGATCTCCACTTTTTCTTTCTTGAAGAGATTGACAAAAGAAGTGAAGTCTTTGTTGAAGAATGGAAATCGGCCGGGATCGATTACACGGTACCCGCGCTTTTGAAGGATCGGCGTGAAGATCTGTGCGAAGGTCACGCCATCCGGGTCGTTTGGCCACAACACTCCCACTACATGGTTTGTCTTGTCGGAGACTTCGTCCCACATGTCCACAAAGAGATTGGCTACGGTGGTATCGGTCCAGAAAGCATGGAAGGCCCATTTGTAGGGCCCGCCGGTCAGCCAGGCATCGACAGGGGCATCGAGCGAAATGCAGGGCGTCTGATATCGTTCGCACATGGCCGTGACAGGGTTGACCGTATCCGGTGTGTGCATGACCACCATCAGGTCCACCTTGTCGGAGAGAATCAATCTCGAGGTCAATTCCGCGGCCTTGGTGGGATCGCTTTCCGTGTCGACCATCTTCAGCTTGATCGGGACTTTTGTGCCGTACTCCTTGATATAAAGACCTCCCTCCTTGTTGATGGCATCAATAGCCTTGTTATCGGCCCAGGGTGATGCCTCTCCAAACCCGGCAAGAGGGCCGGTAGAGGGGTTGGGGTGGCCGATGAGGATGTGGTCCCGTTTGGCTGCAAAAGCCTTCCCCGCAAGCGACGGTGCAAGGACGAACGCCGCCCCGGCAGTGGTTGTCGTCTTCATGAACTCCCGTCGAGTTATCCCTCTCTTCTCTTTACCCTTCATAATCAACCTCCTTTCGAAGCTTGCAGGGTTAAATGCCGGAACGCCAATCGGTGAGCACTCTCATGTGGCATCCTCATAAACTCAATATTTTTAACAGAAGATTCCAGGAGTAGAACGCGCCAGGTTATGTCCCGCTCTCATCACGCCAGGGGCGGCGGGGGGGGAGGCAACTCACCACGCTCGAGGGCTTCGCGTGCAGCCTTGACGGGTATGCCTGCCTCGCAAGGCACACCCACCTGGCACAACCCGCAGCCGTACCCCTCGAACCTGTAAGTCTCCTTCACATACTCCCTGGAGCGGACCAGGTGCTGTCGGCACTTTTCTTTATCATGACCCGCCTTCGTGATAGCACCGGCAGGGCAACGGTCCATGCATTTTCCGCAGCGCCCCTCCGCAAAAAAGAGGCAATAGGCCCTGTGGTCCGCATAGGGTCGCGGGGTCGGCTGCACGGATATCCTGGCAACCACCGATCCGGCACGAATGGCTTTGCCTTTAGCTGTAATGAGACCGTCGCAAAGACCGAAGGTGCCAAGCCCGGCCGCATGAGCGGCATGGCGCTCAGACCACGCTGAGGCATAGGAAAAACGCTGCGACATGACGATGGTCCAATTGGGGGTCAACATCGGTGCGACGGCTTCATGCCCTGCCTCATTCAGGCTCCGGGCCACGTGCCGGCGCAATGCCGCGTTGAATTCCTCGCCGTAAACTCTGATCCTGGCCCACTCCTCCGACGGGTATTTCCTGGTCCGTCGATTGGCCTTTCGGACCATCTCTCTTTGCGGCAGGACCCACGAGACAACGGTCAGGTCCTCGGGGCATGCCGGCTTCCTCGGAAATCGCTGGCTGTAGATCTCCCAGGGCGTCCAGTGGAATGGCCCGATATACTCCTTGTACTGCTGCCAAATGGGATCTGAACCGGATGCGAAACCCACCAACGCATCGTCCCAGGCTTTATCTCCCGCTTGGTTTCGCATGGTGTTCAGGGGCGAATCGGCAATGAAACCCCGGATCAACTCTTCAATCCATATTCTCGGATCACGCAAAACCATCTGCTTTTTCATTGACAGCTCCAGTTGAACATTTTGTGCCTGTGACGACTCTTTCTATGCTGTGAAGCCCAGGCGGGTTGTTCGGAACAATTTATGATTTTCTTCCGGTTTTGTCCACGATGACAATATCTACATCTCAAGTCACCTTCCGGATCCCCAGGAAAAGGCCCGGTTTCCATACAAGGAACTGAGTCCTCGTATTTTCTCGGTCTCCTTAATGGTCAAAAACCCTTATTGGGGAGGTTTACCTGAAGATTGATTCCCTGATGAATATGATCTATACCCAAGGTCAGTTTTCAAATGCCTGCCGAAATCCTGTCGATCCTGTTATCCAGTCTAAGTTTTTAAGTAGTTTCATGCGAGCAAAAGCAGAACCGGAGAAACTGAGACACTAAACCGAAAACCCCTAAAGGACGGAGAACATGGAAAATGAAGAGTGAACGTTTTGAAAAAGGTTTACAGCTGCGCCGAGAGGTCCTGGGGGCGCAGCACGTCGATGCGAACTTCTCCTCGGCGGATGATTTCCACCGCCCCCTGCAGGATCTGGTAACCGAATACTGCTGGGGGGCGGTGTGGGCCCGGCCCGGTCTCGATCGAAAAACGCGCAGCCTGATCAACCTGGCCATGCTGACTGCATTGAACCGCCCCAAGGAGGTCAAGCTCCACCTCAAAGGGGCATTGAATAACGGCTGCACCAGGGAGCAGATCATGGAGGTCCTCCTGCAGACAGCCGTTTACTGCGGAGTGCCGGCGGCTGTGGACAGCTTCCACATTGCCGGGGAACTCTTCAAGGAAATTGAATCTCAAAAATAGCTGTCGCCGATCGAAGCAAGTCCGTACTCTCGGGATGACCACACCTGCCGCATCGCACCACCGCGGCGGGAGTTGAGAAAGCGGCGAACCTGAAGTATTTTTTCTTGAAATTTTTGCGAATCCCCTTTAAAAGAATATGGATTATCGTTTTCACTCCTGAACCATCCACCTCCGAGATCTCATAATGAACAGAAAGCAAGTAGGCATTCTTCTCTTTGAGAACGTTGAGGTGCTTGATTTCTGCGGACCTTTTGAGGTTTTCTCCGTCGTGAGGTTGGACGAAGGGAAACGCCGCGATGAGCCATCCCCGTTCAACCTCCTTCTCATTGCCGAAACAAAGCAGCCGGTGACCGCCGCCGGCGGAATGAGGGTTTTGCCCGACTTTGATCTGGATGACTGCCCCGCACTGGACCTCCTGGTCGTACCCGGTGGCTGGGGGACAAGAAAGGAAATGAATAACAAGCGTCTACTCAGATGGATTGCAGAACGCTCGGGGGAGGTCGAAATCCTGTCCTCCGTGTGTACCGGCGCCCTTTTGCTCGGGAAGGCAGGGCTTCTCGATGGAAAGCGGGCCACCACACATTACCGTTCTCTTGAGTGGATGCAGGAGTTGTTTCCGGAAGTCATTGTTGAGAAGGGAGTGCATTTTGTTGAAGAAGGTGCGCTTTTCACCTCCGCGGGCATCTCCGCCGGCATTGACATGGCGCTGAAGGTGGTTTCCCGTTGTTTTGGTGAGACCGTTGCGAGGGCTACGGCGAAGCATATGGAATACCCTTTTCCGGAAAGCAATGAGCGCCGGATTACAGTTACCTAGCTTCCGCAACGATTCCTGCTTTCAAGATGATCCCTTAAAGAAAACGTTCATTTCCTTTTGTTTACCGCTTACTCCGCTTATTGGCATGTATCCGACTTCATCTCCAAACGTGCCGAGAATCAGAACTGTCGAAGATCCCGTTTTGGGGGCACCACAGAATTAGATATTGCACCACTCCAGCAAAAAAACGCCGGACCATGGAGCAAGTACCCGTGAGCCCTAACGTTACAGAGAACTTCGCTTCGTCACTCTCCGTCATTCCCGCGAAGGAGACTGCGCTGCAATCATTTTCCCTGTCGACTTTCAATGCAAGCGGAGGGCGCTGTGCGTTTACTCGAGTTTGAGGCCAAATCGGTTTTGAATCGGTACGGAATCCAGACTCCGAAAGGGATAGTGGTCTCGGAAGGTGAGGAGCCATCCCTTGCCATTCCCGGTCCGGTCATGCTCAAGGCCCAGATCCCCATAGGGGGACGGGGTAAGACGGGCGGCGTGCTGGCGGCTGAGACGGGCGCCGGAGTGAGCCTTCAAATCGAAAGGCTGTTCTCTACCAAGGTCCGCGGGTATCGCCCGAAAAAGGTGCTCGTCGAGGAAAAGGTGGATGTGCATCGTGAGTTCTTCATGGCCGTCACCTACGACACCGTTGCCAAGGCGCCGGTGGCTGTTTTTTCGAGTGAAGGCGGCGTGGACATAGAGGAGTTGGCGCGACGTGAGCCTGAAAAGATCTGCAGGGAGCGCTTCACTCTCCGGGACGGCCTGCCTGAGTACAAGGCGCGGCAGATTGTCTTACCATATGGGCGGAATCCCGACCAATGAATTCGGCGAAGTAGAGGACGCGCAGCAGGGAGTGATCGAAGGGCTCTACGCGGTGGGCGAGTGCGCAGCAGCCAGCTTCCACGGGTTCAACCGGCTGGGAACCAATTCGATCCTCGAGCTCATCACCATGGGCAAGACCGTCGGCGATCGGGTGATCGAGCACCTGAAGCGGGAACCCGGCGCACCCCCGGATATGAAGGGAGACCGCTTCCGTGAGAAGTTCGAAGGCTATTTCGCGGCAAATGGCAGGGACAACATCGGCCTGATCCGGAACGTTCGTCGCTACGATCCGGATCAAGGGAGATCCTGGGTGCAGACCTATTCGCTGAAAGCCGGCCGGATCATGCGCTTCGTCGATCTGTTCCGCAGAATCAACGACGAGCAGGACCCGACCCTGGCATGGGGCTCCTCCTGCGAGCACGGGCAGTGCGGAACCTGCTCCATGAAGATCAACGGCAAACCGCTTCTGGCGTGCGAGCTCCTCGTGGAGAACGCGGTCGCTTATTTCGGCACCACTGTTTTCAATGTCGAGCCCCTCGACGTGGCGCCGGTGATACGCGACCTGGTGATCGATACGGAAAAGGCCTACGAGCGAATCAACCGGGTCAAACCCTACATCATCAGTCCGAAGCCGCCGCGCAGCGACGGAAGGGAACAGGTCGTCAGTCCAAAGGCCCTGGAGCGATACGTTTCGGCCACACGATGCATCAACTGCTTCTGCTGCGCCTCGGCATGCATCGGCGGCCATGGAACTTTTCTCGGGCCGAATGCAATGCTGGCCGCCATCGTGCGGGTTATGGATTCGAGGGAACAGGAGAAACAAGAGCGGCTGCGGTGCTTGTACAGCGATGAAGGGATCTATCGATGTCACTCGTCCCGGGCCTGTTCGTTCGTATGCCCGAAAGAGATCGATGTTGCGCATTTCATCGCGCTCGCCAAGGCTGGAGCGCTGGGATCGGAATGAGTCTCCACCCGTAGAGCCCCGCTTCACGGGACAGGCGCGCGGCCTCAGGTAGCCCCCCGAGGGGGCTTATGCGAAGGGATATGAATAAATCATTTGAAAATTCGAATTTGAATTGCTTTGTTTCGAATTTCGATATTCGAGATTCGGATTTTCAGGCCATGATTTCACACCGGATCAATAGAACCATCCGGATGCTCCCCAAAGGGGAAGGGGGTTGGTGGGGTTTTTCAGTGCGTCCTGCATTCAGCAATCCTGTGTGGAAGCTGTTGCAAGGCAGTATTACGGGGCGGCGTGCCGCTGAAACCGGCGTAGTAGAGGGGTTGGAAAGCGGCGCGCCTTTCACTCAACACTAGAAGAAGGAAAAGGAGGAACAGGATGTTAAGGAGAAAATCAGGTTTGGCTTTTTCGGTGTCCGTAGCAGCCCTGGCCGTCGTTTTCGCCCTGTCGGCGATCGACACGGCCCAAGCACAGGAACGCAAGTCGATTCGGTGGGCCACATCCAGCACGGGTTCTTACGGGTACAAGGTCGCGGCTTCCATGGTGAAGATACTGGAGGATGCGCTAGGCGGACAGTACACCGTCACCGTCAACCCCTACCCGTCCACGACCGGCGCCATGAAGGCCACCATGGATGGAAACGCCGAGATCGGCTATACGGCCGATGTGGGCATTACCCCGCTTTATGCCGGAGAAGGCGCCTTCAAAGATTACAAGCCCGGCAAGGGATTGATGGTGCACACCTGGTATGCCTACCCCATGGAGTCGTTTATGGCCGTCGCCGCCTCGAAGGGCGACCAGTTCAAGAGCTGGGGTGACTTCAGCGGCAAACCGGTATTCTTCACCCCTGCAGGCTTCATGAACTGGCTCAATTTCCGGCGCATCTTCAACGCACTCGGATACGAGTTCAAACATGTCCAGATCGGCGAGGCCACCCAGGCCGACGCGCTTCAATCCGGCACTATCGTCGGCGCCGTCGCCTATACCACCGCCGGCAAGTCGCTGTCGTCCTACTGGCGGGAGACCGAACTGCGGACAGATGTCAGGGTAATCAATCCGAGTGAGGATGAAATCAAGAAACTGAAGGCGGCAAACCTCGCCCCGGTGGAAATCGACCCGACCAAGGCATTCAGCAAGGACGTAGGCGTAAAGACGATCCTGGGTGTGCCGCTTCTGTTCGGCTACAATGTGCTTGCAGACATGCCCGAAGACGTCGTCTACAAGATGCTGAGCGCGTTCTACAAGGAGCGCGAAAATCTTGCCAAGGCCGATCCGGGCTTTACGCCCATGGCACGCGACTTCGTAGGCATGCAGGTGAACGGCATCTTGGCCAATCCGCATGTTCCCGTACATGCGGGGCTGGCAAAGTTCTTGAAAGAGCACAAGGGTTGGAACGACAAGTGGAAGATTGCCAAGTAATCGAGCAGACGGATTGCCTGGGGTGAGCAGTCTGCCAGGACGGAGGCTCTCGCCCCTGGACGTTTCCCTGTTTCTGAGTCATCATCAAGCCGGGTGCTTGTCGCGTGGGCCGATGCGACGGCAAAGGGATGGGAGTCCTGCGGAGCGGCTCCCTTCTCATGAGCACTCTTGATCGAAAGGGAGATAGCCATGCTGAGTGACCGGATCAAGCGCTACATCAATCTCAAGAACCTCACCTTTATTCTATCGATCATCATGTTCATCTGGCTGATCTGGTATTTTTACACCGGTTTCGGCGGACCGATGGAACTGGCATGCTATCTTGTGCCGATCGCCCTGCTCGTGCAGATCCTGTTCATGTACCAGGAGGATTATCTTTACAAGCGCTTGCCGCCGATGGGGAATCATATCCTTGTCGCGTGTTATGCCGCCATTTGCGTTTATGCCTTTTATCATTTCTGGATGGAATACGAACAGATCGCGATCTGGCGGCAGGGCTCCTACACCACTGAGGATTTCATTGCCGGTCTGCTCATTTTTCTGCTGGTCATGGAACTGTCGCGCATCGCCCATTCGACCCTGTTCTGGGTGAACCTGGTCCTCGTCGTCTACACGATGTACGGCTATCTGAGCCCGCTTGATTTTTTCTGGCACCCCGGGACTTCATTCTACCGGATAGTTACGTCGAGCACGGTCGAGCTCGCCACAGGCATCTATGGCCTCTACGGTCAACTGGCATTGACGGTGATCGCGGCCTTTCTGATCCTGTCGGCAGCGGCAAACGGTTTTCGGGCCCAGAATGCCATGGTCATGGTCATGCGGAGGCTTGCCGGGCGGTCGCGGCAAACCATCCCGCAAACGGCGGTGCTGGCATCGGCCTCGATCGGCCTGGTGAGCGGCAGCGGTGCAGCCAATGTGGCCGTCACCGGCAGTTTTACCATCCCGCTGATGATCCGCTACGGCGTGCCGCGGGCCTTCGCCGGGGCCGTGGAAGTCAGTGCATCCATGGGCGGACTGATGATGCCGCCGCTGATGGCCGCCGCCGGCTTCCTGATGGCCGAGTTTCTCGGCGTTCCCTATTGGGACGTAGTGGTTCGCGCGTTCTCCCTCGGCTTCGTGTACTATGGCACGCTCGCCCTCTCCATCTATCTTGTAAGCGTCCACGCTTTGCCTGCCGATCCGATCGAGGTTTCGGTGGTCGAGGCCTACGACAAGGTCAAGACCGCCATTTTCTTTCTTTCGATCGCGTTTCTCATCTTCCTGATGGGGGCGCTCAAATACGGAGAACTGCGGGCCGCTCTTTTCACCGGCTGCTTCATGTACGCGCTCCTGATCCTTGCATACTTTTGCTTCAAGTACCTGCGGAAGGACCCGGAAGCGGAAAAGGAGAGTCTGCTTGGGAATTTCCGCCTGACCATCGAGACGCACGCCAACATGACCTCCTATCTCCTGCTGCTGCTGGCGACGCTCGGCATCATGATCGGTCTCTTCACTGTGACCGGCTTCATCAACCGCATGGGCGCCATCCTGCTGGAAATCGGAGCCTGGAGCATCATCGCCACCATCCTGATGGCGTGGATCTTCGGCTGGCTCGCCGGCGCCGGGCTTCCGCCCACCGCCACCTACATTGTCCTCGCCGTCATCGTGGTGGACCCGCTGCGCAAGCTGGGCATCGACCCGTGGGTCGCCCATTTCTTCATCTTCCTGATCGCTGTCTGGGGTGAGTTGTCCCCGCCGACATCGCTCACGGCCGCTGTAGCAGCGCGCATCGCAGATGCCTCCTTCATGCGGACCATGTTCGAGGCGGTGAGGTTGTGCCTCCCGATCACGCTCATGTCGTTCGCCATCTTCGTCCGCACCCATATGGTGGTGACCCCCGGCTGGCTGCAGGTCACGGACACCCTCCTCGTGCTGATCTCCACCTGCGGCGTCTCCACCGCGATGCTTGGCCAACTGATGAGGCAGAAGGGTGCAGACATCGTCGTTCGCGCCGCGCTCGCCATCGCCTCGCTCGTGGTGATGTTCTACCCGGCCGGCACCGTAGTGCTTGTCTTTGGGGCGATTGTGCTGCTGGCAACGGTCTGGGGCGTTTTTCGTCACAGGCTGATCGCACCGCCGAAGAGCGTTCTGCAGTCGCAGCCGGCCCTCCCCTAGCCCCTCCCGCCCGCCTCAGGCGGGAAAGGAGGAGGACAGGTGGGGGTGGCAAGGCTGCATTTTAATGAACTTCTGAGACGCCGTGCCAGGTGAAGGGAACTCATTATGGAAATAGCCGGAAGAGTCGCAAACCTCGCCCTGGAATTGCACCTTGCGGCTCTCGATGAATCGGTGCGGGATCGTATCAAATATCTCCTTCTCGATCATCTGGGGGTCGCCATACGCGGATCGCAGACCGATTCTTCGCATGCGATCCAGCGCTTTCTCTCTTCGAACCATGACACGTCCAGGGGCGTCCCGGTCATCGGCACGCGGATGCGTGCGGAAGCCTCTTTCGCGGCAATGGCCAATGGAACCGGCGCCCATTCCCTGGAACTGGACGACGTGGTCAACGCCGCTTCGCTGCACCCCGCGGTTACAATAATTCCGGCGGCGCTCTCCGCAGGCTGTCTGGCGGGGTGTTCGGGCCGCGAACTGCTGGAGTCCATCATTGCGGGCTACGAACTGAGCATCAAGCTCGGGATTGCCCTGAATCCTGCAGCGCATTATGCGCGGGGTTTCCATCCTACCGCGACCTGCGGCGCCTTTGGCGCCGCGCTCGCCGCGGCCAGGATTCTGAAGCTTGACACCGACAAGATCGCCAGGGCCCTCGGAATCGCCGGGAGTCAAGCCTCCGGGTCCATGGAATTTCTGGCCGACGGCTCCTTTACCAAAAGGTTCCACGCGGGCTGGGCTGCACATGCAGGTTTGATTGCCGCGCTCCTGGCGAGGGAGGGCTTCACCGGCCCAACCAGCATCTTCGAAGGCCGGTTTGGTTTTTTGCATGCATACTCACCGGTGTCTGACCCCGATAAGGTCCTGGCCGGATGGGGGGAGCCTTTTGAGGTCATGAAAACGAGCATCAAACCCCACGCCTGCTGTCGCTACAAACAGGGGCCGATAGATTGCATTCTCCAGATCGTTCGGGAAAATCGACTGACTGAAAACGACATTGAAAAGGTGGTGGTAAGCGTTCTCAAGGCGGGATTCGCGATCGTTTCGGAACCAAGGGAGCATAAACTGAATCCCCGGACCATCGTGGATGCCCAGTTCAGCATGCCGTTCGGTGCGGCCGTGGCCATTATTTACGGCCGCGCGTTCCTCGATCAATACTGCATGGAGAATATCTCATCGCCGAGGGTGCGGGAGATGATGCGCCGCGTGATCTGTGTTGAGAATGAGGAAATCGAAAAGGAATTCCCGGCCAAGTGGCCGGCGCAGGTTGAAATCACTACCCAGGACGGCCGCAGCTTCCGGTGCGCTGTCGAGCACCCGAAGGGGGATCCGGAGAATCCGCTTTCCTGGGACGAGATTATCGGGAAGTTCTTCAATCTGGCATCATCCGTATTGAGCAAGGAGCAGTGCGGGGCCATTGTAGACCGCGTGCGCGCCATGGAAGAAGAAACGGATGTCAACCGTTTGATGGAGATCCTGGCCCCGTGTTAGACTGCGTTCAGCGTTCAGGAAAAGATGAACGTCCAACATCCAACATCGAACGTCCAACATCGAATGAAAAAGCACAAACCACACGCCCTGAACCTCTGAACCCTGGATACCCGGCTGAACTCTGAACGCTGAACACTGAACACTGATATGCTCCTCTACCCCGGATCGTAGAACCTCTTCGGTTCCTCAAACAGTGGTGGAGGGTTTAATGAGAACCAAACCTCATGAAACCAGCGCGACTCGATCATCTGGTGCTCACTGTCCGGGACATGCAGGCCACGCTCGATTTTTACGGAAGAATCCTGGGGCTCGAGGTCCTGACCTTCGGTGGTAACCGAAAGGCGTTGAGAATCGGCAATCAGAAGATCAATCTCCACATCGCCGGTGAAGAGTTCCTCCCCAGCGCAGCCCGCCCTACCCCTGGGTCGGCCGACTTCTGCCTGATTGTGGAACAACCTGTAGAAGAGGTTGTCGAGCATCTGAAACGGCATGGTGTCATTATCGAATGCGGCCCTGTTCGAAGGCAGGGGACTTTATACCCGCTGATGTCTGTCTACATCCGGGATCCCGACGGCAATCTTGTCGAAATCGGATCGCCCGTCATGTGATCCCCTCTTCTTCTTTACTTACCCACCACTCCCGTCTTAGAATGCAAGCTCTGTCGACCTCATGTCGGTCTCAGGAAAGGGGAGAGGAAGCGTATGGCGGAGTATAGATACATTGGAAAGGCGATGCCAAGGAGGGACGCGGCGGAAATCGTGACGGGGTCCGCGCGGTTCCTGAACGACATCAAAATGGCCGGTATGCTTCACGGAAAAGTGCTCCGAAGCCCGCATCCTCACGCCATCATAAAGAGTATCGATAAAAGCAGGGCCGCGAGTCTCAAGGGCGTAAAGGGTGTTCTCACATGGGAAGACGTGCCGGACTGGCGGGGAGGAACGCCCCGCCGTACCAGGGTGTTGGATCGAAAGGTGCGCTATGTGGGCGATGCAGTGGCGCTGGTGGCGGCTGCAACCGAAGAGACGGCCAGGGATGCGCTTCGGTATATCGACGTTGAATATGAAGTGCTCCCCGCTGTCCTGGATATGGAGGAGGCCCTTAAACCCGGAGCCCCGCAACTCTACGATGAGTTCCCCGGAAACGTGGTGACGCCCGGCGTCCCCTTTTTCGGACCCAAGAGCCTGAAGGACATCATCATGGGGGATGTGGAGAAGGGGTTCCGGGAAGCCGATGTCATCACGGAAGGAACCTTCGGGTACGAGAACATCCCCAATCCGCTGCCACCGGAACAACCCGGGGTCATCGCATTGTGGGAGGAACCGGACCAGGCGACCCTGTGGGTTTCAAACCAGGCCTCGTATATGGACAAGATTTCCCTTTTCCATGCTACCAACAGAACCGTCCAGGTGAGGACCATCGGCGGCCCCTGCGGAGGCAGTTATGGCTCCAAATTCATGTCCTGGCAGATCCAGAGCTACGCTATCCTGTTGAGCCGGGCAACAGGGAAGCCCGTGAAGATGGTGATGAGCAAGGAGGAGCATCTTGCCACTTTCACCCTGAGACCTTCCTCGCGCATAACGGCGAGAGTTGGTATGAAACGGGACGGGACCTTGACGGCAATAGCAGGCAAATGGCTGGTGGACACGGGTTATTACTCCATGACCACCCAGTCACAGGTCGCCGTGGGCTGCGGCGAGCTCCAGATCATGGCCCGCTGCCCCAACTGGGACCTCAGAAACACGATCGTTTGCACCAACCGAAATGCCTCGGGCATCGTGAGGGGGTTTGGCGGGCAGGAGTTGAAGTGCGCCATTATCCCGCTGATAAGCCTGGCCATGGAAAAGGCGGACGTCGATCCTTTTGAGTTCCTGAAGAAGAACTTCGTCAAGCCCGGGGAGGGCTACTTCTGGCGCGACGGGCTGTGGTACACGTACAGGGGCGTGGATTACACCAAGGCCATGGAAGAAGGCGCTGCGCGGTTCGGCTGGAAAGAGAAGTGGAAGGGATGGCTTACACCTTCGTCTACGGACGGAGTGAAACGACGAGGGATCGGAGTGGGTGTTCATGGCGACGCAGACATCGGCGAGGATTCATCCGAAGCGTACGTGCGGCTGCATCCGGATGGAAGCGGGCTCCTGTTTTCCTGCGTGACCGAGCACGGCACCGGCCAGAGGACGAACCTCCTCAAAATGGTGGCCGAGGTGCTTCAACTCCCTTTCGATCAGGTCTCCATCACGCCCGCCGACTCCCTCATCAATCCTTATGAATTCGGGACAGCAGGGTCGCGGGGCACCTATGCGATCGGGAGCGCAGTGATCGCCGCTGCCGAAGACGCAAAACGAAAGCTGTTCGAGATCCTCGCCCCCAAGCTCCAGGCCCACCCCGAAGACCTTGAAACCGTGGACGGGTTCGTTTTTCTCAAAGACGATCCCGGGAAGCGAATCCCCTGGAAGGCAATGGGGGTCGATCGCACATGCACCGGGGTTGGAAGGTTCTCGCCGGACAACACCCTGACCAATTGCATGATGACCTTCGTAGAGGTCGAGGTGGACACGGACACCGGAAAAGTGACTCTGATCCGGGTGGTCAATGCGACGGATGCGGGAAAGATCATAGATCCTCCCGGACTGGAAGGCCAGCTCAACGGGTGTCTCGGGTCGGCCGGGATAGACACCGCCATCTTCGAGGAGACGGTCCTCGATCGCGTCACAGGGCATATGCTGAATGCCAACATGATCGATTACAAGTGGAGATCCTTTCTCGAGTTGCCGTCTATCGACAATGTGGTGCTGGAAACCCCCTTTGACAGCCATCGTTTCCACGCCATAGGCGTTGGAGAGGTCGCAACCTCTGCCGGACCGTCGGCGGTGCTCATGGCGGTTTCCAATGCGATCGGCATGTGGGTGCACGAATACCCGATAACACCCGACAGGGTGCTCAGGGTGCTTGGGAAGGTGAAACCCGGGCGCCGAAAAAGTGGTGCGGCATGAGGAGCTCTTACGAGGACTTTCTGGGTGGGGCTTGGAAATGTCTTCGCACTTCCCGGCGAAGGATTTTGCCAACGGCGCTGACCGGCAGAGAGTCAACGAATTCGACCCGCTTGGGAACCTTGTACCCGGCCAGGCGCTTCTTGCAGTAGGCAGTCAGCTCCGGAGGCGAGAGAGCCGCTCCTTCCCGCAGCATCACCAACGCGCATACAGCCTCGCCCCACTCCTCGTCAGGAACTCCGACCACCGCTGAGCTCGACACCCCCGGGTGAGAGTTGAGGCAGTTCTCCACTTCCGTTGCATAGACATTGTAGCCGCCCGTGATAATCATGTCCTTCTTGCGGTCGACCAGAAAGATGTACCCTTCATCGTCACTGTAGCCAAGATCCCCCGATTTCCAGAAGCCGCTGGATGTGAAATTCCGTCCGGTCAGATCCGTGGCTTTGTAATAGCCCTGAATGGTGTTGGCTCCCCGAATATAAAGCTCCCCTTCCGAACCCGGAGAGACCGGACGGCCGGAATCATCGCAAAGCAGTATCTCTTCACCGGGGAAAGGCCGGCCCACACTGGCAAGCCTTGCGGTCCGCTGAACCGAATCAACGCGATGGTCCTCTCGAGCCAGTATGGTGCAGGAAGGCCAGCATTCGGTGGAGCCGTAACCTTGAACAAAGATCGGCCCCAACCGGTTGAGAAGCTGTTCCAGCTTTGAGGGCGATATAGGCGCCGCTCCGTAGCGTATGGTTTTCAAGCTGGAGAAGTCGTACTTGTCAGGGAGATCCAGCATCCGGTAAAGCACGGTTGGAACCGTGTAGATCAGTTCAATACCATCCTGTTGGATATAATGGGCTATGAGCTCGACGTCAGCCCTGTTTAAGGTATACAGGGTGCCGCCTTTCAGGAGAACCGGAATGACCACGGAACCGGATGCCGCATGGTTGATCGGCGAAAAAAGCAAAGCCCTCGGGTGCGAAAAAGGCACGGTGTGCAGGTAGTGAGCCGGATTCATGCCCCAGGCCCAGAAGTTGGCCGGGGTGTACATGGCACATTTTGCGGCGCCGGTGGTGCCGCCGGTGAAACGCAGTACGGACACATGCGAAGCCGCATCGTCCCAGGCAAACTCCGCATCCACCTCAGCGTCGCTTGCCCGCCCCACCAGATCCCAGAAGTAATGAAGCCGAGGGCGCTGCTCCCGGAGCGGATCCATGCAGACAACATCGATTCCCCGCTCCAAGAGAGGCTCCATCACGTCATCCAGGAAGCGGGTTTCGACAAAGGCGACCCTGGGTTGGATGTGGTCGATCTGCTTGAGTTGCTCGGCTAATGACTCGCGCACATCGATCCAACCACCGGTGACAGGGCATTTGAACATCCATGGATGAAAGAAGGCGACATGATCGTTTTCGAGAAGATTCACATACACGTCGCCTTGCCGGAGACCAAACCCGCTTGTCAGGACATGGCTCATGCGGTTTGTCAGAAGATGCATTTGACCGTACGAAAACGACCTTTTGCGCTCGATGTTCACCAACGCAGGCCGTTCCCGGTACTGGCGGGCATTCTGTCCGATGATGCGTCCCAGATTGGCAAGCATTCATCCGTCTCCGAAGGCCGCTGACTTTCGCCGGTCGCTGATCCGCACCCTTTATCCGGATAAGTCCAATCCGGCTGCGAAGGGTTGCGTGAGCATGAGAACCTCTTTATGCTTTACGTCATGCTTTACGTCAAGCGTGAAGAACCAGGCCCGGTCGGTATCAAAGCTTGAGCTCACTTGTTACACGTCTGGGTAGTAACAGGTTGTAACTTGTTACATCCCCCTGAAACGGAAGATTGACCAGGTGCATAAAGTTGCCGGACACATTTTTCCGGCTGAGCCGATTGTCTCTGACTTGGTCCAGAGGGCCAGGATTTCCACGTCACATTAAATCGGCCATCGCTTTTCGGAAGATCCGAATGGCATGATCGATGTCATCGGCAGTGACGTGGTAATTCGTCACGGCGCGGATCTGTTTCGGGCTGGTTGCGAGCACACGGACTCCCGCCTCTCCGACGCGTGCTGTCAGGGTCGGGGCATCGATCCCGACGAGATCGAAAATGACGATGTCGGTCTTCACCGTTTCAGGTTTTAAGGAGATCCCTTTTATTTCCGCTATCCCTTCGGCAAGACGCTTTGCGTTTGCATGATCGTCCGCGAGGCGGTCGATCATCTCCGTAAGCGCCACGATTCCGGCTGCCGCCAGAACCCCTGCCTGGCGCATACCCCCACCGACCACTTTCCGGGCGCGCTTCGCCCGGGCGATGAATTCCAGGCTGCCGCAAACCAGTGAGCCAACCGGAGCGGCGAGTCCCTTACTCAGACAGATGTTGACCGAATCCGCGTCGGCGGCGAGCTCTCGTGCCTTCACGCCGAGGGCGACGGCCGCATTGAAAAGCCGCGCGCCGTCCAAGTGAACCTTCAGCTCCCTGCGGCGCGCGAGATCTCCCACCTGCTTCATGTATGCGACCGGAAGCGGGCTCCCGCAGCAGCGGTTGTGCGTATTTTCGATTGCGATCAACCTGGTTATCGGAAAATGAATGTTGTCGGTCCGGATCGCCGCTTCGATCTCCGCAAGAGGCATGGTTCCGTCCGGCATATTCGGCACGGTACGGGCATGGATTCCTCCCAGTGCGGCGGAGCCCCCCTGTTCCAGGAGGAAGATATGGGATTTATCCCCAACGATGATTTCGTCTCCACGGCCGCACTGGGAAAGCTGGCTGACGAGGTTTCCCATCGTCCCGCTTGCAACAAAAATAGCGGCTTCCTTTCCGGTCATTTCGGCGGCCATTTCCTGGAGACGGTTTACCGTCGGATCTTCCCCGAAGACATCATCGCCGACCTTCGCCTTCGACATTGCCTTGTACATGGCCGGGGTGGGGCGGGTGACGGTATCGGATCTCAAATCGACAATACGCATTATGCTTCTCCTGGATACCTGATCATTTATTCACGTAAGCACCAAGTTATAGCGGTTATGCCTGCACACGTTGGACAAGATGTCAGAAATCCTTTCTCAGTCCCGTGAGGATATTTATTGCAAAGAGAAGGATTGCAAGCGATGTAATGCTTGCGCCGACGGCAACCACGGCAACATATCCCAGGCCGCTCTGGTATAGGACCAAGCCGATGATCATGACCGGAAGTCCGATGTTGAAGAGAATGAACGTCATTTTACACAGGGCGCTGCGTGCGGCCGCGGGAAAAAGATGATAGATCACACCGGCCAGTGTCATGGTGGTCCAGCCCATCAGAAGGAGGTGGGTATGTACGGAGCTCAGAGCGTAATCCCCTGAAATGGCCATATACATTGCCAGTGCTGTTCCAATCAGAAGATAGATCACGGATATCTTGATAAGCGAAATTCCCATTGTCCGACTCCATCATAAAGGTTATCCCGGAAGAGGCGCCGCATACGTATGGTCAACACTCGTTGTCCTGTTTCGGGGAGTCTAGGCCAAATCTATTCAGAGATCAAGATGGTTTCCCTGGCTTCTGCTTTGCTCCGAGCGATCGTCTGAGAAGCCCTTTCACGTGTATGGCAAAGTTGGCTGCGGGATATACGCGGTTTCCCGCATTGACCCTGCCGGATGTGCCCTTATCTTCAAAAAAAAGAAGCCGAGCACTTTGAGCTTTCAGGTGTCCAGAATTGAGGCTTTTCTTTCTGAACCCTGAACGCTGAACACTCGGGACGGAGGGTATACAGATCATGGAACCAATCCTCGTCAACGCAATCTTCTGGTCCCTCATAGTCGTGTTACTCTTGTTATCTTATTATTTGCGCAACGCCATGTTCCGCAGTGCTTTGCTGAAAGTAATCTCTCTTTTTCGAAGCACCCGATCTCTGTGCAGCCAGAATCCCAAAGGGGTTGAAGAATTGGGACTCCAGGCCCGGGGCTTCATGGAGGGGTTGTTCAAACCAAGAGATTATAAGCCCTATGTGCTTCAGGCGATGATCATGGGAGGCATGGTGCGCCAGTATGATGACGGGAAGGTGTGCCTGCTGGAGGAAAAAGTACCCGAGTCCCTGCAAGAGCTGTAGCCGGCCCCGACAAATCAAAAGCGGTTCGCAAACATTCCCCATCGTGACACCCGGCCAGGGCAGCATAGAGAGGACCCGGAGAGGTGCTACCGATCCAGTGTGAAATCATGTCCTGAAATCCGAACCTCGAATATCGAAATTCCAAACAAAGGAGTTCAAAATTCGTATTTTGTGCTTCGGATTTTGGATTTTTGCCCTCAAAAACTGCATCTGCGAATCTGCGTAATTTATAGAAGATCCGCGTAATACCAAATGGCAGAGAGTTTACGCTTTTTTGCTAAGAGCTTCCTGTCCAGCCAGTGCATATCTTATTAGCTCGCCTTCGAAAGGTCCAAACTGAGCTGCGAATGAGAGGCGGGGTCATTCAGCAGGATTGCAGGAATGATGAACGGAGAAAAACTGCAGATCAGAAGGCATCAAAGGAAGTACAAGAGGATGCTCGCACCTCAATGAGAGGAGAGAAAAATGGACCCTTTAATGAGAGCCGTAGAACAATTCCTTCGCTCACTGAAGATACTGAAACCTTTGCCGGAGAAAGTGAGAGTGAGCGTCGGCATTAAATGAGATTTTCTGAGCCCCACTTTCCTCACAAGGAGCTGAGGGAGTGGGGCTTGCCGTCATGATTTTCTCAGACGAGAATATCTCTCTCTTCTCCCAGCTTGATAAGATGGATGGCCTCGGGCCGGCTATTTCCCAGACCGAACTTGGTATCTGCGGCGGCAATGTGGAGAATCGGCGGGCTGATGGGCCTGGGCGATTTGAAGAACAGATTTCTTCTCGCCTGGATAATCCTGGCTCCCGTTGCATCCGCTGCTACGGGATCAATGCTCAAGATCAGGCCGCAGTAATTCCATATATGCTCCTTCGAGAAGTGGTGCGGACCCGTCCCATGGAAAAGAGGCGTGAGCATCACCAGGATATTGAGTCGGGTCTTCCCTCTGATCTGCGGAAGCTGCCAGAGGGCTCCCAGGTTTTCGCAGGCATTGTCGTGGTAGTCGGAAGGCCGGGGGGTGAACATGATGTAATTCTTGAGGAGTGTTCCCAGCCCCGACCAGTGATGGGCCCGCATGGGGCGCACGTTGATAAGAGCGGTTCCATTTCGGAATATCGGGTTGTTCAGCACCCCCCGATCGTCCACCGAGATGTTCGACTCTTTTACCCCTGCATATATAATCGATTTGCGGATAGCCGATTCGAGAGAGGTCGGGGTCGGCAGGGAATGCCAGACGTTGCTCTTGATGCCCACCACGTCTTCCGGCCTCACGATCCGTTTCCATGCAGAAGCGCCATCGGGGGTCTCCAGCAGCGCACTGAGTCCGCTATCGAGCATTTCGTGCAGTACATCGGAGCGGATGCTCCCGTTGCCGCTCAATACATCCATGTTCCGCACGAGCACCACCCTGCTTTGCTCTCCGGCATCTGCAGGCGACCGGAGAACGGGTATGCCCATGAGGCCGCCCGCTGCAACACATGCCCCCGCCTTCAGGAAGTCGCGCCTGGTGATCACCTTCTTTTCTTCCGCCATGTGAAAGCCTCGTCCCTCACTGCTTTTCTGCCGATTCCAGTGCCTCCGCCATCAGTCGAACGGCCGTCTCCCGGTCCGAGGACTCCAGGACCGCTGCCAGGAACCTGCCGCGGCGACCACTGCCGGCCCATTTGCCGTCCTCCAGCCTCGCGATCCCTTCCCTGTCCGCATTCGGCAGGTAGTGTTTCATCAGACTTCCGTGGGCCAACGCGGCCTTGTCTTCATCAGGGTATTGCACCAGAAGGAGGGTGAGTCTGGCGCCCATATGCTCATACGTGGCCAGGGCCGCCTCCGTCCCGGAACCCAGGTGGAGGATGTTTTCATCAGAGAGATAGAAGTGGGTGTTGAGGATTACAGGGTCATGGAGGTAACGGAGGCTCCCGGTCTCCAGACCTTGAAACGGCAGCCGGGAGATCAGCGCGGGTTGGCGGCCGGGTTCCCGGATCAGTTCGGAAACCTTCCGGGCCAGGATTCCCTTCATCTCTTCGGATGAGTCCGTCCGGGTTTCATCGGAGAGGGAGATGAAGAAACGGTCCTTCCAGAAGCGTAACCAACTGGCGTTATAAAGCCCCTCCTGTCCAAGTGGTACAGCATTCCCTTCCCTGTCATGAGTGAAAACGCCATAGGCGTCCTCGGAAGAGCCCATGTCGAAAATGTCCAGGATAAGGACGCCTCCCTTTGGTCCCGCATATCTGCGGGAAAGGCATCTCCGCATGCTATAGGCCCGGTACACCTCCCCTGCGCCGTCGATATAATCGAAGATGGTTCGGGGGTCATAGAACTGGTCCTCCCCTTCAGCCTTCCACTCGCCGATCGAGACGGGGAGCAAGGACCTGAGTTCATCCAGAGAGTCTGCGAAGGCCTTTTCCGTCATCATGAAGAAAGACCCCATGATCAAAAACATGAAGATGAGAATCGATCGTGCTTTCAAAGTCGGTCCCTTTCCTTATCGAGGATAGGGGGATTCCTTCCGGATGTCAATTGAAGCAGGATGCCGAAAACCCCGGTCAGCCGTATTCCAGTTTTGACTCGATAGAAGGCAGAACTAAGCGGATGTCCTGAGATCCTGTGGATCGCTTTGGACAATCCACTGCGTTTCAGATCTCGATCAGTCTGCCTCCCTGTGGGAGGTCTCCTTCGGAATAGCCGAAGTCGGTGAGCATGCGCTTTGTGGCATTCATGTTGACCGGCCACCCCATTCTCTCCGCGCGGAACCTGGTTGCGATGAGATAGTCCAAGGCGGGTGAGAACACCCCCATGGCCATAAAGTTCGCCTGATGGCTGGGATTTCCGTTCGGCCCATGCTTGCTCGCCCAGAGCCCGTCAATGATGCAAAGCTGCTGGCGGGGATACTGGACCTTCCCGGTGTGCGGGTCCATGGTCCCGAGGATCTCCGGGGTCCGGTTGATGGCGAGCAGGTAGTCCAGGGAACCCTGCCGGTGCCCCGGGCCCGGGTCAAAGGTGCCGAAGTGGTTCTTCATGGTCATGGTGAACCCGCCGAACTGGGGGCTGTGCCCCTTGCACAATGCGATGTTCACCAGAATGTCCACCGTGCCCTTGACCAGGTGCTCCAGGCATCCGGACTTGCCGCTGCCGTTTTCCCATGGAAGAGGAATGGCGGTCGACGTGTTCGAACCTCCCCATGTGTTCTCGATACGGGTACCCTCAGGGAGGCCTCTGAACGGGGTATTCCTGCTTATGGAGCTTCCATGGCATGCATCGTAGATGTGGATGTTGCCCGCCTTCACACCGAGGATGTCCACAGCCACATGGCAGACCTTGGACATGACGGCGCTCCTCGTATGCTGCTGAGAGATGTGGTTCGTCTTGATGGCCAGAACCGTATCTGACCAGGGTTTCCGTGGCGGCTTGATGAAAAGTCCCTTCCATGCCTCCTCCGGTTTGTCCGTCTGGACCAGTTCGCAGGCCAATCGGTCCATATCCTCCCAAACCGCCTTCCGGTTCACCAGTTCTTCCTGTCGCGCCCAAGAAATGCCGGGGGTATCCTGCGTCGTCATGGCCGGATCCGTGATGGCGACGACGCGGAGATTATCGACATGAGGGTGAACCGATGTCTTCGGGAACCAGGAGGCGCGCGTTTTGGGGACCCATATTGTCGGAAAGACGGCGGCCGCGGCCCCTGCCAGGGCGAGGTTTTTCATGAATCCTCTTCTCGTAGTACGCTTCATGGGCGACCCTTTCCGTTCGAACAGAGATGCATAGTTATTTTAACACCGCAAAAAGGGGATGCAATGAAAACCACCTCCGATTGCCGACCCGCGGCCATCCAAGGCGCCGCGCATCAACGGATTTCAGGGGCTGAGCCATCCACCCGGTTTGTGCAATTAGTCGAGAACGCATTTTCATCACGGTATTGAAAGGAATGATTACCGGAAGTACCTCTGAAGGAAGGGCCATATGACAACCGCCGTCATCAAAATTGCGGTCGCAATCAGGATGTGGATGATGATCAGGGGTATCGCCAGACAAGGAATCCACGAATCCACACCTCCGCTGCTTTCGATCGCTTCCTTAAGTGAAGGAGTGTCATCGGATGTTTCCTGCGATCCCTTCAGCGAGAGTATGCTTCTTGTTGCTTTGTTGTAGAGCAGATAAGTTGCTGTCATGGCAAAAATCGGCCTGGTAATCAAACAGACGCCTGGCAGCAGGCCCAGAACGAAATCTATTGAACCCCAACCATATAGCTTCCTGTAGAACATCCAACAGAATCCCGCGAAGAATGCAGGCCAGTGCCATGTGATGGAATATTTCCTGACTCTCCCTTTCCTGAATTTCTTGAACCGGCCCAGGTATTTCGCGCTCCTCTTGCCTATGAACAGTTTCAATTCATCATCAGAGATTTCTTTGCATATCAACGAGAGTTCCGTATCAGCCTCATACACAGGTGGTCTGTCGAACCAGCCGTCTATTGGATCTCCTGATTCAATAATCTCATTGTCCGATAACAGGACGTTTTCCGCGCCGGTGCTGCTTTCCGGCATCTCATCGGGTTCTGTTCTTATCACCCACGTTTCAACAGGATCACTTTCCTGATGTATCTTCCTGATGGCGTCTAATTCCTGACTGGACCACTCTGCTTCCCGGGTCTGGGGGAATTTGTCGATAAGTGTGCTGTAATACCTTGTTGCCTCCGGGACGTCGTCCTTTGTGTGATGAAGATAATGCGCGGTTTGATAAAACAGATTGGGTATCTTTCCTTTCAGCTTCTTGAGTTTTCCATTACGGCCGACGGGGCCTGGCTGAGGCAGCACCTTGCGGATCGCCGAAACGAAAAGGGGAAAATCCTCGTAGGCAGCCAGAAAGGTATCCACTTCTCTTGTTTGTTCCTTCAACGACTCTTGTTTGGAATTCTCTCTCAGCTGCTCAATCCGGTATTTTATATAGAGCGATTTTGCTCTGTTGGGGTCTCCATCGGCCTCGACCACCGCACGGGCCATTAAACCAGGCCGTTCCTCTCCCTTTTTCAATTCCAGCCCAACGATGTCGTAGAGACGGTCCATGTCATCGATCATTTCGGAAGTTCCCCCATAGGGCTGACCTGCATTTCACGACTGGGGATTAGGAGCAGTGGAATGAAGGAGCAATGAGTAAAATCCAAAGGTCGTCATCCGCTGAGACTACGTCTCTGCAACTGGCAAGCCAAGATTTGTGTGGATTTCAAGTCATTGGAATCCGATGATTTTTAATCTGAGGCAGCTTCCGAGAATCCCCTGGTGAATGATTCTCCATACAATCGAGCGTTAATGGGTGTAGGCTTTTTCATGCACTTTTAATCTCACACCTGCTCAACTCACATCACCTGCCGGCTAGGCGAGTTTTTCACTTCCACTGTAAACCTCTTCTATGTGAAAGACGACGGCTGCGTGTCCGGGATATTTCTTGTCCAGCCACCCGTTCTTCATCTCGTCGAATATTTTGCCGCTTGTCTCATAGCTGAGGGATCCTTTCAGCTGGAACGCCTTCTTCTCCCTGGTGATGTACAGGAGGCTCGCGCTGCAGCCGGCCAGGATGTTGGCCCGGGTCTTGTTCATCTTGTTGTCCGCTACCGCAATCTGGTCATCGGACATTCTTTTCACACAAGTGACATAGATCGAGTTCGGCACTCCGTTTGAATCGACCGTCGTAAACACAACCGGCCCATCACGGTTTTCCCATGCCTGAATTGCATTTTCAGGAAGTGTTGCCAAAGTTTTTCTCCTTTCAAGAGTGTCATTGGGTAGCAAAAGCCGGGGTCCGCCCGGAGGGCGGGGTGTTCGTGGCTTCCAACGAACAAACCAGATAAACGAGACAGACCAAACAACCTGCCGGGCTATACCCCGAGCTTTTTCTTGATGTCCTCCATCAACGCCCTCTTGTCCACCTTTTGCACTTTTGTAAGAGGAATGGTCTCCACGAATTCCATCCTTTCAGGGAGCTGGAGGACGGAGGCCTTTTGTTCCTTGAGATAGGAAATGATCTTTTCAAAGCTGAGGCTTGCTCCTGCCTTTGGTTGAATATAGGCGCAGACCCTCTCTCCGAATACCGGATCCGGCATGGGAATTACGGCCACGAGCGCCACCTCGGGATGGCTGCCGATGAGTCTTTCGATTTGGGTAGCGCTGATGCTCTCACCACCTCGATTGATCATCTCCTTGATCCGGCCGGTGATGGTGATCACCCCTTTTTGGTCGATGCGGGCCACATCCCCTGTTCGGAAAAACCCGTCCGGGGTAAATGCGCTTGCGTTCTCCTCCGGGGCCTTGTAGTAGCCTGTGAACATCCCTGGCCCCTTGACCAGCAGCTCCCCGTCGCTGCCCGGAGGCAGAGTCTTTCCGTCAGGACTGACCACCTTGTAGATGTCGTAGGGGCAGGTCGGCTTTCCATTTGTAAAGCGCTTCTGGTCGAGTGAGTAGTACAGCCTGCATAGGAGGCTCATTCCCTCTGTGCCGCCGTAGCCGTTCAGGTAGTGGCATTTCAGCTCTTCACTGACTTGCCTGATGAGGTCCGGATGACTGATGCCGCCGCCGCAGTGAATCTTCTTGAGAGAGCTCAGATCATGATCTCTCAGCTTCTCGTAGTCAATGAGCCTTTTGGCAAGGGTGGGAACCAGCACGATGCCCGTGGCCTTTTCCCGCTCGATCGCCTTGCAGATTTCCTCGGGCTTCATGTCGTCCAGGAAAACGGTCTTTCCGAGTGTTGTGAGAACTCCGCAGAGACCCTTGGTAAAGGTGAGATCGTGCCCGATGGGGCCGGCAAGGATGGTGACATCCTGCATGTGCAGTTCCCATGAAAGTGCCGCGTACACCATCCCGCAGATCAGGCTGTTGTGGGTGCGCGGAACCACCTTTGGCAATCCGGTCGTACCGCCGGTAGGCCCCATGTGGGCGACCATGTTGGGGTCAGGTCTTCTTTTCGCCAGCCTTGCGAGACCGTCTTTATCCGGAGCGCTCTCTTCAATCAACCGCTCCATGTTCAAATAGCGGCCATGCCCTTCACTTCTTACGAGGATGACGTTCTTCATCTGAGAACGCCCTTTGACTACATCCTCCACCACCGGGAGATAGTCCGTCTTCTTGAATTTCTCCGAAAGGATCCAGGAAGTGGCCCCCGTGAGCTGGACCAGGTGGCTGATCTCATATTGACGATAGCGGTCGATCATGAGGACGGCGATCGCTCCAATCTTCTGTACCGCGAAATAGGCGAGCACGAACTCGTTCCAGTTGGGCACCTGCACAAGGACCCTGTCCTGGGGCGAGATGCCGATGTTCATGAGACCGATGGCCAATCTATTGGTCTTTTCCCGGGCTTCCTCAAAGCTGAGCCTGCTCTTCCCGTCTACGAAAGCCTCTTTCTCCGGGTAAACGTCGGCTGCCCTGTCCAGGAGGTCCCCCAGCGTCAGCCCGGGCCACCAACGGAGTTCCTCATACATCGCCGCATCCCCCTTCATGTAGGGATTTACCCCTTCAAGCAACTCGCCCATCATTCCCTCCTCGTATGGCAGAAAAACTTTCTTTCAATCTGAGTAATCTGTGTAATCTGTGGATGAACGGCCGGGGCTGCCTCGGGAATGCGTTTGTGCGGTGTCTCGAGAACGTTCCCTGTTGACGGTTCGGAGACGGTTTCCACTGCGAAACCCTTGCGACCACCATGCTCATGACAGGGTCTGATTTCAACTCTCCCGAAAAATTCGTCTGGCCTTGCCTTCAAACCTGGGGAGGCTGCCTATGGCCACGATCTCCACCTGAGGTGTGAACTTGATGTTATATACGACATCGTCCACAAATTTCTTCACCGCCGCTTTCAACTGTTCGCCGGAGATGGACGGGGAAGCGGGTTCGACCTTGATTGTGAGCCTTTTTCCCGATCCTTGACGCGGTATGACCAGCTGATATTCGATCGAAAACTCAGGCACCTTTCTGATAAAATTCTCAATGGCGGAGGGAAAGATGTTGACGCCTCCGAACGTGAACATATCGTCCGCTCTCCCAATGACTCCACCGTCCATGCGCAGGAATGTCCTGCCGCAGTCACATTTGTCATAGACAAATTTTACCAGATCGCCGGTCTGATATCGGAGCAGAGGCGCGGTTTCACAGCAGAGATTGGACATGACCAGCTTCCCAACTTCCCCCGGTCCGACCGGTTGATCTGTTTCCGGGTCCAATGACTCAGGCAGGAACATCGCTTCGTTCAGGTGCGTACCCCTCTGCATGGTGCATTCAAAACCGAAATTCGTGATCTCCGTGCTTCCGACGTCATCATAGTTCTTGGCGCCCCACAACTTCTCAATGAGGCTCTTCGTTGCGGGGACCTGCGCGCCCGGCTCCCCAGCAGTCACGACGATCCTCACCTTTGAATCAGGCAGATCGATGCCCATCTTCCGGGCCAATTCTCCCAGATAGATGATATAGGTCGGCGTTCCGCAGACGACCGTCGCTCCCCAGTCGATGATGCTCCTGAGCCGCACTTCAGATGTCTGCCCCCCGCCGGGCACGATGGTGACGCCGTGTTGCTCCATAGTTGCCTGAAGTCCCCACCATGCGACAAAGAGGCCGTAGACGAAAGGGAAAAACACCACATCCTTATTTTCAATTCCATATGCGTAGACATAGTAGCTGAACTGCTCATAGCAGTTCTTGAACCAGTCTTTCTTGCTGAAGGGGACCCTCAAAGGCTTTCCGGTCGTTCCCGATGTCTGGAACACACGACAGGCGGCCTCTGCAGGCAGGCAGGGGAAATCACCATAGATCGGATGCTCCTCCTGCGACCTCAGCAATTCCGCCTTTGTCGTAAAAGGCACTTTCCGCACATCGTCCATGGTTCTGATGTCGCCCGGACTGACCCCTGCCTCTTTATACTTCCTCCTGTAAAAAGGGCTGTTCTCGATCACATACTTCATCCGTCGTCGGAAAAGCCTGAGCTGTCTCTTTTCAAACTCCTCCCTCGGCAGTGTTTCCAACTCAGGGCGCCACATCTTCAGCATAAGCACCTCATGTTAGAAGATCTGCCACAAAGGCATCAAGACACGAAAAACCACAATATCTTTCTTGGTGTCTTAGTGTCTTAGTGGCGGGATTTGGGGGTTGTCTTCTTCTCGATCTGCCGTAAACCCTCAAGAATTTTGTGGGGGTAGAACGGTGTCTGGTTCAACCGGACGCCGGTCGCGTTGTAAAGGGCATTCGCTACGGCGGCAATGGTGCCGGCCACGTAACCCTCCCCGACCTCCTTTGTGTCGTAATGTTTCCCTTTCTTGTATTCTTCGGTGATCACATCGATGTAATCGGTCTTTACCATGTCAAGGGCGCAGGGGATCTTGTACTCAAGGAAAGACGGATTGATGACCGCTCCCTTGTCTTCGAGCACCTCTTCGTACAACACGTGCCCCTGGGCCATGGAGACCTGGCCGTCAATCTGGCCCTCCACGAGCATCGGGTTGATGGGGAAGCCGCAATCATGCGCTGTCGTCACGTTGAGGACTTTCATTACCCCTGTTTCCGTGTCGACCTCCACCTCGGCTACCTGGGCATAGGAAGAGTAGTTCTCCGTCCATCGCCCCTTGGTTGTTGCAAGGCTGGGGTGGTTCGGCTCGTCCTTCATGGTCCGGAAGTGCCCTATGCCGATGACGGTATCGCCCTTGTTTTTCTGGATACTCAAGGCAATCGCATCCTTGTAGGAGATCTTCATGTCAGGGGCGTGCTTCACGAAGATTTCCTTGTTCTTTGCTTCCAGGTCATTGATGTCCGCGTCCAGTTTCTCTGCTGCAACCTGGAGAAGTTTTCCCATCGCCTCTTCTGCTGCTTTCTTTGCCGCGTTTCCAGTCACCCAGGTGAGACCGCTGATCCAGGAGCCGATATCCATGGTGGTCGTTTCCGTGTCTGCTGCATAAACTTGGATATCTTCCATGGGGACCGACATCTCCTCGGCTACGATCTGGCTCAGCACGGTCTCCGCCCCCTGGCCCAGATCGACTGCTCCGGTGATCAACGAGACGCTGCCGTCATCGTTCAACTTCACGATGACCGATGAACTGTTCGGGTAAATGAGACTTCCTCCGAAATAGGAGCACACGCCGATTCCGACACCGCGCTTGATCTTCGAGCCGTTCTTCTTCTCCTCTTCGGCCTTCCTGTGCTTCTCCACAAAACCCGTTCGGCGGGTGACTTCTTCCAGGCACTGCACGAGCCCGAAGTTCTTCGCAGAATCCTTATTGGGAAGAATATCGCCGGGACGCCGTCCATTCTTGAGCCGGATCTCGAGCGGATCCATCTGGAGTTGCTCTGCGATCATGTCCAGCTGGGAATCGACCGCAAACCGCATCTGGGGGGCGCCGTGGCCGCGCTGGGGGCAGCGGACGAGGCTGTTGGTGTAGACCGAGTATCCTTCGTATTTCAGATTCGGGATCTTGTACGGCGCCATGAGAAAACCCCAGGCAAGAAAGATGATGACAACGCCGCTCCCCCTGTAACCGCCGCTGTTGTTTATCGTCCGGACCTGCTGGCCGAGGATCGTTCCGTCGCGAGCCACTCCGGTTTTCAGCTCCACAATAAGCGGCTGCCCGTGGCGCGCCCCCTTGAACACCTCTTCCCGGCTGTAGACGATCTTTACGGGCAGGCGGCATTTCATGGAGAGCAGAGAAGCGATATACTCGTGGTTGAAGAGGTCTACCTTGCCGCCAAACGCCCCGCCGACATACGTCTTCAGGATGCGCACGTTTCCAAAAGGGAGACCGAGGGTGTTGGCCAGTTTCGCTCGCTTCAGGAATGTTCCCATGCTCGAAACCCACACATTGAGCTTCCCTGAATGGTCATAGCTCGCGACGATGGCCTGGGGCTCCATGTAGGCGTGGGTGCGGAGATGGCTCACAAATCGGTCTTCGCGCACGAGGTAAGATTGGCTGAAGGCCTTCTCGACGTCGCCCCAGGAGGTCTCGGTCTTCCCGCCGACGTTCTTGAAAGACTCCATGACCTTGGGATGGGAAGGGTGAATCTCGGGTGCATCGGGCTTCATTGCTTCCTCGGGATCGAATACGGCGGGAAGCAGCTCATATTCCACTTCGATCAATGAGAGGGCCTCATCGGCGATCCATTCATCCGTTGCCGCCACTCCCGCGATCTCCTCCCCCACATGCCGGACCCGGTCAACGGCAATCGGGTACTGGTCCGCCGGGTACCTCCCGGTCTGCACAAAACCGTGCTTTATCTGAAGAGAATCCTTGGCCGTGACGATCGCCTTCACCCCGCGAAGCCGCTCTGCCTTGCTCGTATCGATATGCACAATTCGCGCATGCGGGTGGGGGCTTCTCAACACCTTTCCGCAAAGCATGCCGGGAAGGGAGATGTCTACCGTATACTCGGCCCTTCCGGAGACTTTAACAGGTCCATCCTTTCGGGAGACCGATTTCCCAACATAAGAGAGCTTTTCCATCAATGGCCTCCTTCTCGATCGGTTTTGACGGAACTGATTGCCTTGACGATCTTGTTGTATCCGGTGCAGCGGCAGAAATTCCCCGAAATGGCGGTAAGAACCTCTTCTTCTGAAGGTTTCGGGTTGGCGTCAAGCAATGCCTTCGCAGTGAGCACCATCCCTGAGGTGCAATATCCGCATTGAACGGCCCCGTGGTCGAGGAACGCCTGCTGGATGGGATGCACCTTCTCGTTGCCCGACAACCCTTCGATGGTGGTGATCTCTCCCCCCTGGGCCTCAACGGCAAGGAGCAGGCACGAACGAACGGGCTTTCCGTCCAACAGGACGGTGCACGCCCCGCAAACGCCGTCTTCGCAAGCCTCTTTGGCTCCCTTGAGGGAGAGGTCTTCACGCAGGACCTCGAGGAGGGTTCGGTTCGGATAGGTCGCCAGTTCGTATTCCTGTCCGTTCACAGTAAGGGTAATAAGACGTTTTGATTTCTTGTCCATGGTTCCTCCTCAAACGCGATCAAGGGCGGTCTTCATTGCTCTCTTCGCAAAGACCGAAAGCATCTCACGCCTGTAGGACGCAGGCAGGATGTGGTTGTTGACAAGGGGAAGGTTCTTCGGGATCGCCCTGGCGATTGCGTCAAGATCGATCTCTCCCGACCTCTTCCCTGCGGCGACCCCGTCGAGCGGCACGATAACCGGTGCAGGTCCCGCGGCAGAGAGTACAAGCCGCGCTGATGCTATGGTCCCCTTCCTTGCGGTCACAAAGGCGGCGGCCCCTGCAAGAGGATAGTCGATTGCGGAGCGGAGCCGGAATTTCGCATAACCGGAGCCCGTGTCCTGCAGGATGGGTATCACGAAATGGGTCGCCATTTCCCCGGACCGGAGGCTTAAAGGCTGCACTCCCCGTCCGGTGAAAAGATCCTCCACAGGGACCTCACGGGAGCCCCCCTTCTTCTTGGCCTCAATTCGCACTTTCGCCCCGGCCGCAATCAGGGCGGGGGCAATGTCTCCCTGATACACGCTGAAGCATTTCCTGCTTCCGGGCACGGCAAGACACACCTCTCCTCCGGCTTTCAGGCACGGCTGTCGCTCGCGCCTCCAGGCGGCCGACTGATTGTAGAAGAGACAGCGGGAATTCTGGAACACGTTCCCCCCGATCGTTGCGACGTTGCGAATCGGAGGTGCTGCGACTGCGAGTGCCGCTTCATGAAGGAGCGGTGCATCCTTTTCAATAATCGGTGAGCCGGCGATTTCCGCGAGGGTCGTCGTCGCCCCTATGTGAAGGGCTTTTCCCCGACGCTCGACCCCCTTCAACTCCGGCAGGTTTCTGAGGCTGACGAGTTTGGCAGGCTGGAGAAGCCCAAATCTCATCAGCGGCATGATGTCGGTTCCGCCGGCGAGAACCCGCACCTGCTCTCGTTTGAGGATTGTCAACAACTCAGGCACCGTTGCAGGCTCGAAAAGTTCAAAATAAGGTAATCGCATCAGATACCCCCTTAAAGCCAAAAGTAAAGATCCGGCTCCAGAGGAGCCGGCTTTGGAATAACCCTGGAAGGGATGACTCTAAAATCCGAAGCACGAAATCCGAAATCCGAAACAATATCAAATGATCAAAATCCAAATGACCAAAACCAAGGAATTTGGGATCCTCAAATCCCTGAATTGCTGAAGCCCTCGTCTGTTTTGAACATTGAAGCATTTAGTTTTGAATTTGTTTCGGATTTCGATATTCGGATTTCGAATTTTGCCGGATCAATTCCTCACGCAAAGCCAACTGCCTCTGACCCGGCCCACAGGACCAGGTTTTCAGCAACCATCCCCTGTATCCGTGATGTCATCCCTTTACCGATTCCGCTTCCCGGGATCCCTCGTTCTTGAGCGCCTTGATAAGGAGGTCGGTCAATTCGTCACAATACTGAGTGAGCGAATACTTCTTATCTTTCAACAGCCAGCGGATGGTAATATGTTCAATCGCTCCTACACAGAGACTTCTGGCAATATAGCAATTGACTTCCTTTCCGATCTCCCCTTCTTCCAAACCTTCCTTGATGATTTCGAGCAGCACCTGATAGAAGGTCCGGGCAGCCTGGTAGGCTTTCGTCGATATGTAGGTCCTGCTTGTCTTCAGTTCCAAAAGCACGATCGAGGCGTATTCCGGGTTCTTTTCGAAGAAGTTGAGGTACCACCAGACAAATTTTCGCAGCTTGTTGAAGGCCCCTTTGATCCCCATCATGTGCTCACCGATTTCCGAAACAAGTTCTTCCGTCACCGCGACAGGGATTGCAAGAAGCATGTCCTCCTTGCTCTTGAAATATTCGTAAATCGTAGCATCCCCCACCTGAGCGTTTCTGGCGATCTCTGAAATCGTGGCATTTTGAAAACCTCTCGAGCCAAAGACGATCATGGCATGTTTCAGGATCTCTCTTCTCTTTTCCGGTTCTCTTGGTTGCTGATCTTTAAGAATCATATTCGGTTATGATATCAAATAGTTAATATGAAGACATAGTGTTATCAGAATTACATTCGATTTGTTTATAATACAGGGCTGCAGCTCGTGTCAAGGTTTTTGAAATTCCTTAAGTAGTTGACAATCCAAACACTTAAACCGAAAAAGAAATCATAAAAGATCCACCAGGTCCACCTGTCTGATTGCCTTTTCATCGTAACTCAGTTAAAGACAAGGCTGCGTGAAGACATTGCTGCGCCAGGCATTGGAGGTGAAAAAATGGACGTTGAAAAAACGATAAAGGGAAAGCACATTCTGGTCGTCGACGATGAAAGAGATATTCTCGTTGTCATAGAGGAACTGCTGGAAGTCTGCAAGATCGATACTGCCGATAACTTCCGAGATGCCAAGGCATTGATAGAAAAAATCCATTACGATCTCGTGGTCCTGGATATCATGGGCGTAGACGGCTACGAGCTGCTCAAGATCGCAAACAGTCGTGACATTCCCGCTCTCATGCTGACGGCTCATGCTCTCACAAGCGAAGACCTCAAGCGCTCGGCCGAGGAGGGTGCGGCTTATTTCGCTCCGAAAGACAAGGTTGAAGATCTTCCGAAGTTTATCGCCGATGTCCTGGATGCAATTAAAAAGAGAAAGAGCCCTTGGAAAAGAATGTACGATACACTGGGGGGGTTCTACGATAAGCGGTTTAACGGTCCCGATTGGCGTAAAAAGGAAAATGCTTACTGGGAGAGGAAGATGAAGGAACAGGGCTATTGACTTTTGTCGGACACGGAAATCCGCTCAAGACTCCTCCCCGGTCGATTCGACGTCCCACGCTCATACCCCCGAACTGTCTTGAAGGACAAGACATAGCCATACATCAGTACTGCTGCCGAGCAAACGGCACCGAGTTTTTGTTCTTGAAAAAAGACCCCCAGGGCCAACCACAGTGTCACGAAATATGTAAAAGCACTTCTGTCGCAGTAGACTAGCGGACGAGACTTGGCAGGAACGTGGCAATCTGGGGGATGATCATCAGAAGCGCGGCCAGCAGAAGCAATCCAACAAGATAAGGAATGATTCCCCGGAAGATGACCTGAATCGGGATCTCGGGTGCAATCCCCTTGATCACGAAAACATTGACGCCCACGGGCGGGGTAATGACCCCCATTTCGGCAATGAGCACGATCATGACACCGAACCAGATGGGATCGAAGCCCAGCTTTCTCACGACGGGATAGAAGATCGGCAGGGTCACCACGATCAGGGCCATGGAATCCATGAAAAAACCGCCGATGAAGTATATGAAAATGATAACGCCGATGACGGCGGTCGGCGAAATCGGAAGATTGCCGGCCCAATCGGCAAGCACGAAAGGGATGTTCGAAAGGGCCATGAAATGGCCGAAGACCGTCGCGCCTGCGATGATGAACAGAACCATGCATGCGGTCTTCAAACCGTCTATCCCGGATTCGACAAATCGTTTCCACGTCAGTTCCTGCTGTATCAAGCCCAGGAGCAAAGCGCCGGACGAGCCGATGGCCCCGGCCTGAGTCGGGCTGAACCAGCCGAGGAACAGCCCGCCGATGCTGAGGACAAACAGGATCACGGCAGGCGTGATTCCTGCTGTGCTGCGCATTTTTTCCTTCCAGGTCGTGCTCGGCCCTGGCGGGCCGTATTCGGGGTGGCGAAGGCAGATGATCGCCACCGTGGCTACGTAGAACAGGGTCAGAATAGCCCCAGGCAAAATCCCCGAAAGAAAAAGCTTGCCGATCGATTCCTCGGTCAAAATTCCGTATACGATGAAAACGGTGCTGGGGGGGATGAGGATCCCCAGGGTGCCGGCGGCGGCGACCGTTCCGGTGGCCAGGAGATCGCTGTAATTGTATTTTTTCATCTCGGGAAGGGCGATCTTGCCCATGGTCGCCGCCGTGGCGGCAGTGGAACCGCATACCGCGGCAAATCCTGAGCAGGCCAGTACCGTGGCGAGTGTCAGTCCGCCCCGCAGGTGCCCTACCCAGGTGTAGCATGCGGCGTAGAGTTTCTGGCTGATTCCCGCGGCATACGCGAAAGACCCCATGAGGATGAATGTGGGGATCACCGAGAGGGGATAGGATGAAAGGGTCTCGAAGATGTCCTGCGCAATGAGAACAAAGGCCGAATGGAGACCATTGAGATAGGCAAACCCAACGAAGCCGACAAACGCCATGGTAAAGCCCACGGGCAAACCCATGAAAAACAGGAAAAGGAGCAATCCAATCCCTATAACACCGACAGTTTCATAACTCATTCTGAAATATCCTCTGAATGGATCGAATGAGGGAGGCAATATAGACGAGACAGATGGGAAAGCAGCCGATCGCCGCGCCATACGCGAAGGGATACAGGGCCACCCTCGCCGTCGCGCTTACCTCTTTCCCTTCCTGGAGCGAGTACCCGTAAGCGAGGAGTTGATACACGATCAGGACAAAGAGAATCAAGCCAAGGAAATTGACGATGCTGTCCACGATGCTCCTCGGCTTTTTGGGGAGCATGACCACGAAAAAATCCGCCTGAACGTGTCTCCCGGCGATCAGCGCCGAGCTCGATGCAAGGGATGCGGCCAACAGCTGGGAGAGCATGACAAAATCGATGGAGCCGAAAATCGGCTTCAAAAAGACCTTTGCGCCGATCACATCGACGGTCGTGATGAGGACCAGCAGGAAGACGAAAAAAAAGCCGATCCTCTCCAGCCAGGTACAGAGGGTCTGATTGAATCTCTCGAATTTTTCCAGAGCCGCCACAAAAAACTCCTCTGCAAGCCTTAGACGTTCTTCAAATCGTGTGCGCTCCGTCCTCTCCCCCCGGGTAAGTGGGGGGAGAGGGGGTGCGTTCAGGATTATTTTCCTCGCATCTCCTTCGGCCCGGTGGCGGACTTGATGTGGTACTGGATCTGTTTTTTCGTCCAGTATTCACTCCTCTCGTTGAGGTACTTGATCCACTCCCTGACCTCAGCCTCCTTGTGACCCGCGGAGACCATGCTCTTGACATAGTTCTCGATCACCGGCTGACAAGCTTTGCTCCATCTGGCCTGCTCTTCGGGGCTGAGGTCGATGAACTCCAGTCCGCGCTCCCTGGCGAAATCCTCACCCGCGAAATCGATGTCATTCCAGCCGAGGGCGAATTTCTCCCCGTGTTTTCCGCAAAGACGGTCAAAGACCTCTTTCACGTCCGGGGTAAGCTTCTTGTAGCTGTTCTTGTTCATCACGACGTACATGGTATAGATGGGGCCGATGTTCCAGCAGTAGGTCACGTACTTGGCCACTTCTCCAAAACGAAATGTCTTGAGCGTCTCCAAAGAGATGAGAACCCCGTCCAGGACTCCCTTGACCATGGCATCATATGTCTCGACCACCGGAGTGGGAGCCGGGGTCCCGCCCAATGCCTGGATCACCTCGGCCAGCCGGCCGGGCGCTCTGATGGTCAACCCTTTGAGGTCTTCCATGGTTCGCACGGGTTTCTTTGTAATCAAGACCGAAGGGGTGCTGGCATGCATCCAGAGAACTTTCACCTTGTCCCAATCCTTCGGTTTGAATTTGTTGTAGAAGTCATTGACGAGTTGGTTGGCGGTCCAGCCGCTCGCGATCCCCAGGGGCAAATCGCAGGCCTCCATGACCGGCATGCGTCCCGGGGTATACTCGATGTGAGACAGCCCGATGTCTGCGATGCCGCTCTCGATGCCTTTGATCATGGCGGGGGCGGTGAGCATTGAGCCTCCGGCAAAATAGCGGACCTTCACCTTGCCGTTCGTTTGCTCTTCGAGTTCCTTGATGAACTCCTCACACATTTTGGAGTGGGCCGAGGGAGGAGGGAAATAGTTTGCAAATTTGAACTCGATTTCCCCTGCAGCAATGGCGCGGGTTGGTGGAGAAAGAATCAGGAAAGAGAACAAACAGACAATCCCGGCCAGCACGAAAGACTTTCTCATTGAAGTACCCTCCTTTTTTTGAAGCGGGTTAATAATGGAAAATTGACTATGCCAGTCGTGCGAAGCTCAAACAAATGCTTCGACTTATTTTCTTGCCATTCTTTTCTCTCCGTTCTTGTCTCCCGGCCTTGGTTCTCTGATCTGAGTAATCGAAGACGGTTTCTCTGGTTTGTAAGCAAAACAATCCGGATAAACTGTCTTTGATCGTTTGACCAACCTGCAAAGAAGGATTTTTTTCAGCATTCTGTAGATAAATTCTCTTGTCTACGGGGTGGTGATGAACATTTCGTTGGGTTGGAAAGGTCTTTATTGGATATTTCAAAACAGTGTGACGTGTCAAGAGAAAACCCTGCGGCTTCAGACGCAGAGCTTGTGCGGCGCACCGACTCAGCCTTGTATTCTTTCTATTTTTTCAAAGGGGGTTTCGTTCATAACTAACCTCGTTTTCAGGGATGCCGAGGAGGAAATCGTCTGCCCCGATTCCCGCAGTCCAGAGAAAATTTTGCGCCTCAACAATCAGCCAAAATGAACCAAACAGACCAGACAGACCGTTATTTCTTAATGACCAGCCACAATCCCCCCTCTTTTTCAACCCTGGCATGATCGGACAAACCCGACCTGTTCACCATCTCCTCGAGATCATACATGCTCACTTTTTTCCTCCCCAGCCTGTCGTTGAGAATTCGTGACTCTTCACCGATCTCCTCGATTAGCGCGTCGGGTGTGTCCTTGCCGTAACCGCCGCCGACAAACGCGACTCCATCCTCTTTCAAAACTCGATAAATCTCCCGAATGATCTTCCCCTCTTCATCGAGGAAGAAATAGGCGCCCCTGAAGATCGCGAGATCAAACAAGGAATCGGGAAAGACAAGGTTATTGAGCTCAGAACGCTTGAATTCTATTTTTTGGCCGGGAATAGCGTCTTCGATTTCCTTCCGAAGGAACTCGACAATACCGGAGTCCTGGGCCGCGATGGTGAAATTTAACCCCGGGTGTCGCCTTGCCAATTCAACGGATATCCCTCCAGCGAAGGGTCCAAGTTCCAAGACATCGCCATTGCTTCTGCCATAGTGTTCCATGACCTGGGAAGCAAGGTAAGGATAGATCCTGCCCCATAGATCATTCACCGCTTTGAGAAACCTCAAGTCCACGGCTCTCTGAATTCCTCCCGTGAAATTGCCCCGGTCCGACCCAAAGCCCATCCAAAAAGGGGTATCCGCAACAGCTCTCGTTTTAACACCCATCGAAAACGGGGAACCGCATGTTGATCTCCTTGCGTCATAGGAGACGCAGTCAACTTGTTAACTTAGACTTCTTCGTGACCCTCTCTTCAGCCGATGACTTGATCGATTCCGCCCTTTTCAGCAGTTCCAGGTAGTCCCGGCGCAGGCGGGAATTTTCCTTCAGAACCTGATCCATGTACTCCTTCTCCTCGTCGGTCACCAGCCTCAGCCCGAACGCATCCGGATATCCGCGGATGACACCTCCAGCGGGTACCATGGTGTAGGACGGCAGGGTGACCCGCATCGCGGTAGCTCCCATACCCAGCCAGACATTGTCTTCAAAGGTTACACTGTAAACGGTCGAACGCATGGCCAGGAAACAGTACTGACCGATCCTGCAAGGGCCATGGATCGTGACCCCGTGCGCCACAGACGTCCTGGCCCCCAGCACAACCCCTTTGCCTGGTTCACTGTGGATGATCACGCCGTCTTGTATGTTGACCTCCTCTTCAATCACGATGGGTTCTACTTTATCATCCGCACCTCTCTGGTCAGCCCGGATCACCGTCAAGGGGCCTACAAAGACATCCTGAGCAATCCGAACATTGCCGATGATTTGCGCCGAGGGGTCGATCAGCGAGCTGGGGTGGATCTTTGGAAAGTCTCCTGCCAGGTTGGGACGAATATTGTCCGCAAAAGGCCTCATCCTCTTCTCCTCCTTGCTTCCGTCGTTTTCGTAGCCGGGGCGGACCCCGGACCGGGACTGATGATCGAACTTTACCACCTGCCGCCCTCAAGGACAATCCCCCTATATCCGCCAGGAGAAGTTCAAATAGGAAATATCAAAGCACCGTTTTGTTCTTGAGCCGGCTTGCGCTGAATTGCCGACCTCATGATAGACCGGTCCGGATTATTGGCAGATTCACCCGGCTCGAACCAGTGCTCTCCCCGTGCTTTGCACTTTCTTCCCGGCCCCATTTGTGGTAATGATTTGATACTTACGATGACAAGCTCTTCCACGAAAATATCGACCTTACTGGGAACACTCCTCTGTTTCTATCTCGCTGTCTGCTCTTTCAGCTTCCAGTCCTTTTGCCTCACAGACATTCAGCATGATCCTGATCGCGCATCCATCGGGCTGGACTTGGATGATGAGCCTGCTGTCGATGACCAAAATCGGGAAAGGGTGTTTGGCCCTGCTCACTGCGAAACCGTGCCGGCGCTCACCATCCGCTCTGAAAGCATTCTCCATTGGCGTTCGAGCACCCTCCCCTTTTACCGACAAAGTCGTATCCTTCGCTGTTAGATCTCTCCCACCGGCTTTTGCTCCAAATTACGGCCACTGGTTCGACGGAGCCACTGTCATTCAGCAATTGGGGGGCGGTTCATTTCATGATGCACTCGAGGAGGTTTGGATAATGCATACTTGGGCAATGGCGTTTAAAGTTGCCGCGGTCGGAGTTTCAGCGGTCTTTGTGGGATTGTTGATGCTCGCGGGCGGGGTGAAGATCATGAGCTTCTTCTGCAGGCTCGCGACCCGGAAGCAGAAGGAGGAGAGCAGCCCCGATTCGGCCATGTAAGAGGGTGGCGCAGCAAGGCACAAACCAGGCAGAAATTGCAGACACCAGGAGGTAAGTAAGTGGAACTCGTTCAGACGGTTATCGCCAACACGGGATTTGTGCACCTCACGATCGGACACGTCATCATGTGGTTCGTCGGTATTTTCTTCATGTATCTCGCCATCAAAAAGGATTTCGAGCCCCTGTTGCTCGTCCCCATCGGCTTCAGCATATTCCTCGTGAACATGCCCATCACCCCCCTGACCGGAAAAGGGGAGCTCATCTACATTTTTTATCACTACGGACTGGAGTGGGAGGTGATCCCGTGCATCATATTCCTGGGCATCGGGGCTCTTACAGACTTCGGTCCGATGATAGCCAATCCGAAGATGCTGATGCTTGGGGCAAGCGCTCAACTGGGGGTTTACGTAGCCTTTTTCGGAGCTATCCTTCTTGGCTTCGATATTAAAGAGGCGGCAAGCATCGGGATAATAGGAGGCGCCGACGGACCTACCACCATATACCTCACTCAGTCGCTTGCACCCCAAATCCTTGGGGCAACGGCCGTTGCAGCCTACTCGTACATGGCAATGGTTCCCCTGATCCAACCCCCCATCATGCGGCTCCTGACCACGGAGAAGGAGCGGAAGATCAGAATGGCCCATTTCAGGCCGGTCTCCAAGACCGAACGGCTGGTATTCCCGCTCCTGGCAACCGCTCTTATCTGCCTGTTGGTTCCGGCGATAGCCCCCTTGATCGGGCTCTTCATGATCGGGAATTTGTTTAGGGAAGTGAAGGGGGTCGGAAGGCTGCTGAAAACGGCTCAAGAGGAACTCCTGAACATCGTGACCATCTTCCTCGGGCTGAGCGTGGGGTCGACAATGCAGGCAGAAAACTTCCTGAATCCCCAGCCGATCTTCATATTCTTCCTGGGTCTTATAGCCTTCGCTGCTTCCACTGTGACCGGCATACTCCTCGTGAAGGTCATGAACCTCTTCCTGAAGGAGAAGATCAACCCCCTCATCGGATCTGCAGGCATCTCTGCGGTACCGATGGCAGCAAGGGTTTCGCAGAAGGTTGCGCATGAATACGACCCTAAGAACTACCTGCTCATGCACGCGATGGGGCCTAACGTCGCCGGTTTGATCGGAACGGCCATAGCCGCTGGAATGTTTATGTCGATGCTGAAGTGAAGGCGCAGCAGAGTGGTTCAGTTCTTGAAAACCCGGCTCTGATAATCGGAAAGGTTATGAGTTGATTGCGAATGTTGTAGCTTTGCCCAAATCTGCTATCCGTCTTTGTGGGTGCGGATGGCCGACCTTCTGTTCCCGACCGTTTTTCTGACCGTAGCAAGGGAGGAATGAAGATGGAGAAGATGAAAGTACGCGAGTTGATGCGACCGGTGGAGGAGTTTCCCCGCATATCCAGCCAATCGACCTTTATGGATGCCGTGGACGCCCTGGAAAAGGCCCAGCAGGAATTCAGCTCCGGGAAGGCGTCTCAGAGGATCCTTCTGGTCTGCGATGAGGAAGGATGGATCGTGGGAAGTCTTACAGCATGAAAATTAAAGACTTCATCCGGCTTCCGAGTTCCGACGATATAGTGAAAGTTGATGACAAAATGGACAGTCCCTCATTCATGGGACCGTTGATCTCAGACCCCGCACGTTGGCCCGGGCTCTCGCGGATGTACTTCTCGCGAGATGTCCTCCAGGAGGGTATCCTCAGCAACATCCATGTCGTAACGGGCCTGTAGATTCAGCCAGTACCGTTCATTATAGTCAAGAATTAATGTCTCACCGATGTCGGCAATCAAAGCGGCAACAGCAAGCCGGATGACATTATAAGCTGACACTTTTTACGTGTTGCGTGATCTTTTTCGCTGATTAACTTCTCGTCATCTCCTGTCTAGAGGCAGAGGCTATGCGGCGGGAGAAAATTCAGAAGGGGGAGGTGAATTCCGATATGACCAGGAAATACATCGACTGTCGGGATTATCCTCAGACCGAGAAGAAGTGCACTCTCGCGATATCCGCCGATACTGAAGAGGAAGTGATTGAAGCGGCTGTTCAACATGGTCTCGCAGCACACGGTTATGAGGATACAACGGAATTCAGGGACCGCATTCGTGCGGAGATAAAAGAAGGATTTCCACCGATGTAAGCTGCCTACCCGGGCGCCTGCAAAAAAACGCCAGGTGTTTCGCAGTCAATGTAAGCGGGCTCGTATCCATCGTACGGCCCGCTTCAATGTGTCAGATGAAAAGAACCTGCCAAACCGTGAAAGTTGATCTTTCCAAGGAGTTCGGACCTTTCTCTTCGGGCAAAACCATTATCATTGCCACGACCGAGGGGAATATGAGCATCCCGGGCGTGGAGGATAAGAAAATAGGCTTGAATGTCTATCGAAAGAAGTAAAGGGGGTATTTTCCAGGATAGATCAGGCGTTGCGGAATAGATCCGACATCTTCACGGTGAGGAGGCGCCGCGGCATGGGACCTTCATATTACGGGCCGTTGCCGGAGACCCGCGTGTGCTTAGACGAACGTAAACACCAAAACTCCGATCAACAGACCAAGAACCAGCAGCCCCAGGTACTTGAGGAGAATCTTCAGTTCGAGGTTTCTAACCTTCTTGAGGACTCCATTTTTGTAAACGTAGTAATCCACTGCATCTGCCCATATCACCATCCGCTGCATGCAGTCGGAGGGAGTTTCTATTTGAGCGCTAAGCCATCATCTCTTTCCATCGACCATTTCAGGGACGAGTGGAACGCCCCTGCACATGATCCGATGAAGCCATTTGAGGGAGTCTTCTCTTGACTTCCGGTCTCCAAATCTGTGAGGGCGGTTCAGTCTGCGTTAATGTCTAAACTATACTTTTGACCTTTTTTGGTCAACCAATTCCTGTATTCTCAAGCCATTGTCACATGGGTCCCTCTCTTTGTGTATTGCAGATCTTATGACATGCACGATCCCTCGCCCACAAGCCGAAGGGCAGTGGCAATAAAAAGGGGAGCATGAAATAGTAAGCTGTTCAGCCACCGTTTTGTTTGCACGAAAAGGGCAAACATCCGATGCTCGTATAGGAGGAGAAAATGGCCGAAATGAAAGCTATGGTCCTGAGGCAATACCACCAGCCCATGGAGTGGGTGGACGTGGAAACGCCTTCCGTCGGTGAGGATGAGATCTTGCTCCAGGTGAAGGCGTGCGGCCTCTGCTATACGGATCTCAAAATCTACATTTGCAGGAGGCAACCCGTGCCCTTGACGCATGACGCCCAAACCCTTATAGTCCAGCCCACTAATTCACGGCAAAGGGAGAACGCCATATGAAGAACGTCGAGATAAGCGTTGAGGGAACTATTCTGACGGTCAAGGTGGATCTTTCCAAGGAGTTTGGCCCTTCTTCCTCCGGGAAGACTGTCATCATTGCTTCAACCGAGGGAAATGTGAGCATCCCGGGCGTGGAGGATAAAAAAATCGGCCTGAACGTTTACCGGAAGAAGTGAAAAGAAGGGTATTTCTCCGCGCCGCCCCAGACACAGGCATCCAGAAGGAGCCTCACTGGCATGACTCCGTCTCGAACTAAGAGGTGACCCACTGCAAGCAGGAATGTGATCGAATGAAGCTCCTAGGATGGAACGTGAACCACCGTGCCAGGAAAAAGGCGATTCCCCTCACAATGGCGGAAGCTCTGGCTTTTCTTGAGCCGGATCTCATCGATGCTCAGTATGTATGGGAAGCCGGGCCCTGCAAATTTGGCGGCGGTGAGTCCTGAGCAATGTCCGATCACGCAGCATTAGTGGTGGAGATTCGTGTCTCCGAAGAAGAGAAGATTGCGTTCATGTAATGAGGACGGAGAAACCGGATGGGAACTGGGAAGAAAATAATGTTGAACTGCCGCGCGCTGGAGGACGAAAACGACCATGCAGGAGGATCTGACATCTTGGTGATTCCTATTTTCCCCATCCCACCCTTCTTCCTATATCCCCGAAAAAGGGATCGCTCGGGTGTTCTCTCCCAGGGGCAGAACGGCATCGCCAGGATGGATGAGGTAGCCTCGATCGATCTTTTTCCTGAAATCTTCTCGGAAAGAAGTGATCGCATGGGCCATGGCAGGGGTGGGAGTCGATGACAGTTTTACTTCGATGGGAATCAGTCTGATCCCTGTGTCTATGATAAAGTCCACTTCAAGTCCTGTTGACGTGCGCCAGAAGTATACTTTGGGTTCTTCACCTCGGTTCCTGAATACTTTTACGATTTCAGAGAGAACGGCTGTTTCAAGAATTTGGCCGCCCATCGGACCCGACGCTGCGTGACGAGAATCCCTCAGCCCGACAAGATGACAAAGCGTGCCGGTGTCGGTGAAGTACACTTTGGGCGTTTTGACCAGGCGCTTTCCCACGTTCGCGAAATAAGGACGAAGCACGATCACCTGAAAAGACGCCTCCAGGACCGAGAGCCACGCCTTGCAGGTGTTCACTGCCACCCCCAGGTCTCGCGACAAACCGGACAGATTCAGCAGTTGACCGCTACGGGCAGCGAGTGCCCGGAGAAAACTTTGAAAAAGTGTGAGATCACCAACCTGCCGAAGGGAACGAACGTCTCTTTCCAAATAGGTCTGAATATAGCTCGAATGCCACAGGCCCAAATCGCGACCGGGATCTGCCGCCAATTCTGGGTAACCGCCCCTGAGCAAACTCGACCACAGTTCCGGGAGGGGGATGGCTTCTGGAATTGCCGAGAGGTCCTTCCTTTCCCATGGAAAAGGATCGTATGGCCTTCCTTGAATCTCGCGGAAGGAGAGGGGAAGCAAGTTCAGCATCGCTGCGCGGCCCGCCAAAGACTCGGTAATCCGTTCAAGAAGCAGAAGGTTTTGTGAGCCGGTCAGCAGGAACTGTCCCTTCCTGGCGCGGCGTGCGTCAATGTGTTCTTTGATGTAGGGGAGCAGATCGGGGCAGTACTGGACTTCGTCGAAAATGACCGG
>ENA-OSEO01001242-OSEO01001242.1-sediment-metagenome-genome-assembly--contig:-NODE-1242-length-49608-cov-5.525873_pt1 | contig 49608 bp, 37 predicted proteins | sample MGYA00237883_ERZ534232 | MGnify/ENA metagenome assembly ERZ534232 | reverse complement strand
ATTTCTTCCGCAGCCCATTCAACCGTTTCTTGATTCAGTTCCCGCTCATTGATTTTTTCTTCAAGCGCGAAAAGTCGGAGGGGGGTCGGGGCAACGGCACAAATACCAATAGCCACCTTGCCATCAGGCTTGATCCGGCTGGCCACACCAACTGTTGCGAGATCATGCCCGCGGAGCCTTGCCTGGCGTAAGTAAATGCTCTTATCGCCATCCCCTGGATCGGGCAATTGCACCGAAATCACCAATTCGCCGCGCTGCAGCACTGTGCGTTTTACGCCAGTGAAGAACTCGTGCAGTGGAACCTGGCGCATACCTTGAGGGCCGGCAATGTTGACCACAGCGTCGTACACCAACAAAGCAGGGGGAAGATCTGCGCCTGGGGAAGCATTACAGATATTCCCAACTACTGTGGCGCGGTTGCGCAGTTGGAACGATGCCAGCGATGCTGACGCCTGGTTCAGGGCAGGATATTTTGCCTTGACAACTTCCGAGTCAACCACTGTATTAACCACAACAGAAGCGCCGATTGTTAAACCGGCGCCATCAATGAATTCAAATTCAGCCATCTCCGGGAGACCTTTAATGTCCACTATGTGTTCAGCATTGATGAGATTTCTGCGCAGCAGAATCATCAAATCGGTGCCGCCTGCCAGGACAAAGGATTTCTCTTCTTTCTCGAGATATTGAACTGCTTCATTGAGGTTGTGGGGCTTAAGGTATTTAAACCTACTTAACATTAAAAGCCTCCTTTTATACCCATAAACCATGTTCTTCGCTTTTTTTGCGCACTTGTTTATGGTTTTTGTGCGTGAGATATCAATAAATTGATATCTGATATGGTCGTAAGTACATCAATTCTAACATATAGCAATAAGACTCCTGATTGTTAATATTAACAATTATTGAGCCTGATGATTGATAAATTTTAGAAAATATCACAATGAATCACCCACAATTGGCGCTTGCCGTTTTGGATATTTCTGTTCATACTGGCTGGAAATTTCGATCAGACGAGCCTCACTGCCCGGCAGACCAAAGAGCTCAAAACCAACAGGTACGCCGATGGGAGCATGCGGTGTGGGAGCGGAGAAGCCAGCCGGCAGACAGATTGAAGGGAAGCCGGTAATTGCCGCGAGCGCTCCATTGCGCTGCGACTGACTCTCACCTACCCGGCAAACCAGCTGCTGTTGATGCGGAAAAATTAAGGCATCAAGTTGATGCGTGGCAAAGAGCGACTCGATCTGCTTTTGCAGTAAGGCGCGTTTTTCTAACCTTTCCCTGTACTCAGGCGCGCTTATGTCCAGCTGGTTGGCGTAAACGAGATTGTCCTTGATCCCGGGGTGGTGCAATCCACTTTGCAAAATGGCATCAATGCTTGGATAGGGTGCATGAACAGATTCCAGGTAATGGTTGAGATGCGCTTTGAGTTCGTATAAATGCACACTGATATTGTTGACCAAGTGAATGATCTCAATGCGATCCTCGATGTCGATAACCTCAATATCCATCTCGCCCAGTTCTTCTATCACCCGAGCCATGACACGGTTGACTTCATCGTTGACCGGTTCAGAGCCAAAAAAGGATCTGAGCACGCCGATGCTTGGTCTGCCCGACCCGTGGATTTCCGGTAAATCGCGGACAGCAATCACCTTCAAAACAGCGGCCGCGTCAGCAACAGTGCGAGCCATCGGTCCAGCTGTATCCTGGGTGAGGGAGTAGGGCACAATGCCGTCAGCACTCACCAAACCAACAGTTGGACGGATCCCCACCAGGTTATTCGCGCTGGAGGGGGAGCGTATGGAATTGATCGTGTCGGTTCCGATCCCGACCATGCCAAAATTAGCCGCCAGGGCAGCACCCGTGCCGCCGCTTGAGCCACCGGGTGTGCGGGTCAGGTCATAGGGATTGTAAGTCTGACCTTTGATCGAGCTGATCGATTCACCCCAGATGGCAAACTCATGCAAGTTTGTTTTTGCTAGGATGATCGCTCCGGCAGCTTTCAGGCGCTTCACCAGATCCGCATCCTTACCGGTTGAAAAGCCCCGAAGGCTCAAACTCCCGGCAGTAGTCGGCATATCCGAAGTCTCGATATTGTCCTTAAGCAAAACCGGGACGCCGTGCAGACTCCCGCGCAGTTTGCCGGTTGCACGCAGATAGTTATCGCATTCTCTCGCCAATTTAATCGCGGCTGGATTGACACAAATAATGCTGGATAGAACTTCATCAAATCGTTGGATCCGATCAAGGTAAAAGGCTACCAGATCTTCGGAAGTCATTTGTTTTTCAAGCAAAAACTGGTGGTATGCGGTGATGTTGAGTTCCAACATATCACTATTGTATCCTGAACTGTTTGATTGATTGCTAGAAATTGCTTCATTTGCCTATTTAACTACTCACGTTGTGATAAATTAACATAGATTAGCCCGAATTGACCTTGCTAATTGTATTGTTATTACAATGAAACTATCAGGTTTTTTGGGTACAATATTTATCAGGATGAGAAGCGAAATATGCTAAAAGCACTAAAGGTTCGTTTACGTGACATCCTCAATGTGGATTTGCTGGCTGGCGCAGAAGTAATAGCTGGCGAAACAGGGATGGACAATGTAATTACCTCAGTCAACGTTATGGAGGTGCCAGATATTGTTGATTGGGTCAGACCGGGGGAACTTTTACTAACAACAGCTTACTCACTTTCCAACAACATTGAAACCTTCAACACCCTCCTGCCCAAATTTTCAGAGAAGGGGGTGTGCGGCATGGGCATCAAAATGAAACGCTACATCAATGAATTGCCGGAAAGTGTGATTGAAACGGCCAATCGGCTGGCATTTCCGATCATCGAAATCCCAACGGATGTGTCTTATGGGGATTTGATGAAACAGGTTTTCACCTACATCATCGGTGAGCAGACCCTCTTGCTTGAAAAGATCAACGCATTTAATAACCAGATCAGGGATATCATGCTCCGCCGCGGAGATATGGAGGAATTTGCCAAACTTGTGAGCCAGGTTTTTCATTCCCCTACCCTGATCTCCGACCAGGTGCACAAGAGCTTTGTGTTCCATGCAGAGGATAAGGCGTGGGAAGCCATACTCAAGCGGGTGATTCCTGCAGCGTTAAACAACATGGGCATCCTGGCTGAACCAGGCTTCCTGGATATCCGCACAAATTTTGACCAGATTGATGGCGAAAAGGTCAAACGCTTCAGCATACCGATCTTCTTCGAAGAGAACCTCTACGGACATATCTATATTTGGGACACAAACAGCCAAATCAATCCGGGCGACCTGTTTGTAATTCAATCTGCCACCTCCCTGATCGCACTGCACATTGTAACCAAGCTGACTGTAACACAGCGTGAGAATGTCCACCGGACAAAATTTTTTGAGCAACTACTGAGCAATAAACCTGAATCGCAAGCCGGAGCAATTCTGGATGCTGAGTATTACGGTTTCAATCCAAACGCTCATCACCAATGTCTGATCTTAAGGCTGGATTATCAAGACAACGAACTCTCGATGTCTTCCCGTAAGCGCAGGATCCAGGAGACGAGCCTGATCCTGACGGGCATCCTCAGTTATATCCAACAAAAGGCATCATTCCGTTACATCTGGGTAACCAAACCCAATGAAATTTACTTTCTGCTTGAGTTCGATCCGAACCTCAGCGCGGAAACCCGCGCCGCGCAAACCAGGCAATTTGTCTACGCGCTGCTTGAGGCGGCAAGGGAACTGAAGGTTGATGAGCATTGTTTTGTTGGTGTGGGGCGGGCATATCCTGGTTATGATAAGCTCAGCGACAGCCTGCATGAGGCGCAGCAGGCTGTGCGCATTCTGCAAAGCAGCAAGACGGAAAACAGAGCGCATTACGCCTTCTATGAAGAAATGGGAATCGCGCGCTTGTTTGGCGCGCCTGAAATCCGGACAGACTTGTTGAGTCATGCCGATCAGGTGCTTCAGCCCATTTTGAAATACGATGCGGAACATGACGGGAAATTGCTGGAAACCGTCCGGGCTTATTTTGAACACGGCGGCAATCTGCGCAAGATCTCCGAAATGCAATTTTCCCACTACAACACGGTTGTTTATCGGATCAATCGGATTCGTGATACCCTAAAGATTGACTTGAAAGATCCGGAGACGGCCTTTTCCATTCAATTTGCGCTTAAGATCCGTGACCTAATTGGTTGAAATGTCGAGTAAAGAGATGAACGCGATAACTGCTGCTGATGACCTGGTTGAATTCCTTGAGAATCACCCAAGCTTTGTAGCACGTGTTCACTCCATCTTTCCCCATGCTGTGAATTTATTGGTCTTGGAGGACGCTTTGATCACGCTCACGAACCAGGATGACATCATGCCGATGGGGCTGAGGGTGGATTGCGGCACAAGGTTTGCGGAATTTATGCAGGCGGGCGATGAGATCGTTCTGGATATTGACCGGTTCACAGCGGCAAATGACCTCATTACAGTAAACCTGCGGAACGCGGAAGTTTGGGAAACCCGGTCAATGCTGATCCTGGATGCTCTTCCAGCAGAAACTGTTTCCCAAACCAGATTCAGGTTGATGAGGTGGCTTGAGAAGCAATCCGCTCAGGGACTGCTGCCACTTCTGCCGCGTCTGACACGCCAAGCGGTGAGTAGTAAGCCTGCAAACGACAATCTTTATAGCCGATACATTGCTGATGATCTCGAAGCCTTCACGAAAGCCATCAACTCATCCGATTGGGAGCGTGCCTTGCCATTGGCGGATCGCTTAATTGGGTTTGGGATGGGATCCACGCCGGCTTGCGATGATTTCCTGGCGGCCTATATGGTTGTTCTTAGAATCGCGAATGAGTTAGACCCTGGTCGTTTCCCTTGGATCCGGGAGTTCAATGATATCATCGCCAGCAAGGCAAACAAGCGCACCACTCTGATCAGTGCCAATATGCTCAGGCATGCCTCGGAAGGGAGAGTCAGTCTTAATCAGCAACAACTTCTTCAGGCTTGCCTCTTCAAAAGTGATAAGGACCTGATCCTCCTGGCTGAAAAGGTGTTGCGCCATGGAGCCAGCTCAGGTGGAGATTTTCTGCTGGGATTGGTCTGTGCCTTGGAGTGGTATCAAAATGCGATCACTGAAATATCAAAGGAAGGAGATAAGACATGGGTTGAGTACAAGCGACTGCAACCTGTGCCAACACTATGACCATACATACAAGTATTAAGAAGAATGCCTATTACGACTCAGTCACGCTGATGCTGCTTTCGCGTCAGTTGCAGGAATTAGCAGGTGTTGAAGATGTGTTGGTGGGGATGGGCACCGAATTAAACCTGGACCTGGCCAGAGACCTTGGCCTGGCGACCGGCGAGTTTGACACATTAACTCCTAATGACCTGTTCATTGCAGCCAAAATCGATGAAGCACAGATTTCGATGAAAGCAGTCGAAGACGCCTTCAATGCGTATCTTAACAAAAGCGCGGAGTCTGAGAGCGATGAAGACTACCAGCCACCCTCATTAAGCTCCGCTATCCAGGCTTTGCCCGGGGCTAATATGGTGCTGGTGTCGGTGCCGGGTCAATACGCGGCGGCGGAGGTTGAAGACGCGCTGGATGCGGGACTGCACGTCATGCTCTTTTCTGATAATGTGCCAGTTGAGGATGAACTGCGCCTCAAGCAGAAAGCGGTTGAAAAAGGACTGCTCATGATGGGCCCGGACTGTGGAACGGCGATCATCAATGGTATCCCTCTTTGTTTTGCCAATGCCGTCAGGCGGGGGAAGATCGGCGTGGTTGGCGCCTCGGGCACCGGAACGCAGGAAGTCACCGTCCAGATTCACAAGCTTGGTGAAGGACTTTCGCAGGTCATCGGCACTGGCGGGCGCGACCTCAAAGAACAGATCGGTGGGCTGATGATGATCCAGGGGTTTGAGTCCCTGATTGCCGATCCTGAGACTGAATTGATCGTTCTGATCTCCAAACCACCGGATCCATCCGTGGCAGAAAAGATTTGCCAGATCGCAAAAGGCAGCCCCAAACCCGTGGTGATCGACTTTATCGGGGGGGAGAGAGCAGCCATTGAGGCCGCAGGGGCAATCCCCTGCATCAGCCTCGAAGATGCTGCTCAGAAAGCTGTAAAGGTGCTCCGCGGGCAGGAGTATGAAGACTTTACTGGCTTCTCGCTGCCCGAAGAACAGATCGAACAGATTGTTGAAAAAGAAGCCGCAAAGTTGAAGGGCGACCAAACAGAATTGCGCGCGCTCTTCACCGGCGGCACGCTGGCAGATGAAGCCATGAAGCTCTTAGGGGATCATTACGACATTTACTCCAACATCCCCCTCTCACCAGAGATGGCGATTGAGAACCTGCCCGAAGGGCGCGGTCATATTTGCTTGGATCTTGGAGAGGATGAGTTCACCCGCGGCAGACCGCACCCAATGATCGATCCCCAGACCCGGACAGAATTTTTTGAGTCCCACGTGGATGAGAAAACCGCCGTGATTTTGGTGGACGTGGTGCTCGGTTTTGGCTCCTACAAAGACCCTGCAGGGGCAGTGGCTGACTCTGTGCGTGAAATTCGCCAGCGCTTATCGAACCAGGGCAAGGATGTGGTCGTGATTGCGTCAGTTTGCGGCACCGAGTTGGACAGGCAGGACTTGAACAAATCGATCGCAACCCTTGAAGCCGCAGGCATCATTGTTCTGCCTTCCAACGCACAGGCCGTCCGCCTGACTGATAAAGTAATGCAGCGCATCAAGAAAGGAGCAGGGGATGTCAGTTAACGACCTCTTTAAGCAGGAACTCAAAGTTGTCAATCTTGGCTTGAAGTCTTTCTATAGCGACTTAAAGAGCCAGGGAGTCGCAACCGTGCAGGTAAATTGGAAGCCAAAAGCAGGCGGCAAGAAGAACATGCTCAACCTGCTGAGTAAGATCAACAAGGTCAAACAATCGTAATTCGAAAGGAGCGAGACATTGATAGATATTATCGAAAAAGCAAATAAGGAAGCTCTGGAGATCATCCAGAATGGACAGCCGACGCTGATCGGCTTAGGTGTGGCGGAGGAAGTCATTCCAGGCATGGAAAAAGACCTGTTTCTCCATGCGGGTCCCCCGATCACATGGGAGAAGATGTCTGGTCCGCTGAGGGGCGGCGTGATGGCTGGCCTGATTTATGAGGGTCTGGCCTCGACCCCTGAGGAGGCAGCTGAATACGCAGCCTCAGGAAAACTCAGATTTGAGCCCTGCCACCACCACGACGCGGTAGGTCCGATGGCAGGCATTGTGACCCCAAGGATGCCAGTTTGGATCCTGGAAAACACGGCTTACGGCAACCGGGCCTACTGCACCTTAAATGAAGGTCTTGGCAAGGTGCTGCGCATGGGCGCTTACGGACCGGAAGTGATCAAGCACCTGCAGTGGATGGAGAGTGTGCTCTATCCTGTGCTGAAGGAAACCATTGAAATTCACGGTCCCATTGACCTGAAAACCATGATCGCGCAGGCAGTACAGATGGGCGACGAGGCTCACAACCGAAACAAGGCGGCAACCTCATTGCTGATCCGGGAGATTGCTCCCAGCATCCTGAAAACCTCATTCAGCAATGAAGATAAAATTGCTGTTTTGGAATTCCTGAACAGCAACGACCACACTTTCTTGAATCTTTCCATGCCGGCTGCCAAAGCCACTTTGGAACCTGCCGGGAAAGTGAAGTACTCAACCATCGTCTATACCATGGCGCGCAATGGCACCGAATTCGGAATTCGTGTGGGTGGGCTTGGCAACCGCTGGTTTACTGCTCCAGCAGAGATCATTGATGGCTTATTCTTCCCGGGCTTTACAAAGGAAGATGCCAACCCGGATATCGGCGATTCCTGTATCACGGAAACACTCGGCCTTGGCGGTTTTTCGATGGCAACCGCGCCGGCGATTGTGCAATTCGTTGGCGGCACGCCCAAAGACGCGGTGCGCTACACCACCAGCATGTATGAGATCACCACTGAAGAAAGCAAGGCTTATAAACTGCCTCCCCTGAACTTCAGAGGCTCGCCAACCGGCATCGACATCCGCAAGGTCATTGAAACTCAGGTGCTGCCTATCATTAACACTGGCATTGCTCATAAAGACCCCGGCGTGGGTCAGGTAGGCGCGGGCATCGTGCGCCCACCGATGGCATGCTTTGAACAGGCTTTAGAAGCGTTTGTAAACCTCCTTGAAGACGAAGGTCTTCTGGAGGACTAATCTATTGGAGGAACAATGATTAAAAATTGGGACAAAATTAAGGTTTACGATTTATCACAGAACACAAGTCACCTCACACCACCCTGGCCGACCTACGAGCCACTGCAAGTAAAGTTCTTCAAACGCCTTAGCCCAAATGGGGCAAATGGCATGCTCATCACCACCTCAAACCATGTGGGCACCCACCTGGATGGTCCACTGCATTTTGATACCTCCGGGCGCGACATTGCCTCGCTCGAGATGAATAAACTAATGGGTCCCGGTGTGGTCGTAGACCTGTCCGATATCGCTGAGGACTGGTCGATCTACACCCCTCAGGACATCATGGACCGTGTTGAGGTGAAAACCGGAGATATTCTCTACATCAACACCGGCTATCACCGCTATGGCTTTGATCAGCCCGAAGCTGACGAACGCCGCTACATGCTGCGCCATCCCGGTCCTTCAATGGACTTCATTGATTGGATCAAGGACATGAAAATCAAGCATATTGCCGTGGACTGCGGCTCAGCTGACCACCCCATGAACACCAAGATCCGTGATTGGGAGCCAAGTGAGGCTCAGGCTTGTGATGCCTACATGAAACAACGCTATGGCAAGGGTTTAAACGAGATTTACCCTTGGCCAGATACTTATCAGGCGATGCACATCAAAGTCTTCCCAAAACCTTGGGAAATTATCCATGTGGAGAACATTGGCGGTGAGATCGACAAGGTGCTGAATAAGCGCCTCATCCTGGGCACTTTGCCCTGGAAGTTCCAGTATGGCGAAAGCGCTTTCTGCCGCTGCATCGCTATTGACGAAGTAGAATAGCTTATAAAGAATTGAGTTTCAGAATCCCTTGCCGATAAGGGATTCTGAACGCTTGCATGACAAGAGTCGATTGGAGGAATAGAAATGGGCGCACTATCTGACATTAAAGTGTTGGACCTGACACGGGTTTTAGCGGGACCTTACGCAACCATGGTGCTGGCAGACCTCGGCGCGGAAATCATCAAAGTTGAGCTTCCCGGAAAGGGGGATGATTCAAGGGCTTATGGTCCCTATAAGAATGGCGAAAGCGCTTATTTTATGAGCCTCAATCGCAATAAAGAGAGCCTCACCCTCAACCTGAAAGCTCCTGAAGGAAAAGAGATCCTCAAGCGTCTGGTTGAGAAAGTGGATGTTTTGGTTGAAAACTTTCGGCCGGGCACGATGGAGAAGTTGGGCTTGGGTTACGATGTCCTGAAGGAAATCAACCCGCGTCTGGTTTATGCTTCATCCACGGGCTACGGTCAAACTGGACCCTACAGCCAGCGTCCAGCTTATGACGCCGTGGTGCAGGCCATGGGCGGCATCATGAGCATCACCGGTCAGGCAGATGGCAAGCCAACCCGGGTGGGCACTTCCGTTGGCGACATTTTCGCCGGGCTTTTCTGCGCGATTGGCATCCTGTCCGCGCTGCACGAGCGCGAAAACTCCGGCAAGGGGCAGTTTGTGGACGTGGCTATGCTTGATTGCCAGGTCGCCATCCTCGAAAATGCCATCTCACGCTATGAATTTACCGGGGAAATACCCCGCCCGATTGGCAATCGGCATCCATCGATCGTCCCCTTTGAACCCTTTGACACACTGACCGCTCCGATCATAGTGGCGGCGGGGAATGACCGCTTGTGGGTAACTTTATGCGATCTGATGGGGCTAGGCATTGCCAGCGATCCGCGTTTTATTACCAACCCGCTGCGGAATGAGAATTATCAGGCTTTGCGTCCGATTTTGGCTGATAGGTTCATGACCAAAACTGCAGAAGAGTGGCAGTTTATGTTTGATGAAGCTGGTATTCCCTGTGGACCTATCAACACGGTGGATAAGGTGGTAAAGAATGAACAGGTGGTTGCCAGGGAGATGATCCTCGAAGTCGAACATCCCACAGCCGGCACCACGCGCATACCCGGCATCCCGATCAAACTCAGCCGGACGCCGGGCGAGATCCGCATGGCGGCGCCAGTGCTGGGTGCGGACACCGAAAAGCTCCTCAGCCAGTATTTGGGGCTAACATCTGACCAAGTGGCCGAATTGCGGGAAAAGCAAGTGATTTAAAATAATACAGGTGAGGAAAAAAGCCAGTCTTTTTCGAAAGCTGTTTAAGAGAGACAATTTACTCGATCAGAATGGCTGAACTTTCGGTTGGCTCCCCCAGCCATACCTCAAACTGGTTCTATTCATGCAGATTGACGATTGCGATCTTCAGGTTGCGCCTTTTGTGATTCAGCGCAAGGTTTGCAAATCTGAGCGCTGGCGAGGAGTCTTGCAGGTTAGCCCTTGGATTCTTCACTTCTTTCAGAGGGACAAGAATAGTTTGTAGGTCGGACGAAGTACCAGCGAAGCTGTGTAATGAGACCGCCAAATGATGTTTGTTTCTTGTAAGCCTGTTGCGGGCTCACTCCGACAAACCGAACACATCCCCTGCCCGCTGTTGGCGGAGTGCGCGATCCTTACTGCTTCGAAGTGACATGCTTCGAAGTGACAGCAAGCAAAAGCGCATTCCGCCCTACAACTAAGAATCTTAATGGCAGAGGGGTAAGATCCTTCACTGCGTTCAGGATGACAAACCCACAGCCCCTGTCATTCTCAACCTCTTTTCCGAAGATTCTAAGCACTGCAGTCCAGATCCTTCTCAAGCTCAGGATGACAAATCCCACTGCCCTGTCATTCTGAGCTTCTTTTGCGAAGAATCTTACAGGAAATATATGAAGCATATTATGTTATTTAACTACCAGATCCTTCGCAAGCTCAGGATGACAAATCCACCAGCCCTGTCATTCTGAGCTTCTTTTGCGAAGGATCTAATCAGTAGAGCCCAGATCCTTCACTTCGTTCAGGATAACAAAAGTTGAGATCGCTACGTCGCATTCGCTCCTCGCGATGACAGTATTGGAATGCTGTGGATAATTTGTTTACGCCTTTCCGCTGCGCATTTATTCCAGGCGCGTTACTCTTTTGTCATTCTGGGTTTCGTTTGTGAGGAATCTGAGCATAGTTGTCCAGATCCTTCACTACGTTCAGGATGACAAGCCCCACAGCCCTGTCATTCTGAGCTTCTTTTGCGAAGAATCTGATAACAACAGGCCAGATCCTTCACTGCGTTCAGGATGACAAATAAAAGGCCTAAGGCTGATGAGCGTAGACGGATTCCGGCAAAGTTGTGAGCAGGGAGGGCGCCCCCATGTATAACCTTGCTCGATCAGAACAATGCCAACTGCGAAGAGCGGTACTCTGGCGGGTCACCGGTGATTTGGGAAGCAAATAGATCCCGGTTGAGCAGGGGATTATCACTCAAATTGCGCAATTGACGGAATTTCACAAGACTCCAATTCTCCGTCTTGAGTGACTGCAGATGCGGATCGCGCCGCAGTTTGAAGGCAGCCAGGTTTGCGCGGCTGCCTGGGAGCACGATCAGCTTCTTGCCTGCCAGATCCTGGTTGTGGATGAGCAGCTCCGAAAATTCGGTGGTGATGATTGGGAAGAAGGTGAATTCCGGTGCACCATTTTTTCCATACCAAACAATCGATTCGGGTTTTATCTCTCGTGCCAAGCCCATCCGATCCGCAAGGGACTGTATCAATTCGAAAATGGCTTTCAGATCCTTCTGACGTTCTCGCGTTGTTTCAAAAGTACGCAGTGACCAGGCTTTGTAATCGGGCGTTGGATCAGCATAAGACTCGAGAATGTCCTGCACCAGTTCCATTTCAACGTTTTGGAAACCAGGCAGTTTCAGGTTTACAGCTGCCAGGGCAGCCTTCATGGAAAGCAGAGGCTGGTTTTGGAGCGTGTCGAGGAGGGCTCTTTCGGCGTGGTCTGCAGCGGTTTGGGCGCTGCCGCTCGCGTCAACCAGCCAGTACAAGCCCGTATCAGCCGTCATGCCCGGGTTGAAACGGGAGAAAAGACCCGGATCCGTCAGAGCCTGGTCGATTTCTTCCTGCAGGTCGTTGAGGGTTTCTCCTGGCTTGGGGCGCCCTTCCAAATGCCCCTCAGAGAGCAGCGAAACGAAAACTGCGCAGAACAGGCGCAGGTAAGTTGTTGGCTCGCCATAACGCTGCAGGAACTGCACCGCCGCTTTTTTGACCGCCCGGGCAAAGGACATACCCTGGGCAGTTTTTCGGCTGGGGCGACTGAAGCGCCAGGCGGTTTGCAAAACGTTCATCTCGCCGTTGGCAGCGATTTGCTGCAGACTGAGACCGGCGTTTTGGGCTGCGAGAATGCCTGCCATGGCAAACATGGGATCAAGCTCGGTAATCTGCAGCAGCACAGGCACGCCGGGCTGCAAGAGTTTGCCGAGCTGCACAAGTACTTTTTGCAGAGCAGTTGAATGCCAGGTCCAGTCGTAACGCTGCTTGAGCAGGCTGTTGCGCAGCGTGGCGCTGCCTTCACGCCCCCAGAGCCAACTGCTCCAGAGCCCGCTCAGGTTCCACCAGGCCTGGTTGCGGCGCGGCAGGGAGGTTATGACGGCGTCCACCTGACCAGGTGTGAGTGGTGGGTCCAGTTCGCGCAGGCGCCCGCGAAACAGGCTGATGCCGCCCAATTGAGGGGGCTGCGCCGGCCACTCGCGCAGAGGAATTGCCTGCTCGATCTTGCTCCACACCTTTTGCGAGGCCAGCAGGGCTTGCCAGGGGTTGAGCTCCTGGAAAAGAGGAGGACACAAAAGCTGGCGTGGACGGCTGCGCCCGCCTGGATGCGTCCAAAGTTGGTTGACCCGGTCAGCGGTGCTCAGGATAAGCGCTCGCAGAAGCGTGCGCTGGCGCGGCGTGATGAGCGGGCTGTCGATGCGGCTCAGCATCGCCTGCAGAGAAGCCAGGCTGCGATGGGGGTAGAAAGATATCACATCTGCCATTAACTCGCGCAGTGGATCGCCAGGGTTGGCGGAGAACTCGAGCAGGCTTGCTTTGAGCACGCTCAAGGCGGGCAGGGGTTCTTTGCTGGCGAGCATCTCCTGTGTCAGCTGGTATTCTGCTTGTTTGCCGCAGTGTGGGCAACTGCCAAAGGCACGTTCTGGCTCCAGCGCGCTTTCTGCCCAAACCAGGTAATCGACCTGTAGTTTTGGTTTTTGGTCGAGTTGTTGGCATTCCGGGTTGGGGCAGTCGAACTGATAATAAGTATTAATCTGGTCCTCAAGCAGTAAATCTTCTGCTGACCTGATTTCTGCCAGAGCGTGAACAGCCTCACTGATCTCTTCAGCACTTGGAGCGGACGCCATCACTTCCAAAATGAAGGCTGCGATGGGATTGTTGGCACTGACCACCACCCGATAGCCAGCCTGAGCCAGTTCCAAAATGACGTAAGGATCCTGCCCGAAAGGGTCCAGTACGAAGCTGCCGGGTGGGGCAAAGCGCTGCAGCCAGCCAGACATCGAGCCTGGGTAATATGGAGGCAGGAAGCGGTCCAGCGGCAGTCCGGTCTGAGCGCGGTCAGCCGCAGATGACCCGTTTACATACGGGGCAGCCAGATCAGATAGGGTGGGGCTGCCGAACATTTAATTCTCCTCAGGCTGCTTGTGAGAGCAGGATAGCAACGCCATACGGTGGCAGATCCAGGTTCGAATCTGTCATATGGCTGGTGATTGGGTCATTGCCTGAGAAGATGAGATCCCAGTAGTTGAATTCCGCCACAGGCAGGGTGTAACTCTGTATGCTCTTCGAAAAATTAAGCACAACCAGCATCGTTTCTTCGGATGTGAAGCGCTTGTAGACCAAAAGCGATTCCTCGCCGGTGTCGATCAGGCTCAGATCGCCTGCATGCAGCGCGGGATGCTGCCTCCTCAGCGCAATCAGGCTCTTGTAAAAGTTCAGCAACGAGGCGGCTGTGGCTGCTTGGTTGGCGACGTTGCGGACCTTATAGTTAGGATGGACAGGCAGCCAGGGCTCAGCAGTGCTGAAGCCGGCAAACGGATGGGCATCCCACTGCATTGGTGAACGGCAGCCGTCGCGACCTTTATAGAAAGGCCAGTAGCGTTTGCCGGCGGGATCCTGGATTTGCCGGCGGGAGAGTGAAACGTCGCGCATGCCGATTTCCTCACCATAATAGAGGTAGGGGGTTCCGCGCACGGTCAGGTGCATGGTTGCCAGCAGCTTCAATTTGGCATCATCATTGGGTCCGGCGTAGCGGCTGGAAGAACGCGGGGTATCGTGGTTATTGAGGAAGTAGTTTGGCCAGGCGTTCTCTCCGTGCAGGCTGTCCCAGAATTGAATTGCTTTGCCAAAGGCTTTTGCGCTGAAGGGGGTATTCGCGTAGCCATAGTCAAAACCCGCATGCAGGCGGTCTTCACCAATGTAGGTACGAGCTTGCGCAGAATCTGCCAGGAATGTTTCGCCAACCACGTAGCGATCCGGGTAAGAATCCAGGATCTTGCGGATATCCTGCAGGGCTGGGATCATTTCGGGTTGCGAGACATCATAAATGTGCTTATAACTATCGAAGGGACGGAGGTGGATGCCAGGCAGCCTGGGGTTATCACGCAGGTCGGCATCCTTGTACCAGGCATTGAAAACGTCCAGTCTGAAGCCGTCCACGCCCTTATCCAGCCAATAGCGGAAGATATCCAACATGGTGGCGCGTACATCGGGATTGCGCCAATTCAAGTCAGGTTGATGCTTGTTGAACATGTGGAAATAGTACTGACCCAGCTTTTCGTCAAACTCCCAGCCAGGACCGCCAAAAATGGATTTCCAGTTGTTCGGCGCGCCACCACCGGGGGCAGGATCCCGCCAGAGGTACCAGTCGTGGTAAGGGTTGCCGCGAGACATGCGCGACTCCTGGAACCAGCGATGCTGGTCGGAGGTATGGTTGAGCACCAGATCCATGATAATGTGGATGTCACGCTTGTGCGCTTCACTCAGCAGGCGGTCGAAGTCCTGCAGATTACCAAACTTTGGGTCGATGGTGTGATAATCCGAAACGTCATAGCCAAAGTCCACGTCGGGGGAGGGGGTAACGGGGGAGAGCCAGATGCCGTCGATGCCGAGCTCCTGCAGGTAATCGAGGTGTTGGATGATGCCGGTCAGGTCGCCGATGCCGTCCGCGTTGGTGTCCTGAAAGGAACGCGGGTAGATCTGGTAGATAATGCCATCTTTCCACCATAATTTTTTCTCGTTCATTGCTTTTACCTCCTCAGGTTTGCGTGGAAATGATCAGGGTTGATTGGCTTTTCCTTGTAATATGCATAGCGCTTTAACAATAAGGTTGTGATCCTCCTGGGCTGCCAGTCCGCTGACAGCGATGGCACCGAACCAATTGTAACAAGAACTTTTCACTCACTATGAATTGTACATCGGGATTCGAAAGAAAAACCAACAAAAAACCAACAATATTGAAATTCGAAGAAAAATCCATGTATTTGATGGCACTTTGAAAAACTTAGTGTCTTGCGTTACCCAAATTTCCTGCAAGTATTCTTGGGCGTGTGTGCAACCTTGCAGCTGAACAGGATCAAGGACTGTCAAGGACGTTTGGTGGGCTGGATTTATCGTAAAATAGATAGGAGGGCAAACATTTACCCCCGACTTTTGTCAGGAGATTGATATGTTCTTCTTCAAGAAAAGATCAAAAATCGTTGCTATAGTTGACGGCACTATTCATGAAATCAGCGCTTATCCGGATGAGGCGATTGGCAATAAAAAGCTCGGAGATGGTTTTTTCATCGAACCGACTGGAGATTTGATCTGTTCACCAATTGATGGGGAAGTGACAATGATGTTTCCTACGGCCCATGCAGCAGCAGTGAAAAACCAGGATTATGATATTCTGATTCACATTGGGGTCGGGACTGTGAAGCTCAAGGGCGAGGGCCTTACGGCTTTGATCAAACAAGGAAATAAGGTGAAAGCTGGTGATCCCCTGGTCAAATTGGATCTGGAGGTCATCAAGGCGTCTCCAGTAGTCAAAGCGCTCAGCACCGCGGTTATCTTTACCTCTGGCGACAAAAACGTCAGTGTAAAAAGCCCTGGAACTGCCGTTAAGGCTGGCCAGTCTGATATTGTGACGATTGAATAACCAGGAATTCTTAAGTAAGCGTAAAACTTGCATTTATTCATAAATCTGTTAGAATATAGACGTTCGTAAATGAATACTTTTCTCGATGAAAAGTGGGCAGGTGTCCACTTTTTTATTTAGTGAAATTTTGGAGTAGAAAGAAACATGAAAAGCGAATTTGCCTTAGCTTTCAACGAAATCCTGGAAGACAAGGGCTTGCCCCGTGAGGTTATCATGGCAGCAATTAACTCTGCCATGGTGTCTGCTTACCGCAAATCGGTTGGCGCGTCTACAGCCCAGGAAATTCGGGTCGATTTCGATCTCGACAAAGGTACCATGCTGGTCTTTGCCGAGAAAGAGGTCACTGACGAAATTTATGACCACCGAACCGAAGTCTTGTTGGAAGAAGCTCGCAAGATCGATCCGGACTGCCAGCTTGGCGACCTGGTGATGGTGGAGTCTACTCCCGAAAACTTTGGTCGGATCGCTGCCCAAACCGCCCGCCAGGCAATCCAGCAAAAGATTCGCGACGCTGAACGCGCCGCGCAATACGAGTTCTTCAAGAAACAGGAAGGCGAGATCGTCAGCGGTATCGTGCAGGCGGTCAACTCACGCCAGGCGACTATTGGGCTGGATCTGAAGGCGGAAGGCATCATGCAGCGCAAGGACATGATCCCTTCAGAACGCTTCCGCATTCACGATCGCATTCGCTCCTACGTGGTTGAGGTCAAAGACCTGCCCAAGGGACTGCAGATTGTGCTTTCACGCGCCCATCGTAACTTCCTGCGCCGGCTGCTCGAGAACGAAGTTCCCGAGATCTACCACGGCATCGTTGAGATCCGTTCCATCGCCCGCGAGCCTGGTCAGCGCGCCAAGGTGGCTGTTTCTGCCACACAACAGGGTATTGACCCGGTCGGCGCTTGTGTGGGCCAGAGGGGTGTCCGCATTCAGGCAATCGTGCGTGAATTGCATGACGAAAAAATTGACGTCATCGAGTGGAATCCTGACTCTGCCATTTACATCAGCAAAGCCATCAGCCCAGCCCGGGTTACAGGTGTGTATCTGAACCACGGCCAGGGCGATGATAAAACCGCCAGGGTAGTGGTGCCCGAGGATCAACTTAGCCTGGCGATTGGACGGGAAGGGCAAAATGCCCGCCTGGCAGCCAAACTGACTGGTTGGCGGATTGACATCATGAGTGTCTCCGAAGCCGCCGGTAAGGCTTTGGAACTCCTGCGCAAGGATCCAAGCCTCGCAAAACTGGCAGCTGAAGAAGCAGACACAATGGCAAAAGTCGAAGCCTTATTGCAGCAAAAAGAAGAGGGCAGGGTTCTAAACCTTGACGACAGCACCCTGATTGCGCGCTTTGTGGATCGTATCGAAAAGCGCGGTGAGGCCAATCGCAAGGTTGAAGAGGACGCGCGCCAGGCGGAAATCCGTAAACTACGGGAGTCCATTGATCCCCGTGCCTTTGAACTCAACATCTTTGATGTGGCAGAGCTCAAGGAGCACTTGCAGGTGCTGGTGCAGTCAGCTGGGTTGGAGACTTTTGGCGATCTGATGCTCCAGGTGAAACTGGATCCGGACGCCATCCTTGCTATCAACGGCATTGGACCTAAATCCCAGGAGGAAATTCTCGATGTTGTTCAGAACTATCAATTCCCGGTCATCGAACCTGAGTTGGTTGAAGAAGAGACAGTTGAAGTAAGTGCCGAGGTTGAGGTTGAACCGGTTGCTGAAGAGCTTCCTGTGCTTGAAGAACCTGAGCTGGTTGAAGAAAAAGAAGTGGTCGTTGAAACTCCGGCTGAATTGCTAGAAGAAGTCGAAGAGACCACCGGAATCGAAGAGGTTGAAGAACCTGCCGGGGAAGACAAATCCTTTGAAGAACTCTTCCAACTGGATACGATGCGCCGCACGAGTGAGACCTCTGAAGAAGAGGATGAGCTCGGTCTGTTTGGCGATAAGAAGAAGAAAAGCAAGAAGCGCAAAGGTTATACTGTGGAATATGATCCCGATCGCGATGCGACTTATGTGACACGCAAACATCGCAACGAGGACGATTGGGAAGAATGGTAATAGCTGGTGTGATGAAGCAGAGTAAAGGTGGCAGCTAAAACCGCACGTAAAGTTAAGCACGTCCCTCAGAGGACATGCGTTGGATGCAGGCAAGTTTTGTCCAAAAGACAACTGATCCGCATCGTTCGCAGCTCTGAGGGCGTGATGATTGACCCCAGCGGAAAGCTTCCTGGTCGAGGAGCGTATCTTCATGACCAGAAGAGCTGTTGGGTCAAAGCTTTGAAGGGTTCACTTGCATATGCCCTGCGGACAACCATCCAGGAGCAAGACCTGGCAACATTGAGAGCTTTCATGGAGACTCTGCCAGAGGGCGAGACTTCAGATGAGGAACCAATGAGCGCCTGAAAGATCTTGTTTTGCTCGTGTGTGGCGTCCGGAGGGGTTTGAGCAAGTAACCGTTAAAGAGAGACGGAGTAGATATGAGCAAAACTGAAGAAAAAACAATTCAACTTCCCTATAGTTTATCGGTGAGAGAGCTGGGTGTTTTACTGGACACCAGCGCTGTTGCTGTCATTAAAATCCTGATGTCCAATGGTGTTATGGCCAGCATCAACCAGCAGATCGACTTTGATACTGCAGCGGTTGTGGCAACCGAACTGGGCTTTGAACCCCAACTTGAGCAAGAAGAAGTTGTGGTTGAAGAAGAGGGCGAAATACCCCTTTGGCGACGCGTGATCCTGGAAGAAGATCCTAAAAATCTTGAAGCACGTCCACCTGTGGTGACGATTTTGGGGCATGTCGATCACGGCAAGACCACCCTGCTGGACGCTATCCGGCACACTGATGTGGCTGGGGGCGAAGCGGGCGGAATCACCCAACATATCGGTGCTTACCAGATCCAGCACAAAGACCGCACCATCACCTTCCTCGACACCCCTGGCCATGCCGCGTTTTCGTCCATGCGCGCCCGTGGCGCCCAGGGCGCAGATATTGTGGTGCTGGTGGTGGCAGCGGATGATGGCGTGCAGCCGCAAACCCGCGAAGCCGCCAACCATGCCAAGGCTGCCCAGGTGCCAATTGTGGTGGCACTAAATAAAATCGACAAGAGCGATGCCAACCCGGACCGTGTAAAAACCCAGTTGGCTGACATCGGCCTGCAGCCTGATGAATGGGAAGGCGACACATTCGTTATGCCCGTTTCAGCCAAGGCAAAAGAGGGTCTGGAGGACCTGCTCGAAACAATCCTCCTGGTGGCGGACAACCTGACTATTAAAGCCAATCCCAAAGGTGCCTGCATTGGCACGGTTGTGGAGGCGCAGCTGGATAAATCCACTGGCAATATGGCAACCCTGCTCGTGCAGAACGGCACTCTGAAGGTTGGTGATGTGGTTGTGGCGGGTGAAGGTACCGGCAAGATCAAGGCGATGTTCGATCAACGAAACAAACGCGTCAGCAAGGCTGGTCCCTCAACACCAGTTGTGGTAATGGGACTCAACGCTCTGCCTGAAGCTGGCGACCTCTTCCAGGTGGTGGATAATGAACGTGAAGGGCGAAACATTGTTGCCCAACGCAAGGCTGAGCGTGAAGCCAAAAGGAACACCAAGCGCGCCACGCTTGAGGAACTATTCAGCCAATACAAGTCCGGTCATGCAAAAGATTTGCGCCTGATCCTCAAGGCTGATGTGCAGGGTTCGCTTGAACCGATTATTAACGAGCTTGAAGACTTGGGTAAAAAACAAAAAGGTCTGACTGTCAAGATCCTGCACGCAGAAACTGGCAATGTGACTGAAAGTGACGTGATGCTGGCAGCAGCTTCCAACGCTATCGTGCTTGGTTTTGCGGTGGACATTGACCAGGGCGCGCGCCGGACGGCTGACGTCGAAGGCGTTTCCATCCGCATCTACAATATCATCTATCGCCTGATCGAAGACGTTGAAAAAGCCCTTAACGGTCTGCTCGAACCCGAAATGGTCGAGCGTGTGATCGGTAAGGCGGCTGTTTTGGCGACCTTCAAGGTCTCAAAGGGCGGCACTGCGGCAGGATGCCGGGTGCTGACGGGTGAGCTGCGTCGAAATGCTTCTGTGCGAGTAATGCGCGCGGGTGAGGAAGTAGTAAAGACTGAAATATCGAGTATTCGCCGTGAAAAAGACGATGTGCGCGAGGTTCGTGAGGGTATGGAATGCGGAATTACGCTCAGGAACTTTGAAGGTTTCGAAGTGGGCGACTTATTCGAATGCTTCATCATGGAAAAGTTTGGCGGCTGATAAGTTGCACAGTTAAGGAGAAAAGATATGCCAACCCCCTTGAGAATGAAACGCATTAACGACCGGATAAAGGAAGTCCTTTCGGTCCTTCTAATTTCTAAGATCGACGACCCTCGTCTGGCTGGCGTTTCAGTCACGGATGTGAAAGTCGATCGCGAACTGGATTTTGCTAACATCTATGTTTCTTCATTGGATGGCGCAAAATCATCGCGCGAGGTGATTGCTGCCCTCAACCACGCCCGCGGCTATTTGAAGTACGAAATTGCCCAGGAAGTTGAATTGCGTGTGATGCCACGCCTGCGGTTTTTCTGGGATCCAACCCCGGAACGGGCGGATCGCATCGACAGTCTCCTGGCGAAATTGCATGAGGAAAGCGATAAAATGGACGATACTGATGAATTAATTCCTAATGGGGATGAAGACTTGTTTGACGAGATCACCGTGAGGGATTGGGAATCGGATGATGACCTCCCTGAGCTGGATGAAGCTGGAGACGAGGACTATTTCGACGATGACGATGATGAGTAGTAAGCTTGATGACGCCATCCGACAGCAGCTCGCTGCCGCACAAAAAATTGTCATAGTAGGGCATATTCGCCCGGACGGTGACGCCATCGGTTCAATGCTCGGTTTGGCGCATGCTCTGCGTGCCAAAGGGAAACATGTTGACTGTGTTTTGCAGGATGGAGTGCTGGAGAAGTACGCTTTTCTTCCGGGCGCGGAAGAAGTATTGACTTCTGTTCCCCAAAATTATGATTACCTGATTGTTGTTGACAGTTCGGATATTATGCGCACTGGTCAGGTGTTGGATGGGCTGGCCGCACCAGATCTGGTGATCGACCACCACAACACACACGATAACTTTGGAAAATTGGAGTACGTCCTGCCGGAAGTTGAGGCTACAGCCTTGATTTTGGCAGACAGCATCCCAAAATGGGGCCTGACCATCACACAGGATGTGGCGACCTGCTTGCTGACAGGTTTGCTCTCCGATACGATTGGTTTTCGCACGGGTAACACCCAGCCTGCAGCTCTGCGTGCCGCTGCAGACCTGATGGAAAAAGGCGCAGATTTTCACGATGTCTACCTGAAAACACTGAGCGATAAAACCCTGGCAGAAGCACGTTATTGGGGGCAGGGTTTGTCGAACATTCAACAAAATGGCGCAATTTTGTGGTCGACCCTCACGCTTCATGATAGAATCATTTCAAGTTATCAGGGCAACGATGATGCTGATTTAGTCAACATCCTTTCTTCCATAAAAGGTCCGCTGATTACGATCCTTTTTGTTGAACAAGAAGGTGGAGGAGTAAAAATCAGTTGGCGATCTGTGGAAGGAGTGGATGTGTCAAAACTCGCAAGAGAATTTGGAGGGGGAGGTCATATAGCTGCCGCGGGGGCTGATGTCAAAGGGAAATTGCAGAACATTCAAGAAGATGTGATCATTAGCGCGGAGCGATACCTGAAAGAACTCGGTTCGAACTGGGTTGAAAGAGATACAAATGACTGATAAACAACATAACGATCGAAGTAATTTAGCAAACGCTGTTTCTGGGGTTCTCGTAATTGACAAACCGGTAGGGATGACATCCCATGATGTGGTACAGCAAGTTCGCGCTGGAACCCGTATTCGCAGGGCTGGTCATACCGGCACTCTTGACCCCCGGGCTTCAGGTGTGCTGGTAGTTCTGATTGGACCCGCTGTGCGGTTGAGTGAGTATGTTTCCAATTCCGACAAGCGCTACCAGGCAGTACTTCGGTTTGGCATGACCACCAACACTTACGACACGGAAGGTGAGATCACCAGCCGTGCACCGGTGGATATCAGCTATGAAGAACTGGAGGAAACTCTCGGTACTTTTGTAGGTGAATTTGAACAGACCCCACCCATCTATTCTGCCATCAAAGTTGGCGGGCGTAAAGCCTACGATATCGCTCGCAACGGCGAAACGGTTGAGCTCGAACCGCGCTTGATTACTGTACATTCAATCGAGCTGCTCGATTGGGATCCGCCGGAAGCTGTGGTTGATATTCACTGCTCCTCAGGTACCTACATCCGCTCGCTGGCATCTGACTTAGGTGAGAAGCTTGGGTGTGGTGCAACGCTGGTTGGTTTGCGAAGAACCCGCAATGGTCAATTTGCCCTGCGAGACGCGGTTTCTCTCAGCAAACTCCAGGATGCTTTTAATAACGGTGATTGGTATAAATATCTGATCCCAGCCGCTGAAGCTCTGAGCGACTGGTACACCGTTGTGCTCACTTTTGAGCAGGTGGACGCGGTACGGCACGGTCATCGTGTGCCCGCACCGGAAATTGTAGAGGAAGGCATGTGGGGCCGCGCAGTCAGCGAAGAAGGCGAACTGGTCGCGCTGATCGAATACGATGCCGAAACGAACGAATGGCAGCCTCGCAAAGTATTTTTCAATTAGGAAAATAATGAAAAAAATTGTAGCCCCGATTGGTAAGACCAGGAAGGGCTATTTATTTGCCTTGCAACGGAAATTATGACGGAATTCATCACTGGCTGGCCTGACCATCCCCCTCAGAATACCTGGTTGACCATCGGAAATTTCGACGGCGTACACCTGGGGCATCGGGCTCTTATCCAGGGTCTGATGGATAGGGCAAAGAAAGATCAAGGTCAAGCCCTGGTGCTCACCTTTTGGCCGCACCCGCGCGTGTTGCTCGGGCAAGTCAGCGAGCCTTTCCTCCTCACCACACAGGCAGAGAAACAGCATCAGCTACAGAAAGCCGGATTGGATCTGGTTCTGACCCTGCCTTTCGACCAAAACCTGGCGAACATGAGCGCGGAAGATTTCCTGGAGCAAATGAATGCCAAATTGAAGCCTGCTGGTCTCTTGGTGGGAGCCAATTTTCGTCTGGGCAAAGATCGCCAGGCAGATTTCAGTTTCATTCAGACCTTCTGCCGGGCAAGGGGCATCTTGTGTGAAAGCTTTCCAGCTTTCAAACTCGGCGGTGAGGTTGTTTCTTCCAATCGCATCCGTGCCTGCCTGATGGAAGGGCAGGTTGCTGGGGCTGCCAGGTTTTTGGGGCGGCTTTTCAGCCTTCAAGGCGAAATACAGCCCGGCAAGCAGATTGGTAGAAAATTGGGCTTTCCTACCGCCAACTTCTTTCCTGATCAGTTGCAGTTGCTGCCGCGTTTTGGGGTTTATGCCGCGCGGGTTTTTCTCGAGGATCAGGTTTTGATGGGAGTCACAAACATTGGCGTCAGACCGACTTTCGAGTTGGAAGCAAGGCCGAATGTGGAAACCCTCATTTTGGATTTTGACGATAGAATTTATCATCAGACGATTCGGATCGAACTGCTCAGTTTCCTGCGGCCGGAGCGCCGCTTTGAACAGGTGGAAGATTTGATCGCGCAAATTGCAGTTGACGAAGCCCAAACCAGGAGGATTTTTCAGAATGGACCTTAACCGCCGTGTGTACCGCCTCAGCCCCAGCCAGTTCAGCGCTGAAACAATTGCTGTTACCTTTGCCAAGACCTCTCGATCCCCGGAGCCTTTCGATGTAATTGCCGCGGAACTCAATGACGAAAAAAGCGCCCAGTTCAGTGAGAAATGGATTGTTGGCTATGGTCATTCGAGCGTGGCTGAGCACGCTGTGCTTCACCTGGCACTCGAGAATGTTTCACGCCTGGCGATCGAGACCATCGAGTCCAATCGCCTTGCTTCCTACACTGAGAAATCAACCCGATATCAAGAGTGGGACCCCAAGGCTTATGTCACCCCTCCAGAGATTGTGGGGAGCCCTTTTGAAGGCGAATACCAGGCTTTGATGGACAAACTCTTTGGCATCTACGCCGAAGCCCTGCAGGCTTTGCGCCCCTGGGGCGAAGCCAACACCCCGCGCCGGGAGAATGAATCGGAAAAAGCCTGGTCCAACCGTGCGCGTGTGAAATCAGTTGATGTGGCGCGCTTTCTGCTGCCCGCAGCAGCCATGGCAAACGTGGGCCTGACCATCAATGCCCGTGCGCTCGAATACGCCATCAAAAAGATGCTCTCCTCCGAACTGGAAGAGGTGCGCCTGATCGGCGCGGAGATGAAAACTGTTGCTACCCAGGAGCTGCCGACCCTGGTGAAATATGCCGATCCGATCGCGTTTTTGCCGAAACTGCGCGAGAAAGCCCGTGATTTTGCCAATCAGATCGACACCATTTCTGGCGCACCATGGTGCGACCTGAAAGCCGTCGATGAAAGCGCTGAGGATAAGGTTCTTGCGGCGGTACTCTACCGCTTTGGCGACGATTCTTACCAGGTTTGCCTTGACCAGGTTTTGAACATGTCCCCGGAAGAGAAACAAGCCCTGGTGGACGTCATGTTCGAGGAGATGAGCGACTTTGACATCCCGATCCGGGAATTGGAATACGCTGACCTGACCTTCAGCCTGATCATGGATCAGGGCGCATATTTTGAATTTAAGCGCCATCGCATGATGACCCAGACGGTTCAGGATCTGACCACCCGGCTGGGCTATGCCCTGCCCAAAGCCATTACCGAAGCAGGCTTTGAAGCACGCTACCGCGAAGCAATGCAAGCGGCTGCGGTTTTGTACGAAAAACTGGCTGCCTGGAATCCGCAAGCAGCGAGTTATGTAGTTCCAAACGCTTTCAACCGCCGGGTTCTCTGCCGTGCTAATTTGCGGGAGCTCTTTCACTTCATTAAGTTGCGATGCGCAAAGAATGCCCATTTTTCCATCCAACGGGTTGGCAGGGGCATGTTTGAGCAGCTGCGTCCTTACTTTCCGCTTTTGAGCCAGAAAATCCAGGTCAAGGGCGATACCAGCGTCCAGGATCTGACAATCGCATACTTCAGTGATACAGCCATTGTTCCTGAAGTTTGAACCAACTTAGGCGTGGACTCAAAAAGCATCAAGTCAGCCACGCTTGGTATAATCAATCCAACGTCCCTTCAGAAAAGCGGACGGAAAGGACCCTAATGAAAACCAAAACTATCCTGTTAACCACTATTCTTTTGTTGAGCCTTCTCCTGGCCGCCTGCGGCTCAAAAGAACCCACCGAAACGACTGTAAACCTGCCGGTCGTCGGTGGTGAAGTCCAAAACACGTCTGAGCCGCAAGAAGCAACCGAAGTACCGGTGCCCCAGGATACCTATCCTGTTGAGCAGCCTGCCGAACCAGTTATGTTGGATGCTGCCATCGCTTATCCGGCGGACGACGACAGCCCGACCTACGATGCGGATATGCGCGCATACATTGAGCAGATCCTGAATGGAACGCTTGCGATTGAGGACCTTTTTGGCAAAGACGAATCTTATTTGCGTGAAACTCTGATCAATGCTGCCGAAGGGCGCATCATCCTGACCGAATCCGGCCTGGATAAAGCTGTGGATTGGCTGAAGAAGCAATAACATAATTGCAAAACCCGAAAGCACCTGTCTGAATTGCGGCAGGTGTTTTTTTGTTAAGAGGGGAATTCATCCACAAAACCTCCAAAACCTCCAAAACCTCCAAAAATCGGCCAATAATGGGGTAGAATTAGAATGGTGATAAATGGTCAGATGTTCAAGAAAACGGTCCATTTTTCCAAATAACTGACACTACAAGAATCGGAATGGGAGAGGCTTATGACTATTCACTTATATTTATCCTTGGTTCCTGAAGCTTTGATTGCTTCGATGCTTTCGCCAGAAGATTTCGGTTCTTACTACGCGCTTGGCTCGGCCAAAAAGTCACGCGGTCAGGCACTCTTTTTTGAGGTTGACCCAACTTTCCGCCATCCATATTTCAAAATCGATGAAGCTTTCGAGCGCTGTATTCCTCACGACGATGGCAGCCTCAAGGCCTCAGTGTATATCTCGGTGTACCGGGCTTTGGAACACATCAAATTGAGTGCTCTCCAGCATCTCTTTCTGACCACCCAGGATGGTCACACGCTGGATCTCGCCCCCTCAGAAGACATTCCGGATTTCACCGGTCAATTGCACCTCTACCATGAAATTGCTCCGGTTGCGCCCCTGGTGGTGAGCCGCCTGGGACCCATCCAGTTCCTTGACCAATTGGTGCGAAACCCGGTTTCATTAGTCACTGTGCCCGCACTGGTTTTCACTGAACTGCAGCTGGGTGAGCTGGCTGATGACCCGGAGATGGGCATCATGATCAACATGCAATATGGCAATCAGGACCATCTGCGCCAGTGTCTGACGGATGTCAAGACCAAATTTGCCACGACGAAGATGGTAGATCGCTCGCACAACCCCAATGTGCAGTATCGCTCCATCAAAAATGGGTTTTATGTTGGAAACAAAAAGGAAATGCGTTACTACCCAATGCCCACCGCTGAGGAATTGCGTGTTTTGAACTACCGCTGGTTCCGTTCAGCTAATATGTAATTCTAGAATAAAAGACAAAAAAATCCGCGAGGTTTCGCGGATTTTTCATTAAAAAGGTCAGTCATAAATAACAGCCATGTTTCCAAGCACGCCCCAGGAAGTCAAAAATACATCGATCGGCACGGTGAAAAAGTTGCCGTTGTTCATGTAGGTGATGTTCGTTTCGTCGTAGCCAATGAGGATGACCACGTGTTCGTAAGGCGCAACAATCACGGCATTACCTTGCTTATCGTAAATCTTCACCGGGCTGCTGTAGACCATATTCCCGATTACCCAGGCTATGATGGGGTCGCCTTCAGCCAGTTCTGCTTTAAGCTCTTCGAGGGTCATCCCTTTTACCGCTTGAGCTGGCAAACCGTATTCCCTCAACAGTTCTGCAATCGGCGCAGCATGCACTCCGTAGGCATCGGGTGGGATTTGCCCCCAGCCGTCGGTGGTCACATTGCCCACAAAGCCCAAGTCAGGATTGTCGGAAAGGGGCAGGGCAAATTGAAAGGTCGACTCATAGATCAGAACGTCGTAATAAGCCGCCCAATCCACAGCCGCGCTTGCCTCACAGCCCAACTCATAAGTTTGCTCGTGACCACTGATGTTGGTGATAAGGGCGGAAGGGGGAAGGATTTGGTCTGTTGGGATAGGGCTGGGTTGGGGAGTAGGCTCAGCAGGAAGGGTAGCCTCCGTGGTAGGTGTGGGTGTGGAGGTGGTAGGTATGGGTGTCAGGGTGGGAGAAGGGTTTGGCAAGCCAACTGTTAGGCTTGCTGGTGCCAAAGGGGTCGCAACTTGCGCTTGGAGGCAGCCCGCGAGCAGTAAAATGGCGGTTATGGTGGTTGAAGCGCGGAAAAATTTTGTGATTGAGGCTCTTTGCCTGGGGGTCATGGGATAAATTCACCTGGTTTCAGAAATTTAGAGACCTAACTTTGTGCGTTTTTGATGCATGCGGATCGAGGCTTGCAGCCCTTCACTTAATTGTTTGTCAAAATACGGCAAGTAGGATCTGACGCGTTTCTCAATGCTGCTGCCGTCCGTGTCGGAAAGTACTTCCTTGAGCACGTAGGCTGTCTCGGCGGGTGAACGGCGAGCCAGAGCGGCAATCACCTGGCTCAAATTTGCCTCGATCAAATACTGATCACTTTGCAGGAAAGGGCGGATCCAGCGAAAAAATTGAGGAAACAGATCTGAATGCGCTTGCTCCACCAGCAGTGAAAGCGCGTAGAGCCCATGGTTTTGCAAGCGCTCCACAGGACTGTTCAGCATATCGCCAACAAACTTGGTCCAGCCGTTGGGATCTTCGGACCGCAAACGCTGACTACCCTTGACGAAAAGTGCTTTAACGACTGCCCGGTCCAATGGCACTGAGGACCATAAGCTCACGCGCTCAAAAACCTCATTTTTCGCTGTGAGGGGAACCTGACCCAATAAGTGAGTGGCAAGCTCGCGCGCCTCAAAATGCTCATCCTTCCAGAGTTCATCCACTACGGCCAGGGTATCGTTGGCATCCTGCCTTGCCTTCAGGCTGAGCCCATAAGCAATTTGAGGCAGGATCTGATCTGGCAGATCGTAAACACGCATGAAACTGACCGGCACGGCATCTTTGTGCTGGCGGTGAGCGTAACGGTGGTAAAACTGCAGGGTTTCATGAAACTGGCGGCGAAATTCAGCGGGTTGCGAAAAGACATGCTTCAATGCTTCAATCTGTTTGTTGAGACGGGTTAGGTCGATGGCAGCCATGACGAAATTATAGCGTGAATCCTGGCGTGAGATGATGGGTAATGTTTTGGTTGAAAAGTTTGCGATGTAATCATTGTAGGTTGGGTGGAGCGATGGCAGGGCTGTTTTATCGGATTCGCAAATTGAGCGCAACCCAACAATGTTTGTTTTTTTTGTGGTTGTTGGGTTGCGCTCCTCCTGAGTTTCCCTTTTTAGTGTCCTGACAGGCTGTCACGGCAAGCTCTAATTTGTCATTGCGAGGAACGAAGCAATCTAAACTCTCAACCTCATGGACCGTAATTGGTTTACAACCACACCGATACCAAATTTTGCTTCGGGATTAGCAAACGTGATTTTGCTTCCTCCGGAGATTAAGTCTATGAAGAGTTTAGATTGCTTCACAAAAGAGGTTCGCAATGACAGATTAAAGATCGTTTTTCGTTGTAGCAACAGGTCTATTTCTTTGTAAAAACACCTTCTCCTTTTCTGTCAAAGTGATAGCTTGTCTACAGAGTATGGTCTTGAATTTGATCTTAGTCTCCTAAATCACAGCTTTGTCCTCGTTGAAATCACTATTTTTCGTCAAAATAGGAAACTCGGGTATGAGCAAGGTAGGTTGGGTGGAGCGATGGCAGGGCTGTTTTATCGGATTCGCAAATTGAGATTTGTTGTTGGGTTGCGCTCCTTCGTCGCTCCACCCAACCTACATCTACATCACCCGACCGACGATTTGTTGTTGGGTTGCACTCCATCACTGCTGCATCCAACCTACATTACCTATCCCACAAAATCAAACAAAAAACGTGCCGGATATCTTTCCGGCACGTTCAATCTCACAAAAAATTGTTGCGATCAATACCCCTTGGCAAAATAAACCTGTTTGTTGGTTTTCCTGCCGCTGTAGAAGCACACGCCTTCGCCTTCAGTGCTGGCATAATTGCGCAGTGAGGCTTTGGTTTCTTCTTTGACCTTCGCTTCGTTTTCAGCGTCGTCATACCACCAGACCTTCGCCCAGCCTTTATTCTCAACCACATCCTTCATGTCTTCGTAGTTGCTGACCTCAAAGATATGTTCATCCCGGAATTGGGTTGCCTTGGCAAGCATATTTGCCTGGATCTCAGCCAAGGCAGCCAGCACAGCCTGTTCGAAGCCTGCCATCGGGATGAAGCGCTTGCCTTCCCTGCCGGGGATATCCCGCCGGGCCAGGGCGAGCGTTCCATTCTGCACATCTTTGGGACCAACTTCAATGCGCAGCGGCACGCCCTTTAACTCCCAGTCGTTGAATTTGAAGCCAGGTGTCACCCCTTCGCGTCGATCCACGAAAACCCGCAGGTTGCCTAAACCGCTCACGATTTTGTCCACGGTCTCCATGACCAGCGCTTTTTCTTCGTCCTTGCGGAAGATCGGTACGATCACCACCTGGTAGGGTGCCAGGTTTGGCGGCAAAACCAAGCCCTGGTCGTCGCCGTGGGCCATGATGATGGCGCCGATAAAGCGCGTTGAGAGACCCCAGGATGTCGTCCAGCAGTGCTGCAGCTGGTTGTTTTCGTCAAGGTACTTGATGTCAAAGGCTTTGGCAAAATTTTGTCCAAGGAAATGCGAAGTGCCCGCTTGCAGCGCTTTGGTATCGCCCATCATGGCTTCGATCGAATAAGTCGCTTTTGCGCCAGCAAACTTCTCAGATTCGGACTTTTGCCCCGCCAGCACAGGTACCGCGGCTTCGTTGATGGCAAAGTCGGCATACACATCCAACATGCGCTGAGTGTGTTCGGCAGCTTCCTGCTCGGTGGCATGGGCGGTGTGACCCTCCTGCCAGTAGAATTCGAGCGTGCGCAGGAAGAGTTTGGTGCGCATTTCCCAGCGAACGACGTTGCCCCACTGATTGATCAGTAGCGGCAGGTCACGATAACTTTGGATCCACTTGGCATACATGGTGCCAATGATCGTTTCGGAAGTAGGTCGAACGACGAGCGGCTCCTCCAGGAGCTGCCCACCGCCGTGGGTGACCACGGCAAGTTCAGGCGAGAAACCTTCCACATGTTCTTTTTCCTTGGTCATGAAAGACTGCGGGATCAGCAGCGGGAAGGCAGCGTTGACGTGACCGGTGGCCTTAAAGCGCTTGTTGAGGGCAGCCTGGATGTTCTCCCAGAGCGCCCAGCCGTAAGGCCGCACCACCATGCAGCCGCGCACGGGGGCATAATCGGCCAATTCAGCCCGGATCACGAGCTGGTTGTACCACTCGGAGAAGTTTTCTTGCCTGCTGGGTAGTTTTTTGTCGTCCATAATCACTCTTTTTCCTGTTGTAATAAATCCACGGCGCTTTCAGCATCCGTAGCGATTTGTAAGATAGCGCGGGTTGAAGCATTTACGTTCGCGTTCTGACCCTTGAAGAAAGCCTCAAAGGTTTGCTTCCAACCCTCCCCAATCACGATCAAATGCCGCACCCGGATGGCACCAATGGCGATCAGATTGTATGACATCGCCACCTCCACCAACGTGCCCACACCCCCTGGCAGGGCAATGAAGGCGTCTGCCTGGCGGGTGAGGATGGCGATCCGGTCACCCAGCGTTGCACTGGGGATAACTTCCCGCACCCAGGCGTTTGGTCCGCCGGGGCGAAAGGCTTCGATTTCTTCGGAGGTCACGCCGATGGTGTGGCCGCCGGCTTCAGCAGCTCCGCGCGAGGCGGCTTCCATGGTGCCGCAATAGCCGCCAGTCATGACGGTGTGACCAGCCTCCGCCAGCAGTTTTCCGAGTTGGTACGAGAGAGAATAAAGATCGTCGCCCTCATGAGCATTGGCAGACCCGAACACGGCTACTTTCATGCCTGATCACTTTCTTCAGTCCAACTGCGGTCCCAGTTTGCTTGAACTTTATCCAGGATCGCCTGTTCGAGGTCGATCCCCGATACGCTGGCAAGTTGAAGCAGGTAAAGCGCCACGTCTGCCAGCTCTCCGCGCAGGCCTTCAGGATCCTTCGTTTCCGCAGACCACTGAAAATGCTCCAGCACCTCAGAGGCCTCAAGACTGAGCGAAATCGCCAGGTTGCGCGCGGTTTGCTGCTTGGGGGAAGCAGGCTCATACCAGCCGTGATGGCGCACAAGGTCGTTCATTTGCTGCGTGAGTTCTTTGAGGTCCATAACCAAAAGATTATACCCGAGAAAGCCCCATAGGGGAGCGACAATAACTTCCCCGCCCTTGCTAAAGGCAGTGTTAGCTCAATGGAAAACCAGAATCAGGGCAGATCTTCACCGCCGAAGATCAGCTCTTTCCAGATCTCCAGGCGTGTAAGCACGATAGTTTCGCGGTCAGGAGTTTTTGTGGGTGAGGGGGTATATTCGCTGGGGGGCAAGATGATGATGGGGTGGTCGCCTTCCGCAATCAGGCGGTCCTTCTCGCGTGCCCATTCTTCCAGGGCGCGGTCAGAAGTGGCATAGGCGATATCAGCTTCGACGACCAGCCGGGTTGCTTCCAGGCCGGCAAGTTTCGTTTCGAGGATTTTTTCCATCTGATTGAGTTGGATCATGTTGCTCATGCGGTTGTTGAAGTCCATCATGAGCACCACCAGGATCACAATCACCACCACGGTGATCAGCCGGCGGTCGGTCCAATTGATCTTTTTGAGTTTCTCAAACAGTTTCATAAACATTGCTGCCTTTGTTGCAAATATTGTACCACTGAGGGTGTCTTTCGCAATCGGTTTTTTGGGGAAAGAAAAGACCTCCGTTGAAGGAGGTCTATGGTGCCGAAGGAGAGATTTGAACTCTCACGAGCGCTGTGCTCACTACGCCCTGAACGTAGCGCGTCTGCCAGTTCCGCCACTCCGGCGTGAATTGATATTTTATACGAAAGTGGTGAAATGTCAACTAAGTCGATTTTCTTGCCCCGTTCTCAAGAGGGTCTATGGCCTGTACCTGCCGTGAAAGGGATGGGGAAATGGAGATGAGAGATCTCCTGCAGGTTGGGTTGCTTGCAGGTTGGGTAGCGTTTATCAACCCGGTTTTTTGATGTAGACTTTTCATTTTTACGGTCGCCTCCATTGTTGAGACGCTTCTGCTCATCCCTTTCCGGGGAAACGTCCGGGGAAACATCCTTGGTTTCAAAAAGAAGCATGCTATAATAATAGTTACCCCATTCCAAGTTGTATTTTTTACCGGAATAGCACAATTTATTCGTCATAGGAAAGCCCCTAAAAAAAGGAGAAACATGGGCGAATCTCGAATTATTAAAACCTTCTTCACAATCTTCATGGCATTTTTGGTTAGCATCGCTTTAATTGGCAATGCCGGGGCAGCCAGCCTGGCACAAGACCTGCCGCCTGAAGCCATTAGCTCGCAAATTGAAGTAATTTCCCCCTACTATTCCATTGAGCACCTCACTACTCCAGATGGCACCCAGCTGACGGGCTCAATCATCAATGGACCCCCTCAGCCACTGCCCGAATACGAAGCAGAACGCCAGGCTTCCATAACAACCATTACACCTCAAGGCACGCTTGTCAACTTCCCCTCCTACGACTGGGTCTTCGGTTGTTCGGCTGTTTCCAGCGCTATGGTCGCCGCCTGGTACGACCGCGGCTCTTACCCCAACCTCTACACCGGTCCAACCAACGGAGGTGTGATGCCCCTCACCGATACCGGCTGGTCCACCTGGTCGGATGGCATTGGTGATACCTACCCCAACAACCCCCTGATCGCCTCCCATAACGGGCTCGATGGGCGCTCCATTAAGGGCTCCATCGACGATTACTGGGTCAGCTATGGCAGCACGACCACTGATCCCTATATTACCGGTGGTTGGTCGCAGCACACTTGGGGCGATGCTATTGGCGATTACATGAAAACCAGCCAGTCTGCATATGGCAACACCGATGGGTCCACTGCTTTCTGGACTTACGACAGCTCGCCCGGCAAACTGAACTGTGCCGATATGGTGGGTGCTGGCATCGCCACGACTGATGGTACCTACGGGCGCAAGCTTTTCTACGAAGCGCGCGGCTATACCGTCACAGACTGCTACAACCAGAAAACCGACAACAATGGGGGCGGTTTCACCCTCGCCAACTTCCAGGCTGAGATCGACGCGGGGCATCCCGTGCTGCTTAACCTGGCCGGGCATTCCATTGTCGGCTATGGCTACAACGGCTCCACCATCTACATCCGCGACACCTGGGATAGCGACCCTGCTGTCATTTATACAATGCCCTGGGGTGGCAGCTATGATGGCATGGTGCTGCAATCGGTCAGCGTGGTGAAACTTGGGCAGGGTCAGGTAACAACTTCCAAACTATATTTGCCTATGATTTTGAATGGCAATGCCCCACCGCCGCCCACCAACCCCTTCCTGAACCCTGGTTTTGAAGAGGGGCAGGTTGCCTGGGCGGAATCCTCCTCGGGCGGCTGGGATCTGATTATGCCGGCAGCTGATACACCTGTTGGGGCGCACGGCGGCAGCTGGCTTGCCTGGCTGGGCGGGGATTATAATGAAACCTCGCTGCTCTCGCAGACCATCACCATCTCAGCCACTGCACCCTATTTGCATTTCTGGTACTGGGTGGATTCGGTAGATGGCTGCGGGTATGATTACTTCCGGATTGGCGTGAATTCTAATTATTTTTCCACACTTGATCTGTGTCAGAATAATAATACTGGCGGTTGGGTCCAGGGAGTAATAAACCTGTCTGCCTATATTGGCACGAACAAGACGGTGCAGTTTAAAGTCACCACGGACGAAAGCAATAATAGCAATCTCTTCCTGGATGACATCTCCATGTCTGCCTCAGCCACTCCATCACAACTGGAGCCGGTTTCTTTGGAGGTCTACCCCGGGGCAGCACTGAGGAGCAAATAGAGCCATTGTTTTGTTTGGAACCCTAACCGCTGCGTTTCCAAGGCAGGAACGCAATCCGGGCAACGGGAAAATCAAAAGAGCCGGGTTCAGGTTTGGAACCCGGCTTGCGGAAAAGCAATACTCAGACCTGCAAAATTATTAGATAAAAGCATAATGCCGGGAAAATTTGTTATTCGAGAAAGCAAAAACACCTTCCAATGAAGGTGTTTTTGCTGATTTGGAAGAACAAATCCTGGTGCTAACGCAAGATGAGCGGGAGATAGATGGGGTATTCGATATTTTCGAAAGCACCCATGTTATAACCTGCACCCATTGGTCGTGGATAGTTTTCAAGGTCCACAGGTTCACCTGTGAGACAGGCATCAACAGCAGGGCTCCCCGCTTGCAGATGGTAGTTTTGACCAGCACCCGGATTGACGAACATCGGGTTTAATGCAGGACCAGCATTCCCGCCATTGTCGATGTTGCAAGCGTAAATAAGCGGTGGCAGAGTGAATCCGGGGACACCACTTTCCCAGGCAATTGTATTCGATACAGAGTTGGCTTGTCCTGAGAAGCTTGCACCACCACTGTTGTCAGTAATGGTGACGTGTACGAGATTAAAAGTACCACCTGCCTTCCTGATTCCTGCCCCAAATGCAATAGCAACACTGTTATGGTGAATAAGGCTGTTGGTGATTGTTGATGAAGATGAGCTGCCGGTCTGAAAAATCGCTCCTCCAGCATTATAAGCACTGTTGTGATGCAGGTGGGTCTGTTTCAGAGTCATAAGACTATTATAAAGATAGATTGCTCCGCCTGAACCTATTGCGTTTGCATCGCTATCAGCGACATTGCCGGCAAAAGAGCTGCATTCTCTGGTTAGAGGATCACAGGCACTTGCCTGGATGAACGATCCGTCAAGGGTCTCATTGTGTCTTTCAGCTGAAGTGTTGACTGCCGGGCTGTTGAGGTTGGCATCGATTGTGAGCGATGCGTTGAGAGCGTAGATCGCGCCACCGTTATCTGCTGCCTGGTTATTTAAAAAGGTGGTGTTTTGAGCCGCCATGGTGCTGTTATCAAGGTAGATAGCGCCCCCATGACCCGCTGTTGCCTGGTTTCCACCAAGTTCGGAACCAACGATGGCACCGTCAAACTTGACATTGGGGCTGCCATCAGCATATATAGCACCGCCATTATAGGCAGCGTTATTGTACAATTGGGGAGCAGTTGTCACATAATCATCCAGCCAAACTTTGGATCCACCGCTCAAATAAAAAGCCCCACCGCTGGCTGCAGAATTTGCGTAGATCTCAACCTGACCATAAATGTCAAATAAGCCGCTGGAATCCGCGAAGCCTGCCCCTCCAGAGACGGCTGCGCTGTTTTCAAAAATCTCAAGTGGATCAGAACTTATCGCGTAAAGTTTGAGGGTACTGTTGTTGTGCAAGTAAAAAGCCCCACCGCTCTCATTTAAGGCGTGGTTATCAGAAATTTCGATTCTTCCACCATACGCATTGATCTCCACACTTCCACTATTGTATACAGCAATCGCTCCGCCATAGTTTGCGGCTGTGTTATTTGCCAGGGTCAAGGGTCCGGTCAGTTTTAAACTTCCTCCATTGACAAATGCCACCCCGCCCTGGTTGCCGGCGGTATTGGTGTTTGCCGAACTGTTGGAAATCTGTACATTCCCGGAAGTTGAAGACATATATATTGCGCCCCCATAAGCATCAACATGGTTGTTGACAATCGTTCCGCTAAAGTTTGCTGTAGAACCGCTGTCAACAAATAATCCTCCGCCATTGACTGCTGTGTTCTTTCCCAAATCTGGGTTTGAATAGACGTAGCCAAGATTTATGTTGGTCCCGGTGAAGGTACTGCCGATATTCAGGTAAATACCACCTCCAAAATTAGTCGCTGTGTTGCTGTGTATCACCATCCCTGTAGATTCAAGGCTTGAGTTCACTGCATAAATGCCAGCACCATTTGAGGCGGAGTTTCGACCGATGTTGCTCGAGCCTCCGAAGTTTAGCACGCCTCCGTCGTAAACATGGATGCCGCCGCCGTTTCCTGTAACTTGATTGTTAGTTACATGCGACCCGACAAAGTCAATTTCTCCACCTGGGACTGAAATTCCTCCACCATTAGGAGCCTGGTTGTAAGAGATACTTGATTGCCAATTGTACCCGATCAACTTTCCCCAGACACGTGCCCCACCCCCGAAGATGGTGGCAGTATTATAGGTGATATCCGAATCATTTGTGAGTGTGACAATGCCACCCGGACCAATATAGAGACCACCGCCGTTTGAGGCCTGGTTGTGAGAGACCTCGGTATGATCAAGGATTACATTGCTAGCACTTAGAGCACGAATTCCACCTCCATTGGTTGTACTCCCATTTGTGATAATCAGGTTGGTCAGGTTCAAATTTGCATTTTCTGCTTGAATCACATAACCTAAATTGTTTGCATGGATAGTGGTTCGATCGCTGGAGCCACTCGCGCAGCCGCTATAGCCGCCTTCAATAGTCAGATCTTTGCCATTTACACTTAAGGAGTGCTCGTAAAAGGTTCTGCCTCCTTCCAGGAGTATCAGGTCTCCATTACCAGCAGCGGCAATAGCCCCTGCGATTGAGCTGTAAGAACAGAGGGTTCCTACTGTCAACGTGGCGTTGATTTTTGGGTCAGATTCCTCTTCTTGCGGCTCTTGATAAAACCCGTCGATTTTCACAGGCTCATCGCTTTCAACATCTTCCTGAGCATAAGCATATGAGAGAGGTTGAAAATTTTCCAGTATTGGCAAATTGATCAACATGATGGCAAGGAGAACTGAGAGTAGGAGCCGGGAGAGGGACTTCATGATTTTTTCCTTTCAATTATTACGGATTGGTTTTAAAAGTTTTTCATAGTTGAATTTTGCTTTGGCTGGTTGGCTTGTAAAAAGCTGTTCTGTGATTGTTAAGTTTTGTCAGGTAAATGATTAAGTTTCAAACTGAGAGCGGTCTGTACTTGCAAAGATTCATTTCTATATTAACTGAATGCTTGCAGTAACTGTGAATCAAGATTGATAATGAATTTTATCATGATAAGGTGTGGTTTAAGATTATTTCATCTTGTATTTCGAAAAAATTTGGAATCAGAGGTGTTTAATTTCCCAGAAACCTTCGGATAGGTGTTGAGGTCCTTTGATCAAATTCCTCACAAGCTCAGGAGGGCTTGTGAGAACACACAAAAGAGCCGGATTCAAATTCAGAATCCGGCTGATTCGAAGAACTGAACTCGTTTCTGGCACGATTGATGTAACAGTCAGCGTCATGAAAGCTATCTTCCGTAAACTCACACTCCTGAGCTTTATTCTTGTGGCTGTTTCAATCCTGATTTCAGGCTGTAAAAGGGTCGTTAAAGACTACACTCCCTGGCGAGTGCCCGAATCCGCTTCCACGCTCGTTGACACACCCCAGCCTTCGCTCTGGCCTGAGCAGACAGTAACCCAGGGCGCAAGCCAGGTGCCTCAGACCTCCATCCCGCGGATCACGCTCACACTTGCACCGGTCGGGATGCAGCCCACACCTAACGCGCCGATGGCTCTGCCACCGCTGCGTACCTCCGAAAGCCAGTATACGGTTCAAAGTGGGGATTCCCTGGCGAGGATCGCCCTGCTCAACCAGGTCTCGGTCAAACAGATCATTGAACGCAATGAGATTGAAGATCCCAATTTGATCACCCCGGGTGAAGTCCTGATCATTCCGCCTGCCAGTGCCAACGAGCAGGCTACCAGTTTCAAGATTCTCCCCGAATCGGAGCTGGTCTACAGTCCGTCAGCAAAAGATTTCGACACAGAGTCGATCGTGTGGCAGTTCAACGGAAAATTGAGCCGTTATGAAGAAACTCTGGAAGATGAAAGCCATCGGACGGGTGCTGAAATTGTGCAGCGGGTGGCAGATGAGAACGGGGTCAACCCGCGTCTTTTGCTGGCATTGCTTGAATATCAGAGCGGTTGGGTGCGCAGTGAGGGCTTTGGCGGCATCTCGGAAAATTATCCTCTTGGGCTGCTCAATCCCTATCAAACCGGGCTGTACAAGCAATTGGGATGGGCTGCCAACGAATTACTGCGTGGCAGCACGCTCTGGCAGCAGGGCAGCCTGGCAGTCTGGACGCTTTCTGATGGGGATGTGATGCGCATTGACCCCACAATCAATCCTGCCACCGCCGGCGTGCAGCATTTCTTCAGCCTGGTTGCGAAAAAAGCGGAATGGAAAACCGCAGTTTCGGAAAATGGTTTGTATGCCACCTATGAACAGATGTTTGGTTACCCGTTCGCTTTTACGATTGAACCCCTCGTGCCTGAAGGGCTGACCCAACCCGAATTTATTTTGCCTCTTGCGCCTGGCGATATCTGGCTGCTTACCTCCGGACCTCACTGGGGCTATGGCACCGGCAGCATCTGGGCTGCACTGGACTTTGCCCCGCCCGGAAATGAGGACGATTATGGCTGCTATGAGAGTGACGCTCCTGTTTTGGCAGTCGCAGATGGGTTGGTGGTGCGGTCTGGTGCCGCGGCTGTGGTGCTGGATCTCGACGGCGACGGCTCGGAACAGACAGGTTGGACGGTGCACTACTTCCATATTGGCACGGACGGGCGCATACCCCTTGGCACACAAATTGCAGCAGGAGATGTAATTGGTTATGCCTCTTGTGAGGGCGGAGTGACCAGCGGCACGCACTTCCACATTGCCAGGCGCTATAACGGGGTCTGGATCGGAGCCGCAGGAAGAATCCCCTTCAACCTGGGAGGTTGGATTGCCTCAAGTTATGGAACAGTCTACGATGGGATTTTAACAAAAGATGGAGAGACAGTTGAAGCTTACAATGGCCGTGCCGATTTCAACAAAATCGGGAACTAAAAGCCAACGCGAAGTTCGCCTCGAGCGGCTTCACCGCCGCCGTCGTCGGCGCTTGATCACCAGTACGGTGTTGATGTTGGCTGCGGTTGGAGCATTTCTGTTCTTATCGACCAATTCTCCGCAAGCCATTCCTTCGCCTGATCTTCCCAAACTGGCAGACCCAGCCGGGCTGCCTCCCGCCCCTGAAGGTCCGGCGCTCTTTGCCGGTGTGAACCTGGTGGGCGCTCAGTCTCCTACGTCCACAGTTACTCCAACAGAAGTTGAAGCTTCTGAAGAGATGCTGCTCATCGTACCGGAAGAGACACACCTCGAATCTGAGTTGATCCAGCCGCAGCCTGTCCTGCAGACCATTCCCACACAAGCGCAAATGATCACCTATGCTGAAGACGCGCCGATCCTTTATTATGCCCAAAGTGGCGACAGTCTTGGCGTTCTGGCAGTTCGCTTCGGCGTCGAAGTGCAGAATATCACCTCGCGTGATCCTCTCCCTTCGGATGGATTTATCCCGGAAGGCCAATTACTGCTCATTCCTAACCGACTTGATGAAACCACTTCACCTCTCAAACTCATCCCGGACAGTGAAGTGGTTAACAGTCCTTCATCCGTTGGTTTTGATGTGAACGAGTTTACCCGCCAGGCAGGCGGATATCTCGCCAGCTACCAGGAGGCGGTTTATAGCTTTGGAGTTATGCGCGGGGCGGACATCATCGAGAAAGTAGCGCGCGAGTTCTCCATCCATCCGCGCTTACTCCTTGCCCTGCTGGAGTACCAAAGCGGCTGGGTGTATGGGGGACCTCAAACCTCTCAACAAAGAACCTACCCTCTCGGCATTCTGGATCAGGACAGCATTGGTCTCTATAAGCAGCTCGAGGCTGCGGCAGGAATCGTTGAAACTGGCTATTATGGCTGGCGCGAAGGCACGATGGTTGTCTTGGAATTCCCGGACTATAGCAAAGCGCGCCTTTCAGCGGAGCTCAATTGCGGCTCTGTTGGTTTGATGCACTTCTTCTCCAAACAGGAAAACTTCCCGGGCTGGGCTGAAGCACTTTATGGCGAGCATGGTTTCACCTGGACTTACCAAAATATGTTTGGCGACCCGTGGCTGCGCGCGGTGGAATTTGAGCCATTGTTCACCCCGGATGTCCGCCAGCCAGAACTACAGCTCCCATTTTCTCCTGGTGTTACCTGGGCGATGACCGTTGGTCCGCATGCCGCCTGGGGAGCGGCTGATGTGAGGGCGGCTTTGGATTTTGCCCCGCCTTCGGCTGAAACAGGCTGCCACACCAACTGGGCATGGGTGACCGCTGCAGGACCCGGGCTGGTGGTGCGCTCGGAAAATGGCACTGTGGTGGTCGACATGGACGGTGATGGTTTTGAACAGACTGGCTGGAACATCATCTACTTGCACATTGCCACCAATCAACGCGTGCCAGTTGGCACCTGGGTTGAAACCGGAGATCACATCGGACATCCCTCCTGCGAGGGAGGTATTTCCACCGGGACTCATCTGCACATTGTTCGCAAATATAACGGCGAATGGGTGCCAGCGGATGGCCCACTGGGCTTTGTGATGAGCGGTTGGAGAGCCAAAGCGGGTTCTGCTTCCCTGAGCGGATGGCTGGTGAGAGGTGACCAGGTGGTTAAAGCCAGTGTCGTCGGAGCCAGCAGCTCACACATTTCCCTGGATTAAAGACCCCATTTTAGGTTTGTGGTATAGTAAAAAACCGATACTTACCGGTTATAGACTCATGAAGACCCTAAAACAATTTCAATTCAGATGGCTGAATCTTCTCGGCATTTTGTTGATTCTGGTCAGCTGCACTCCGCGCCAGAGACCGACATATATCGTTTCTGAGGCAGTACCCAGCGATACACCCATCGAGCCATCGGCAACTCCCTATGACACGCGCCCGGTCTATCCACCAGGCACGTTGGTGGATTATGTCGCCCAAAGCGGCGACAACCTTGATCTACTTTCGCTGCGTTTCGGCACATCTCCTTCAGAAATTCTTTTCTCTAATCCGGAAATCCCGCAGGACATTACCACTTTGCCGCCCGGCTTTCCAATGAAAATGCCAATCTACTATACTCCTTTCTGGGGGCCCAGTTACCAGATCATCCCCGACGCGGTGTTTGTGTATGGTCCGGACTTGCAGGATTTTGATCTGCGGGTCTTCCTGGACTCAACCGACGGCTGGTTTAAGAATTTTGGCGCAACCATCCAAGAAAAGTATCGCGATTCAACTGAGGTCATCAAGTATTACTCTGTAAATTACAGTTTAAATCCAAAACTGCTCCTGGCATTGGTGGAATATCAGACCGGGGCTCTTAGTAGCCCGCAGCGGGATCGGACCAAAGAAGCAACTTTCCTGGGTTTTGAAAACTTCAACAGCGCGGTTGAACTGCAGATTTCCTATGCGTCTGACCTGCTGAATGATGGTTTTTATCGTTATTTCAACGGTGAGTTGACGTCCCTGGCGTTGGAAGACGGTACCATAGAAAATATCGACCCTTGGCAGAATTCTGCCACGATAGCGCTGCATTACTACTTCTCACAGGTCTACCAGGGAGAGGCTTACAAAAAAGCCATCGGACCTGATGGCTTCGCGAAAACCTTCAAGGATTTGTTTGGGGACCCCTGGCAGCGCAACCTGACCGTTTTGCCCGGGTCGCTTAACCAGCCGCGGTTTATCCTTCCCTTCCAGCAAGGGACTACCTGGTCTTATACTGGTGGTCCGCATACAGGTTGGGGCTCGCGTAAGCCATGGGCAGCAATTGATTTTGCTCCTCCGCTGCCTACACAGGGCTGTGTTGAGACTGAGCAGTACGCTCTGGCTATAGCCGATGGCGTGGTCGCGCGGATTGATGTTGGCACGGTGATGTTGGATCTGGACGGCGATGGCGATGAGCGCACTGGTTGGGTGATCCTTTACCTTCATGTTGCTGAAGAAGGGCGGGTGAAGGTCGGCGATCGCCTCAAGCAGGGCGACAGGGTGGGAAGACCTTCCTGTGAGGGTGGGAACGCGACCGGCACGCATATTCACCTGGCGCGCAAGTATAACGGTCAGTGGATTCCGGCAGCCTGGAATGTATTGCCGTTCAACCTTGAAGGCTGGACTCCTGTGGAGGGTCTGCTTGCATACCAGGGCGAGTTGGTCAGGGGAACGCAGGTAGTGCGTGCCAGCACGCTCTCGGATTCTGCCAGCATGATCTCGGCGGATTAAATCAACAGGATATAGCTAATAAGATGGGGGTCTTTCAAAATACTGCCTCAATAATGCATTTAGATCTGCATCACTGTGCATGGAAACGGCATTGAAAAAATCGGTTCCTGAGGTGATTTTGTAGGTATTTTCCGTAATATATTGGTTGACAGCCGCAAAAAAGGCTTCATCTCCCAGTAACTCCCTCAGATTCTGCAGGAATATTGCCCCATTCAGGTAGACCGCATCGCGATAGGCAGTATATCCGCCCGGGATGCTCGTGGTCGAATCGACCCAGCCTTCCGGCTCAAACGCCTCCACGCGGTTTGCCCACCACCAATCCAGGTGTTCGGGCAGGAATCGCTCAAAATACAAGGCTTCGCTGTAGGTTGCGAAGGCTTCATCCAGCCAGGGCTCCCGGGCAGGGTCATTCCCCACCATGCTGTAAAGCCATTGATGCGAAATTTCATGCGGGACGAGAATGGTGAGATTGTTGAGCGGAGCGTCGCGGTAAAAGTCGATTACGCCTTTGCTGATCAGCAGCAACCCGTCTGTTTCCATGTTATGCAGGAAATCGGCTGCCACCAGGCTGAGTGTCTGGCGGGGATACGGATAAAAAAGCTCCGAGAACATGTCGAGCGCGTTTTTAGCAATCTCAATAATTGCCTGCCCTGCCTCCCGATGCTGCGGGAAGACGTAGGTGCGAATGGTCACCCCCTGGTGTTGAACCTCTTCTGCCACAAATTGATCACTAATTGAAAGCGAAAACGTTCTTGCCAAAGGCAGTTGGTATTCGATAAAATCAGGCAGTTTTTTCCCCTCACTGCTGGCAGCAATGGTCAGATTTTTGGCTGAGCCTGTCAGGCGCAGGCGCAGGTTGAAATCAGCAGACTCAGCCATGATGTATTCACCCACGATTGTGTTGCTCGCGTCCACCACTCTTTCGTTGACCTGCCAACCATCAGCGGCATCAAACGGAGGAATGATCGGAAACCAATCCACCAGATTTGTCTGCATGTCCGACCAGCCAAAAACTCCCTGTCGGTTTGGCAGGGTGAGGGTGAAGATAATTTGAATTTGGGTGGAAGCGCCGGGTTGCAAGGCGGGTTCGAGGCTGAGAATGGTCTGGATGCCGTTCTCACGCGACCCTGCCACCAGATCCCCGCTGATATTCCCCTCGGAATAGGTTCCCGGGAAGTAGCGGGGCGGTACGAGCAGCAGTATCTCATTCATCGGCTGGTTGCTGCGGTTGAAATAGCTGACACGCTCTACGATGCTGGCGGTATGCTGCGCGTAGTCAAGAGTAACGTCCAGATCATAAATGGTGCGGTTTTCAGGCGCGGCAGGAAGTTTGAGCTCAGAAATGTGAGTTGGTTCAGGCTGCAGCGTTGGATTTGGAAGGTCTTGGGGTGGTGTTGTGATCTGCGCGACTGGTGTGGGGAGATCTGTTGCCTTTGTGGCAGGCTGAGAGCAAGCGGAGAGCAGCAAACTAGAGGCAATGATGAGGGCGAATAAGCGTTGGCGCATACAGATGATTCCTACTGGCAGTATACCAGTTTTTAATTGGAGAACGGTCACTTGCGTTTGGCTGGTTGGGTTCTTGTTGACTTGTTGCTGTGAGCCCTGAATTGTAAAGATTAAAGGAGAGATCGCCACGTCGGTTCCCTCCTCGCGATGACAATTGCCTGTGTAGAGATCGCCACGTCTGTAGAAAGATCGCCACGTCGGTCCTCTCCTCGCGATGACACCTGCTTGGGTGGGTAGGCGTCACAAAACATTTACAGGACGCACATCTGGCTATAGCATACCCACCGCAAGTGTCGTAGATTGAAGGGGCAAGGCTGCGTTCCCTGCAAAGAGCGGTTCACAACCGCACACAAGCTGTGCACTAACGACTGTACACGTGATTAAACACAAAGGCTGGTCAGCACGACCAGCCTTTCGGAATTCAGGCGGACTTACAGCCCAAAACTGTGTGGATTGACCGGGCTGCCGTTGTAGCGCAGCTCGAAGTGGAGGTGGGAGCCGGTGGAATTGCCAGTGGATCCCATGTAGCCGATAGTGGCTCCGCCGTATACTATCTGACCACAAGAGACTGCGAAGCCTCCGTCCATTAAATGAGCATAGAGTGACAGATAGCCATTGCCGTGATCGATAACAATCGTGTTTCCATAACCGCGGTCAGACCAGCCAGAGTAAATCACCACACCATGGTCCACCGCATAAAGGGGATCGCCAGTCTCTCCGTCATAATCGAGACCGTTATGCACTGGCGGGTTGTACTTGTAACCACTGATAAGCCGCGTGTTCGTGGGCAGTTGGAAGAGTCCACTGCCAGTAATCCATGCAGTTGTGTTGCAGGCATATGCGCCTAAATAGGAGACATTCGGGTGCTCTCCAGAGGCAGGGTCTGAAACTACGCTTACCCATGATGGAATGGAGCCTCTCCCGCCAGGGATGTAAAGGAAGGTACCAGTCATGATGCGGGGTAAGCTCAAATCGCCGATTTCCTCTTCATCGAGCTGATTGATGGGCTCGTTAAGGATGTCTTGCGGGGTGACGCCATAGCCAGAGGAGACGCCGTTCATGCCTTCGCCGTATAGCCAGGCATGATAGACGCCATCTTCAGGCAGGATGATCAACTTTTGACCCGGATAGATGCCATCCGGCGTGTCGCCGATGAGGTAGCGGTTGGTCCAAAGAATTGTTTCGGGCGAGATTTCGAACTGCTCAGCGATGCTGAAGATCGAATCCAAGGGTTGGACTTCGTAGGCGATGATCTCTTCGCGGGGAGCAGGAAAGCTCTCCGCGTTGCCCAGCGGCAAGGATTTGAGTTTTTCAACTGCGGCGTAATAGAGCAGAGCGTCATTCGCAAAGTAATTGGGCAAGGTTCCCCCAGGCACCACCAGTCGCGTGCCGGCAGCAATGTTGGGCGAAGTGTAACTGCCGATCGTTCCAGCTGAGAGATTGTTGACCGGGTAGTTGATAATATCTTCCGGGGTAACGCCGTAATAGCTTGAAACAGCGCCAAGACCTTCGCCAGCCGACCAGGTGTGATAGACACCGTCCACTGGAAGGATAAAGATTGTCGTTCCGGGGGTGTAATTGCGGATATCGTCGCCGAGTTCGTATCGGTTAGCCCACAGAATCGTTTCGGGCCACAAGTCGTATTTTGCCGCAAGTGAGGCGACGGTTTCACCTTCCTGGATGGTGTGAGTGATCACTTCAGTCCGGGGGACAGCCGTGGGCTCCGGGGTGGGTTGCGCTACTGTGGGAATTGGAGCCTGTATTTGGGTCGGCACTTCAATGATTGTGGGCGGATCCTCTGTTTCCAATGCCACCATTGGCGCAGCAATGGTGCTGGTGGTTTCAACCTGGGTGGGTGGCTTATTGCCTGCCATCCAGATGATCAGGATAACCAATGCCAGTAAGATGAGCACACCAGCAGCGATCATGCCTGGCTGTTTGTAGAATGGGTTTGAGCTGAGAGTCTCAGCGTCTTTTTCGGGCTGAGGATCAGGGGTAAGGTTTGTTTTATCGGTCATTTTAATTCCAGTTTTGGATAATAACCGCCAAATTGAGGGGTGTCAAGTTGACACCGCGGCAGTAAAAAGCTCTTACAGAAAGCAATAAGGGTCTAGTTTTCAAAATATTTGGAGACAATGGCTGTCAGGTCCACCTGGCTGTGGCGCGCCATAATATCAAAGAAATCCTGCCGGGTGGCAATGCGCCAGGTGTTGCTGTAAGCGTAATCCTTTAAAGCGGCGAAGAACTCTGCCTCTCCAACTGCCAGTCGGACTTCGTTCAGGAACTGCACTCCCCGCAAATAAACGGCATTGCGGTAGGGCACATAACCGCCCTCAAGATGGATGGTAGAGTCAACGAATCCCTGGGGGTTTTGCTCGTGGATGCGAATTGCCCACCACCACTCCACATCCGCGGGATGATACTCCTGGTAGTAAAGCAGCTCCGCATAAGTCGCGAAGGCTTCATCCAGCCAGGGCTCCAGGGCATGATTGTTGCCGATGGTGTAATAAAACCACATGTGCATCAGCTCGTGCGCGGTCATCAACACCAGGTCTGTCTGCGGCATCCCATTATAGAAGTCAAAGATCCCATAGCTGATCATGACCATGCCGTCCATTTCCATATTGTGAAGGAAATCTCCGACCACAATCGAGACCATTTGGTGTGGGTAGGGGTAGAGAAGCTCGCCATAAAGCTTCATCGCGTTCGCGCCGATTTGCGTGACGGCTTTGCCCGTTTCAATGTTGTTCATAAAGACGTAAGAGCGAATCCGAACCCCGTCCTGCACAATCTCGTGCTCAAAGTAGCTGTCGCTCACCGAGAACGAAAAACCGCGCGCGCCTTCCAGGTGGTAGGAAAACTTGCCATTCGAACCACTGGCAGGGGAACTGGCGGCGACTTCGATCAGCTCAGCGCGGTCTGTCAGCGTCAGGGTTACGTCAAAATCGCTGAATTCGTTGACAATCGATTCGCCCACGATGATATTATCCTGATCCACCACGCGGTCGTATGCCAGCCAGCCTTGTTCTTCATCATAAGGGGGGATGAAAGGATACCAATCCGAAATGTTGGCTTGGCGATTGGTGTAGCCATAGATGCCCTGGTGCAGTGGGAAGTAAAGCCTGAAGCTGAAGGTAAAGGTGGTCGTCTCACCGGGCTGTAAAGGCGAAGAGAGGCTGACCAGGGTGTGGATGCCTTCTTCTCTGAAGCCTGCCACACGCTCGCCTCGCAGGTCAGACTGCTCGTAACTATTTTCAAAATTGCGTGGCGGCACCACAAAGTGAATTTCTTCCAGGCTGTGGCTGCCGCGGTTGGTGTAGGTGATTACTTCCGTCACCGCGCCAAAATGGGAATAGTAATTAAGGATCAGGTCCAGCTTGTAGTGGGTGCGATTCTCGGGTAGGGGTGGAAGCTTCCGCTCGACCGGCGCAAAAGTCGGGCTGGGGCTGGGTTCAGGTGTTGGGCTGAGTTCAGGGACTGCGGTAGGCTCGGGTAGGGCAGTCTCGGTCGGGTGTGATGCGCAGCCAGCGATGAGAGAAAAAACGATCAGCACGAATATGATGTTTCGGACTTTCATACTCTGCGATTTTACCAGTAAACCGAGTTTGTGAGCTAATCGCCATCCGCCGTCTTAAGTGAAGTGAAGGATCTGGTTTTTGCCACAATCAGATTCTTCGCAAAAGAGGCTCAGAATGACAGGGTGTGGGTCATCCTGCGGAACGAAGGGTCTTGTTTTTTTACCATAAGATTCTTCGCAAAAGAGGCTCAGAATGACAGATTAGCATTCAGATTGACAATGTGTGTCATCCTGAGGAACGAAGGGTCTTGTTTTATAAACGATAAGATTCTTCGTATGAGAAGCTCATCATGACATAAAATGTCGGCTTTGACCCTCGCAGCTTCGCTGTGATGGCAGGAACGCAAACTCTTCGAGCACGAGGACCAGTCCTGCAGCAAGCCTGCCCCCCCCTCCTCGGAGGGGGAAGTAAAGGGGGTGGGGGTTTCTCGACAGTGACCTGCGAAGAATCTGGCTTTTGCCACACTAAGATTCTTCGCAAAAGAGGCTCAGACCTGCTATTAGAAGTCAAGGGGGAAAATAAAGAAGTTAATGGGTTACATAGGGTCTTTGCTCCTTCATGATGACAAAAATGCGGCTGAGGAGTTTATGGCAAACTGCTCCCATGGCAACACCATGTTGCTTGCCTTCAGCGCGTTTCTTATCGTAATACTGCTTCAATTCAGGGTTATGCAACAAAGAGGCAGTGGCTGCTTGCCACAAGGCATAACGCAAGTAATGCGAGCCTCGTTTGCTCATATGCGCCTCATCGCCCTCAAACTGGCCGGTTTTGAAGACAGAGGCATCAATTCCAGCATAGGCAACCAGTTGTTCAAGAGCAGGAAAACGATTGATGTTGCCAATTTCAGCCAGGAGCATGGCGCCAGTTACCTGCCCAATGCCTGGGATGGTAATGATGTGGTGAGGGATTGAGTTCATCAACTGCTCTACTTTAGCATCCACCTGGGATCTTTGTTGCTCCAGTAGCTCAATAAGTTGGAGCAAGCACTGAATTTCGGTGTGGATGGCATCAGTAAGGAAGGAAACTCCAACAGATTGGCTGGCTTTTAGATGGATCTGCCTGGCTTTATCAATACCCAATCGGTGGCGACTGGCGGTATGTAAGATCTGCGCCAATTCATTCAGGTCAAAGGCTGCAAATTCATCCGCTGTGACTGCATGGTGTAAAAGTTGCCGTGAGCTGACCAGAAAAACATTCGAAAAGAGTTGTTCGTATTCTGGAAATACCCGATCGAGAATTGAGATGATCTTGCGTTTGCAATCCCCAATTTGTTGTACCAGGTGGAAGCGAAATCGGGTAAGTTCTTTTAACTGAATGATTACTGGCAAATCAGCCGGGGTGCTGCCAGGATTTGCAAAACGCATAAACTCACTGATGGCTACCGAATCCAGACGATCCGTTTTTCGCTTGCGAATATCCATCTTTCGAAACGCCTTGACTTGAAGGGGATTGATCACCGACAAGTCATACTCCAAATGACAGAGGTAATCATACAAGGCCAGCCAATAATGCCCGGTTGCCTCCAATCCAATTCTTATTCCTCCCCGATATGGCTCTAATAAGTCTGCTAGTTGTTGAAACCCAATGCGATCATTGCTGATGGGCACACCGTGGTTCAGCACTTTACCGGTGTCATCAATCACTGATACGACATGCCCCCTTTTTGCTACATCAATCCCACAGTAATACATTACAATCTCCTTTCTTCAGGGAAGTCAGGTGACCTTGGTTGTCTACGAGCATTCAGCCTAGTGTGTGATCCGTAGCTTTCCTACAACCTGCTTATCCGAACCCTCTCGTAGAGCCAAGGCAACAGTCTGAGCTGCGAGGCTTTCCCTCAGAATGACGTGTCCGTTGACCTTGACTTCTACGAGTATTGTATAACCGTTCGGGTTATGTCTTATTTATACTAGTACCCTGTCAAAACTGAACTTGTAAACTGGTGTGAATCTTGCTCCTTTCTTTTCAACTTTACTATAAGGAGCG
>ENA-OSEO01001241-OSEO01001241.1-sediment-metagenome-genome-assembly--contig:-NODE-1241-length-49619-cov-6.533386_pt1 | contig 49619 bp, 50 predicted proteins | sample MGYA00237883_ERZ534232 | MGnify/ENA metagenome assembly ERZ534232 | reverse complement strand
TATTTATATTTATCCGGGTCTTTCTTGATTTTCGCTTCTGAGGCAGGGCTCATGGCGATGGTTCCCAACATGGGGACTTTGTACTTGGCGAGGATATCCATCCCGGCCAGGAGGGCCTCTGATCTGAAAGGCCCGATCAGCAGGGCTGTCGGCTTCTTGTCAAGGATGATCTTCTCCAGACCCAGGAGGGCTTCAGGGACCGGCACGCCCGGGGCTGCATCACGTATGTCTATGGACTCCACCTTGAAAAGCCTTTTCTCAGATCCGACCGTGACGCCGCCTTTGGCATTGATTTCCTCAACCGCCATTTCCACCACAGCAAGGCCTTCCTTTCCTTCGACAAATCCTGTTGAGGTGGGAACCCCAATGACGATCGGTTCGGCTGCATGGGCCGTCATAAACGGAGATGCCAGAACACACACCAAGGCCAGGAAAACAGACAGAGAACAGATTCTTTTTTTCATGGATTTCCTCCTTGAGATTGGGTAACACGCCCGCTTCTGAAAATATGGTGCACTGTCCAGTAGTCCACCACCTCTTTATCAGAAACCCACCATGTTACAAGAATGGAATTTACTCCAACACCCCCTATCACCTTTGCACATAAACAGAGCAACGAATATGTCACATCGCACCGTCAATGTCAACTGGCTAAAACAAAGCCTCTATCCCACCCTTCGTTACCGGGACTCAAGCCAGCAGGGCCGGCTGTTGACTTTCAGGTGATAAGTATATCCACCCTTTTTGCCTATCAGCGTCAATTGCCCTCAAGAACGCCCGTGTTCAATGAAGATATCGCCAGGCGAGGGTGTAAACAAAAATAAAAAAAGCCCCCTTCCTGATGCTTCATAGGAAGGGGGCTTTTTGATTCAGCAGGGGCCTGAACTGCCAGGCCCGTCGAAAAGCTCAAGGAAAATGTCGATGTCAGAAAATTCTATCTGGGTCTTACGGAAGTGGGAAAGAAAAAGAGCTACCGTGACTCAAACACTACAAACGACGAAAGCGGTGGTTGACATAGTTTGAGATTATCTTCTCAGTAAATCGGGGTGACTGCTTCCTTCCGAATCCCGCTGTAGCGGGACTGGATTCCGGCCTTCGCCGGAATCCAGGGGGGGGCCTCTGATTATTGAGATGTCACGTTTGAGAGAATTCAGCCTTATTCTGTTCCACTCAACCGTTCAATTTGAACGATGAATGCTTCCAGGTCATCAAGGTCCGGTCCGGTGATGATCTTGTACATACGACAATAGTCTATCTCCCAATACCGGTGGACCAGCAGATTTCGGAACCGGGCCATCTTGACGAGCCGCGATGCAAGTTCTGCATCGATGAGGTGGTGATCAGCCAGGAGTTGAAAACATCCCGCGTATTCTTCCGGCACCTTACTGAGGACCTTTGCCGCAACATGGAGACAGGCGTCTATCGCCGCCTCAGTCGCCACAACCAGCCGAAAACTGGCAATATCCTGCTTATCCCGCTCTCCCAGGAAATCATCCAATGGAACATCGGCAAAAAGCCTCAGCCGTTCAACAGACTCCTTGATATCCCTAAATTTGGCATAAAGCTTATCAAAATTGACTTTTGTCATCCCATAGCCTCTGCCACATACCTGCGTCTGATGGGGGCCATTTCCAGATAGCCCCGCGCCACGCGGACCATAAACTCCTCTAAAACGTCGTTATCCCGTACCAGCAGGAGCTTGCCGCGAATGACGTGATAACAAAAAGAGAGGGGGGCGTGGTTGATCACTTTTGGCTCTATTAAGAACCGGCCCCGTAACATGCCTTCGATTTCCTGCGCGAGGGCGGCCTCATAGTCCCAGAAGTCAGCCCGATCCACGCCCTCGACATAAATCCCGAGATCAATGTCCCTGAAAAAAGGACCGTCCAGAAAAGACCCATGAAGGAAGGCAAACACAACTTCGGGCTTTTCAGCAAGAACCGCGGTAATTTTTCCTGTAACATCGCTTCGTTGCTTTTCTGTAAGCATGTGCCGAATGATATGCACCTGTGCCCGCACCTTTTTAGGCCCTTAGCCCCTTACAGCTTCATTCTGAGAGAATATCTCTCAGATGGTTGGTAACCCAATTGACATCGGACACATCCGAACCGAATTGAGGAATTAGGGAATTGAGGAATTGGGGATTTTGCATGATGAAACAGCATTCTTAAAAATTCTTAAATCCCTGAATCCCTAAATTTAACCAAATTTCAAATAACTTTGGCTAGTTTTCACACCGATTGCGTTAACCTTAGCCGGAATAGCGCCGGAAATCAATAGATCTTTTCTTGTCTGAAGAGGTCCACAAAAAAGGCCCCCTTCCAGTTGAGAGGAGGAAGGGGGCCTTTTGATTCCAGAGAAGTCCGGAAATCCCAGACCCCTCTACAGATTTACGAGATTAGAAGGTGATCTGGAACTGCACACCGGCGAGCATGTATTTACCATAGTCGTTATACGTGCCGCCAACCGTGGCATCGCCGTCATCATACCACATCAATTCCGGTCTGATCCTGAAGCCCCTGGCCAGGTCGATGGGGACGCTGATGCCGTACATCTGGGTCTTGGCCTCGATGTCTGGCAGACCAACATCTTCCTTGACCTTGGACTTCTGCTGGCCGTAGATCAGGTGCGGGGTGACCGGCCCGATCTTGTAGTAAAGGTCCACCCAGAAGGAATAGGTCTCTGCGTCCTCGATCTCGCCGTTGCTCATCAGTCTGGCGCCCGAGTACATCACAGAAGGGGTCACGCCAATGAGGGAGCGCGTGTTGCCCCAGTTCTTGCCCCACTGCCCTTCGCCCTCAAGACCGAAGGGGCCGTATCCGAACTTGAAGCCTAACGAACCGATATAGGTATCGATGCTGTCGTCCACGCCCGAATAGTGTCCTCCCAGCATGTCAACCGTCCTCTGCTGATACAGGAAGCCGGGATAGAGATGGACCGGGCCCAGATAGATGGGGACGCTGATATCGATCCTCGGGATCTTGGTGCTGGTCTGGTAGCCTACGCCTTCACCGCCATCACCTGTCCAGGGCCCATAGCTTCCGGCAACAGCCGTACCGTTGGGATCCACCAGGGCGATCTCGAGCCGTGCGATTTTATTGAACTTGAAGGTGCCTCTGACCTGGGTAAAACGGCCGGAGTAGTAGTCGCCGTAACCCACGCCGATGATGTTGACCGATCCAGACCTGGTTCCTAACAGTTGTGACGGGTTGAGGGGTGAGAAAGGGGTGGTGCTCTTGCCAACCATAATCTGGAACATGGGGTTCACATCCCACCAGCCGTAGGCGTGCCTGAGCGTTGCAGCACTGTCAGCATCTATAGCCGTGTACTTACCGCCTTGTCTTATTGTATCGCCAGTGTTTTGTCCCAAACCAAATTCGATATACATCCCCACATTGTCTTCATTGGTCCACCTGGCATAGAGACGCGTGATATTAGGCAGCTGTATTGCCGTATTGCTAAAGGACTCCGTACCATTGCCGACGCTCCTGTACAGGGCATTCTCTTTATCTCTGTCAAGGTAATAGAAATCGGTGAAGATGATACCGCCGATCTTGACATCTGCCATGGCCGGCACGCTGAAAGCGACCAGCAGCAGGGCTGCCACTCCCAATGCAAATAGTTTCTTCATTACTCTTTCCTCCTAAAAAAAGTGTAAGTTGATCCTTCCTCTAAGCCAAATAACCCATTGAAATAAAAATGAAAACCATCGCCTCCTTTCTGTCTGGATTTAAGCGGTTTGACACACAACCTGTTGGATAAAGAATGCCGCTGACATTTCCGGAAGCTTCTTTAACAACTTATTGGAGAAATGTCAAGCATTTTTCTCATGTTCGAACCATTTTTCAGAATCTCAAGGAATCCTTGCCGGAATGGTCCAGGGGCATCCCTTGTCGGCACATTGTGAATACATCTACGCCGCGTCAGGTCAAAAGTCAATGGAAAACCCGCGGGAGGAAAGAGGGGCCGGTGGCCCACATCTTGTCAGCCTGGAATCTATGTCTGCAACTTCTATGCAGGAAGAAAACATCTTTTGCCGATTGCCACCGTCGCTCTTTTGCGATACCATTTCCCAAAATTCCCAAGGCGGATGGCCGCAACCAAGATATCTCACACAAAGGCACAAAGCACACAAAGGATTTTTTTGCTCTGCATGTCCTGATGTGCGCAAGGCCATCGCCCGGATTTGCTGAAATGATGCGGTTTTTCCGCATGCCAAACCTCCTAGATGAAGAGAAAAAATGACATGGCGCAAGGGCGACAATATTGAATTGAGCATCGAAAAGATGGCCTACGGCGGCAGGGGGGTGGGCCGGCTGGACGGGTTGGTGGTCTTTGTTCAGGGCGGGGTTCCGGGCGACCGCCTGTTAGCACGGATTGTCAGAAAGAAGCGGGGCTTTGCCGAGGCGGTCGCCGTGGAACTCCTCTCGCCGTCCCCGGATCGCGTACCGGCCCCCTGCCCCTATTTCGGCTGGTGCGGCGGGTGCCAGTGGCAGGATGTGGTCTACGAGAGGCAGTTGGCGTACAAGAGAGAGCACGTCCTGGAGAGCCTCGCCCATATCGGGGGCCTGAAGGAGGCCATGGTCAATCCCTGCATCCCTTCGGAAAAGGTGTTCGGCTACCGCAATAAAATGGAGTTCACGTTTTCTGACAGGCGATGGTATCTGCCCCATGAATTGGACATGCGGCAGATAGAGGGCGATTTTGCCCTCGGTCTCCATGTGCCGGGGGCATTCCAAAAGGTCATCGATATTGAGGCCTGTCTGCTTCAGAACGAGACGGGCAACCAGATACTGGAGCTGGTGCGAAGATATGCCAGGGATTCGGGCATCCCTGTCTACGGTCTCAAGACCCATCAAGGCTTCTGGCGTTATCTGACTATTCGCTATTCTAATGCGCGGGATGAATGGATGGTCAATATCGTGACCTCGGAAGACCGGCCCGATAGGGTTCAGCCCCTGGCCGATCTCTTGGCCTGCAGGGTTGAAAGGCTTGCCACTGTGGTCAACAACATCAACAGCCGGGGGGCCTCCATTGCGGTGGGAGAACGGGAAACCGTCCTTTTCGGCGACGGCTGCATCCGCGACAGGATTGGGCCCTTTGATTTCAGGATCTCGGCCAATTCCTTTTTCCAAACCAATTCCAGGGGGGCCCAACGGCTGTACGAGACCGTGCTCCGATATGCAGACGTGGATGGGTCTGAAACGGTCGTGGATCTTTACAGCGGCACAGGGACCATAGCCCTGTTTCTCGCGGACAAGGTTGAGCGGGTGATCGGGATAGAGATCAGCAGGGGCGCCGCGCAGGACGCTGCCATGAATGCCCGGAAGAACGGGATCGACAACTGCAGGTTCATATGCGGGGACATCAGGGAAAAATTGGGCGAGATAGGGAATGCGCCGGATCTGCTCGTGATCGACCCGCCCCGGGCAGGGATGCACAAGGACGTGCTGGCACAGATCATGGCATTGTCGCCCCAAAAAATCGTCTATGTCTCATGCAATCCGGCTACTCTGGCCAGGGATCTGGGCGTGATGACGGATCGCTACGATCTCCTGAAAGTCCAACCGGTCGACATGTTTCCGCACACCTATCACATTGAGGCTGTTGCGGGACTGACACTCAGACGGAAATAAAGGGGCAAGGCTGGAAATCGATCAAAAAAATAGTCGGATATTGAAAAAAGATTGACAAGGGTCCTTTCAGGAAATATCATTCAACGGTTTTAAAGAAGCTTGTATAGAATCCAACAGGGTTAGGAAAAGGGGGTGAGTTTTATATGATCGGAAGTTTCTCGGTTTCAGGGCATTTGGGAAAGTCTTCCGATCGCAATCGACCCATGATCGTCCCCGGAACCGATGAGTGCTCCCAACCCTTTGTAATTGATAGAAAAGAGGTATCGTCAGATGTCTGTATGACCGTCGCATGATCCATTGCGCCAGCACTGGCCGATTTTCTTTTTTAAGGGAAAAGCATCTCAGGCGGAGCCGAGGTGCTTTTTTGTTTTCAGCGAATATGCCGCCATGAAGCGGAATTATTTCAACATAGAAAGGTTGTGGATATTATGAAAGTGATTGTACGCGACAATCAGATTGAAAAGGCCATCAAGGACCTGAAACGCAAGTTGACCAAAGAGGGTTTTTTCTCGGAGATCAAGGAGAGGCGTTTTTACGACAAGCCCAGCGTTCAGAAAAAGAAAAAACAGGCCAAGGCCGCAAAAAGACGCCGTAAAAGGGTGAAGCGTTTTTAGCCCCTGAATCGATTTCATGGCATTGTTTTTCCCTTGACAAAAAGGAAACCAGTTAGGTAAATACGCACAGGCTGTTGGCCCCTTAGTCAGTTAACCTTAAACCCGATGTAAGAGGCTTAACAATCATGAAAAATCGAGCGAATCCCTCCGAAAGGGCGTCCCAGAGCGGAGGCCCCTCCTCACCTGCCGGTTTTTTCCCAAAATGGTTGAATATCAACGTCGCGGTTCAGGATGTCGGTTTTTTCCTGGTGGGGCTGATTGCGGCCCTTATTGTGGGGTGGGTGGTCTTTCCCGCGGTGCTTTATTCGAAGCAGACCCAGCCGATGAATTTCAACCATCGCCTTCATCTGAGCCCGGATATCGGCATCGACGGTGAAACCCAGGAAGAGAGGTGCGCGTACTGTCATGAATTCCGTGACGACGGGACCTTCGCCGGCATCCCCAAGCTCGACAAGTGTACCGAATGCCATGACGATCCTGAATCCCCCCTTGGCTACACCCCCGAAGAAAAAGAGTTTCTGGAAAAATATGTCTCTGAGGAAAGAGAGATCCCCTGGCTCATCTATTCAAAGCAGCCCGACTGCGTGTATTTTTCCCACATTGCGCACGTCAATATGGGGGAAATCAGCTGCGACACCTGTCACGGCGACTTTGCCGACAATGAAAAGCTTCCGGTATATCAGGAAAACCGCCTGACAGGATACAGCATCAACATCTGGGGCAGGCGCATCTCAGGGATTTACTGGAACAAAAAGCCGTCGGATCGCATGAAGATGGATGACTGCGCCGAGTGTCACACCAAGATGGGGCAGGAACAGAACAACGCCTGTTTTGTATGTCATAAATAAGGGGAAGACGACCATGAAATTAACCAGAAGAAACTTCATCGCAGCTGTCGTAGGCGGGGTGGCGGGCATTCAGATAACCCCGCTTCCCTGGAAGTTTACGGACGATGTGGCCATATGGACCCAGAACTGGCCGTGGGTGCCGGTTCCGCCTGCCGGCGAGTTTTCTGAGGTCAGTTCCGTGTGCACTCTCTGTCCGGGGGGTTGCGGCATCTCGGTCCGAAAGGTGGAAGACCGCGCTGTCAAGATCGAAGGGAGGACAGACTACCCTGTCAATCCCGGCGGCATCTGCCCTCTGGGCATGGGCGGTCTCCAGTTGCTCTACGACGAGTCTCTGCGATTTACCGGACCGATGAAGCGGGTGGGGATGAGAGGTTCTGGCGAATTTCAACGGATCACCTGGCGTGAGGCCCTGAGCATCGCAGCAGGCAGGATTGCCGGTCTGCGAAATGAGGGGAGACCGGAGGCCATTGCGGCCGTGGACGGAAATCCGGAGGGCGCCACGGCATCGCTGCTCATTCAGCGCCTCATGCAGGCCGTGGGCAGCCCCAATTATGTCAGGCCTGCCTCCCTGTCGGACACCTACCGCATGGGAAACATCCTGATGCAGGGAAGAGATGCGCCCATTGCCTATGACCTTGAAAACTCAGACCTCATCGTGAGCTTCGGCTGCGGTCTTCTCGAGGGCTGGGGGGCCCCCGGCAGGGTCATGAACGCCTGGGGCATGTGGCATGAGGGCAACCCGGCAAAGCGCAAGACCAAAATCGTACAGGTGGAATCGCGGGCATCCAACACGGCGTCCAAGGCCGATTACTGGGTGGCCGCAAGGCCCGGCGCCGAGGGGGCGCTTGCCCTGGGTCTGGCCCATGTGATCATCCGATCCGGAAAATATGATGCCGGGTTTGTGGCCGAGCACGCCTTTGGGTTTGATGACTGGGAGTCCCTGGACGGGGTGGTTCATACCGGATTCAAGACGCTGGTTCTCAAGAATTACGGCCCTGAGCAGGTCTCCCGGATCACAGGGGTGCGGCCCGAGGCGATTGTCAAACTGGCGGGTATGTTCATGGACGCAAACGCCCCTATTGCCATCTACGGCAAGGGCAAAAACGAGTTGAACGGAAGCCTTTACGAGTTCATGGCTGTTCAGAGTCTGAATGCCCTGACAGGGAGGATCAATCGTCCGGGCGGGGTCCTCCTTCCGGATCCCCTTCCGCTGAATCCCCTTCCTCATTTTGAATGCGACGACATTGCGGCCAAGGGCCTTGAAAAGCCAAGGCTGGACCGGGCCGGGACCAAGGCCTATCCCTTTTCACACAGCCTCATCCACAACTTCGCGGAGGCCATTAACCGCAGCCGGAAGTCGCCCGTTGACACGCTCCTGGTATTTTCGGCCAATCCCGCATTCACCCTCCCCGACGGAGGGGCGTTCGAGGCGGCTTTAAAGAAGATCCCGTTTGTCATCAGCTTTTCTCCGTACCGCGATGAGACAGCCAACATGGCCGACCTGATTCTCCCGGACTGCACCTATCTTGAGAAGGTGGATGACATTGTCTGGCCTGTGGGTCTCCAATATCCCCTTTACGGCGTCTCAAAACCGGTTGTGAATCCCATTTACGACACCCAGAATTGCGGCGACACCGTCATCAAACTGTCCAAGGCGATCGCCAAACCGGTGGGAGCGGCCTTTCCCTGGAAGCGTTTTACGGATGTGCTGAAGGAGCGGGCAAAGGGACTTTACGACGCGGGGGGCGGGCTGGCGCGGTTTAATCCGGCGGCGCCTCCCTGGCTGCCAAAGGCCGGCGGTTCCAAGAGTCGATTCAAGTCCTTTGACGACATGTGGAAAAAGCTGGAAGCCGGGGGGCTCTGGTATCGTCCGGCGGAACAAAAAAGAGACTGGTCCTGGCTTTTCAAGACCCCAAGCGGAAAGTTTGAATTTTACAGCCAGCTCATTGAGCAGGCGATCCGCAACGGCTCAACAAAGGACATGCGGATTACGGTCCAGGGGGACGAGGCCTGCATGGCTCATTATGAGGCCCCGGCACAGGAAGCCGACCGAAACGCCTATCCGCTTACCCTGCTCCCCTATGAGATGATCAACCTGGCAAGCGGCTGGATTCCGAGCCCGCCTTTCCTGTACAAGACGATTTTTGAGACCCAGTTGTTGAAGGACAAGTCCTTTGTGGCAATCAACCCCAGCACCGCCGCCCAATACGGGCTGAAACAGGGCGACCTGGTCTCGGTTCAGTCGCCGGCAGGGGCTGTGGAGGCCAGGATTGATCTCTTTGAGGGGGCCATGCCCGGCAGGGTCTATATGCCCCTGGGATTCGGCCACACCGCTTACGACGAGTTTTTGAAAGGAAAAGGGGTCAACCCCAATCTCATTGTCCGGGCAGGAGAAGATCCGGTCAGCGGATATCCGGTGTGGTGGACGACGCCTGTGAAGGTGGTGAAGGCGTGATGTCGGGGCTCTGCGGACTGCTGGAGCTGCTGCAAGACAGCGAACCTCTGAACCTTTGAACCTTGAACCCATGAAGAGCACAAGGTTGAAGTGAGGTAACTCATGAAAAAAGAAAATGACAACGGGAAACCCAGGCACCGGTACGGCATGGTCATCGATCTGGACAAGTGCACCGGCTGTGGGACCTGCATGATTGCCTGCGCGGCCGAAAACAATGTTTCGGTGCGGCCTGACCAGTCGGACAAGGAACGCACCATCACCTGGATGCGTCTGTACAAGATCACCAACGGAAAAGAGTTCCCCGACACCGAGGTGAGTTATTTCCCCAGGCCCTGCATGCACTGCGATCATCACCCCCCCTGCGTCTCGGTCTGTGTCGCGACTGCCACAAAGCTCGACTTCAACACCGGGATTGTCAGTCAGATATATACCCGGTGCATCGGATGCCGGTACTGCCAGGCGGCCTGCCCTTACGGGGCCAGATATTTCAACTGGTGGGACGCCTATTTTCCAAAGGACAAGGGCCTTGACCGGTATTTGTCTCCCGAGGTTTCACCGCGCATGCGGGGGGTGGTGGAAAAATGCACCTTCTGCCATCACCGTCTGATGCGGGCAAAGGAAAAGGCCTATGCCGAAGGCAGGAGGGAGCTGGAAGAAGACGAATATCAGACCGCCTGTACTGAGGCGTGCCCGGTCCAGGCCATCACCTTCGGGGACCTGAACAATCCTGATCACAAGGTCTCCAAGCTCGTTAAGCACCCTTTCACCTTCAGACTCTTGGAACGGCTGGGTACGGAACCGAAGGTCTATTATCATTCCAGCAGGGATTGGGTCCGCAAATTGGGCGATAACTTTCTCCCCGGCGAATATAAGCCCGTGCTGAACAAGACCTGGATGGAAGAAGAGTGGTCCACCAAGCCGGGACGCGACACGTTTTAGCCTTTAACTCTCAGGAGGATGCGCAATGGATTCCGCATTGTTACCGCACGGCGTTAAGAGATGTTCCCCTTGGGCCTTTTTCTTCTGGACGCTGCCGTGGCTGGGGCTCTTGGCATGGGGCGGTCTCTCGGCCTTTCTCTGCCTGTGGAAGGGCTTGAATCAGACGAACATGAGCAATGTCTTTGCCTTCGCCCTCTGGATTGTTTTTGACCTGGCCGTGATCGCCCTGGGCGCCGGGGCCTTTTTTACCGGGTTTTTGACCTATATCATCAACAAAAAAGAATTGAAAAACATCATCAATACCGCGGTGATCATCGGGTTCATCTGTTATTCTGGCGCCATGGCCATGCTGGGTATCGACATCGGTCAGCCGATCCGGGGCTGGTTCATCTTCTGGCACGCCAATATCCATTCCATGCTGGTGGAGGTGTCGTTCTGCATTACCTGTTATCTGATGGTCCTGGCCATTGAGTTCATACCCATTATCCTGGAAAACCGGAAGCTGGAAGAGATCAAGGAGCTGAGGCTGTTCGGACACAATCTTCATGAGATTATGGCGGTCTTTGCCGCCACCGGCACATTCCTGTCCTTTTTTCACCAGGGATCGTTAGGCGGCATGTTCGGCGTGATGTATGCCAGGCCGTTTGCCGCCAGGGAAGGCTTTTACATCTGGCCGTGGACATTTTTCCTCTTTGTGCTCTCAGCCATTGCCTGTGGTCCCCTTTTCACGATCCTCTGCACCAAGCTGACGGAATTGTTGACCCGCAAGAAACTGGTGCCTGACAGCGCCATCCAGACGCTTGCCAAGATCTCCGCATGGCTCCTTTCCATATATGTGGTATTGAAGATCTTCGACTATTTGGGGTGGATGTACGGCGTTGTGCCGAAGGCCGGGCTGACTTTTGAAAGCTTTTTTAGAGAAGGCCCTTACGGCGTCTGGATGGTGGTTTGCGAAATGATATTCTGCGGCATCCTTCCTGCGGTTGTTCTGATGACGCCTCAGGGAAGAAAAAATCAGGGCTGGCTTATCTTTGCTGCCCTGTTGACCTGCATCGGGGTCGTCTTGAACCGATTCCTCTTCATCATCGTTACGCTGGCCATCCCTGTCATGCCGTTTGACAGGTTCTGGAGCTATCTGCCCACATGGCAGGAATGGGGCATCGGGCTGGCTGTTGTCGGGTATGGATTTCTGGTCTTCTCACTGGCCTACAGGTATTTGCCTGTTTTTCCCAAGGAGAGGGAGCTGAACCCGGCGGCCGAGTCATAGCAAAACAGGGCAGGGGTCGAATCCTGAAAGGAGAGATGTATGACACCCTTATCGTTTGAATGGCAGTGGAATATTGAGTACCTGATTTTTTTCGGACTCCTGTATATCGCCCTGGGCATCATCGGTCTGGGCATAACCTACACTGTGATAAAGACCGGGCTTCAGGTATTCGGATTCATGCGGGAGAGGCATTTTCATTAATTTATGTCCACACAACCGTGTCCTGGCGCCAGTGAACATTGTCCTGGGAAGGATAATCCAGGTTGAAATGGAGTCCGCGACTCTCTTTTCTAAGAGATGCGCAGGTGATAATGAGTTCGGCAACCAGGGCAATGTTGCGCAGTTCCAGCAGGTCCTGGGTCACCACGAAGTCCCAGTAATATTCCTTGATCTCGTCCTGTATGTTCTCGATCCGCCTTCTGGCCCGCATGAGGCGTTTGTTGGTCCTGACGATCCCTACGTAATTCCACATAAAACTCCTGATCTCCTCCCAGGTGTGTGAAACAACTACCAGTTCCTCACTGTCTCTCGCGCTTCCAGGGTCCCACTGAGGGGCCTTGGGAAGCGGCTCGCTTCCTCTGGCCCTCAGCTCATCGCCAGATCTCAGGGCCGCTCGTCTCGCAAAGACAAGGGCCTCCAGGAGCGAATTGCTGGCCAGGCGGTTGGCGCCGTGCAGACCTGTGCAGGCCGCCTCTCCGAAGCATTTTTTCCCTGGCGCGCGTGTCAGTTGACAGCCGCCGTGCCTCCTGTTACCATGAATTCACGCCTGAACATCGGTCCCGACCAGAAGATGCGTCGCCGCATCGCCCATACCATATCCGGAATTTCATCCCATGCCCGTTTATGAATATCAGGCCCTTGACAGGGCAGGCAAAAATAAGAGCGGCATCATCGACGCCGACAGCCCTGTGGCAGCGCGGCAGAAACTGCGCGGATCCGGCTTCTTTCCAACCGCCCTGAAAGAGACATCCAGCACCCCCAGGGAAAAGGCCGCGGGCCATACATCGGTTGCGACCCTTTTCAAACGGGTCAAGCCAGGAGAGATTTCCGCTGCCACGCGACAACTGGCCATTTTGTTGGGCGCTGGAATTCCGCTTGTTTCTTCTTTGGACGCGCTTGTCGCCCAAGTCCCCAACCCCCTTTTTAAAAAAATCCTGGCCCAGATAAAGGAGTCTGTCAACGAGGGAAACAGCCTGGCCGCTTCCCTGTCTCGACACCCCAAGGTCTTTTCCGAGATCTATGTCAACATGGTGAAGGCCGGGGAAGAATCAGGGTCCCTCGACCTGGTCCTTCACCGTTTGGCAGAACTCAGCGAGCATCAACAGGCCCTGAGAGGTCGTTTGAAGGCGGCCCTGGCATATCCCGTCTTCATGCTTTTCATCGGGATCCTCGTCCTCTTTTTCCTGATTGCCTTTATTGTCCCCAATATCACCAAGATATTTGACGAAATGCACCAGATTCTGCCGCTGCCCACCCTGATGCTGATCAGCGCCAGCAACTTTCTCAAATCCTTCTGGTGGCTGGTGGCGGGGGGCTTGGGGTGCGCCCTTCTTTTGACGGGACGGTTTATCCGGACTCCCCGGGGAAGGCGTGTGTGGGACAGGATCAAACTTGGCGCCCCCCTTCTGGGTTCTCTCAACAGCAAGTCGGCAATGGCACGGCTTTCAAGGACCCTGGGCAGTCTGCTCCAAAACGGGGTTCCCCTCCTTTCAGCCCTGGGGATCGTCAGGAACATTGTGAACAATACATGGATCGCCGAGGGCCTGGACCATGCCATAGAGGATATTCAGTCGGGGAAGGGCCTTGCGATCTCCCTTTCCAAAAGCCGCTGGTTTCCGCCCATTGCCATACAGATGATCTCAGCGGGAGAGCAGAGCGGAGAACTGGAGGCCATGCTCAACAGAATCGCCGATATCTTTGAAGGAGAGGTGGAGTCACAGACCCTCGCCCTGACCTCCATGCTGGAGCCGGTCATGATTCTGGCTATGGGGCTGACTGTAGGCTTTGTGGTTATCTCGGTGCTTCTTCCTATCTTCGAAATGAACCAAATGATACGGTAAGGGAGCGTGTTGTTCGTAGAAGATTCTTTTGGGTTGTGTTAATATGCGTAGGAGTCGATGCAGTTATTTCCAAGGAGATATGTGGGGGAAGGGATGGCTGAACATAAAAGGGACAGCAGGGGGTTTACCCTGATTGAGCTGATGGTGGTGATCGTGATCCTGGGCATTCTGGCAGGGCTCATCATCCCAAGGATCATGGGAAGGCCTGAAGAGGCCAGGCAGATGAAGGCCCGGGTTCAGATAGAGAGCATTGAAACGGCACTCAGGCTGTACAAGCTGGACAACGGATCCTATCCTTCCACCGAACAGGGCCTGGAGGCCCTTGTGGAACCGCCCACGGTCGGCGAACTTCCGAGGGCCTGGCGGGAAGGTGGATACCTGGAGAAGGGAAAGGTTCCCAAGGATCCGTGGGGCAATGCCTATGTCTATTTAAGCCCGGGCATTCATGGGGAATACGATCTGTCCTCCTATGGCGCTGACGGACAACCCGGAGGCGAGGGAAAGGATCAGGACATCAACAGCTGGGAGCTGGATTAGCCGGGGATGATCAGGCATCAGGGACCGGCGGCCGAGGGCACGGGGCCGACCGATCGTGGGAAAAGGGCGCGGTACGTCATTCCGGGCGTGCGCCCCTTCAATCATGGGGGATACACGCTGGTCGAACTGACGGTGGTTATGGTCCTGATCGGCATTGTCCTCGCCTTCTCTGCCCCGCGGTTGAAGCATGCCCTGCTGGACGACGCTCTCAAGGCCTTTGCCCGCAACATGGTGGGCACCATTCACGGTCTGAGAAATGATGCTGTGCGGGAGCAACAGGGCTGCACCTTTTGCGTGGATCTGAATGCCAATAAGTTCTGGACAATCAGCGAATCCATGACAGTCGAGGAACAGGCGGTGGCCCGCGAACAGGCCTCATCCCCGCCTGCGGGCATTTCCATTCGGGACCTGTGGATAATGGGCAAAGGAAAGATCGTGGAAGGAGATGCGCACATCGTCTTCACGCCACGGGGCTATGCGCAGGCATCGGCCGTTCATCTGCGCTCAGAGGACGGCAGGGAGATGACCCTGGAGATAAGCCCGTTTATCAGCAAGACGACTGTCCATGATGCCTACGTGGAATATGATTAAAAAATGCCCAACGCGGATGCCCGCAACCAAAATATCTCACACAAAGGCACGAAGCACACAAAGGATTTTTTGTAAAAAAAGCAGAAAGGTGCCCTTTTCGCTGTGTTCTTTCTGCCTCCGTGTGAGTCTGTAAAATAAGGCGCACTGATGAGATGCAAACAGATTTTCTTGTTTTTTGCGATAGAAAAGTGGGCGATAAGGGGCCTAAATGCCAGATGTTAAACCTCAAATGCTAAATTTGAAATCTTCCTGCGGCTTTACCCTTTTGGAGGTGATGATAGCCCTGTCGGTGGTCTCCATCGCCCTCATGGCCATCCTCGGATCTCAGTCCCAGGGGCTGTCGTTGGCCAATGAATCCCGATTCAACACCACTGCCAGCCTTCTGGCCCAGGAGAAAATGGCAGAGATGGAGGCCGTCAGGGAGCGAGGCGACCTAACTTCGGATTCAGGAGATTTTGGGGAGGCATTTCCTGACTATGTCTGGCGATTGTCCGTACATGATGTCTCGTTTGAAGGCGTGGAGAAGGTGTCGGACCGTCTCAAACGGATCGATTTGGAGATCACATATGTGCCGGACAGCCGTTATGAATATCGTTTACGACGGTATCGGTTTTTTCCATAGGGGTTCAAGGAGGCGTAGGGCCGTGACAAAGAGAAGCGGGGCAGGCAGTCAAAAGGTGCAAAAGGGGTTCACTTTGGTGGAGATCCTGGTTGCCATCGCCATATTCGGACTGATCGCCCTGGCTGTTTTTCCTGTTTACCGGGGGACCTTCCGCATCATTGATGAGACCGAATCCGAAGAGGATATCTACCAGATGGCGCGCATCGCCCTGGAGCGGATCGGCGGGGATCTCTCCTCGGTCTGCAGGCTTGAAGCGATACGGGGCAATGAACCGGAAGAGACGCCTGCCGAATCCATCCTCTTTCGTGGAGAAAAAAAGGATCTGGGGGACCTGCGGTGTGAAGATCTGCGATTTGTTTCCCTGGCGCACCTGGATTTCACAGACAGAAGATCCGTTGCGGAACCGGCGGAGATAACCTATTACGGGGCTGCACGGAGCGATGGCGAGGCATTTGACCTCTATCGCTCTGACACGCTCCTGGTTCGCGAAAGACCTGAATCAGGCGCTGGGGGGCTTGTTCTCTGCAAGGGGCTTTCATCAATCCAGTTCATTTATTACGACAGCCAGGGAGAGGCGCACGAAGAATGGGATTCCAGTGTGGGGTCCTTTAAAGGGGCCCTTCCTGAAAGGGTCGTGGTTGTAATGGAATTCCCGAACCCTGCAAATCAGGATAAACCCTTTCGATTCAGGACGGGCGTTGCCATCCCCACGGCCGGATGAGCATGGATCGACGATGGATCATCTTACAGGGACCGTTTATTACCAGACATCACCCGGCATTACCCGGCCGGCATCCAGTGGCATCGATGCATAAGGACAACAGGGGCTTTGCCCTGATCCTCACCATCTTGATCATCGCACTTCTCCTTGCAATGACGCTGCATTTCAACGGCGCCATGTGGGCAGGTCTGTATGCCTCGGCCAATCTCCGGGACGGGATTCATCTCAGCTGTATTGCGCGGTCGGGGGTTGACTGCGCCTTGGCCGTTCTTTCTGAAGACGCTTCATCCAGCAGTTCAGATTCCCTCACAGAGACTTGGGCGCGTCTCAAAGAGCTTTCCATGAGCTCTGTTCAGCTCTTCGAGAAGGGCCGGTTTCAGACCGAGATAAGGGATCTCTCCGGAAAGATCCCCGTCAACAGCCTGGTGAATGCAGACGGGGAATACAATGAGCCTCAAAAGGAGCTGCTCGTTCGATTCCTGAGCCAGGAACGGTTTGGCCTTGAGCCGGAGGCGATCGAAAACCTCATCGACGCCGTCAAGGACTGGATCGATCCGGATTCTGAGGTCACGCGGTTTGGGGCTGAAAACGGCTATTACCGGTCTCTGGATCCTCCCTGTGCATGCAGAAACGGGCCTGCCCATTCCCTCAGCGAGTTGCGTCTTGTGAAAGGGATGACCGATGGCCTTTTCTTTGGCGGCGTGGAGACCGGACCGGGCATTTCAGAGCATCTGACGGTCTACGGCGATGGGAAGATCAATATCAATACCGCAGAGGCCCCGGTTTTGCTGGCCCTTTCAGATGATATGGACAAGGACATGGTGCAGGAGGTGATGGCCTATCGTTTGGATGAAGACAATGATCTGTCAGCCCCTGAATGGTATCGCAATGTCCCTGGATTGGGCCATGTGACCATTGACCCGGATCTCATCAAGACCTCCAGCGACACCTTCGAGGTGAGATCTGTGGGGATCGGGGAGACCGGATTTATGACCCGGGAGGTCAGGACGATTGTCAAGAGGGGAGAGGGGGGGGCCATTGCCATAGCGGCATGGGAATCTGAGTGATGGCCGGCAGGGTTACAGGCATCGACATAAGCACCGAAGGCATCGCAGCCGTTCGAACCGAAAGGGGTCTGAAGGGCTGCCGGATACTGGCCTGCGCGTGGATTCCGCTGGATGGAGGAGGGCTGAAAGATGGTCTCCAACGGCTTTGTGAATCCATGGATCTCAGCAACGACGAGTGCCTGGTTACCATCCGGGAGGATTACGTTTCTTTTAGAAATGTGTCCATGCCCTTCACAGACATCAAAAAGATCCGGCAGGCCCTTCCCTTTGAGGTTGAGGGCATGCTTCCATATCCTGTGGAAGACATCCTGATCGATTTTGTGACCACAGACGGTAGTTCCGGGACCGGGGTCTTGTCTGCATCGGTTCGAAAAAATGATCTTTCCGAGTATCTGGAAGCACTTCAGTCGAATGGAATTGATCCCGGGGCCGTGGAGGTGAGAGGATCTCCCCTGGCCTTGTGGCTGTTGAAGCAGTCAGAAACTCCTGACCATATCCTCGTGCTGGAGCCCGGGCAAAAAAGGCACACCCTTGTCCTCTGCCTTAACAGACGGATTGCGCTCATTCGTTCGTTCCTTGCCTTTCCAGACCCCGGTGCACCGGGAGGACCTGGGCCCGAAGCAATCCCCGATCGGACAGGCATGACCGGGGAGGACGGAGACCCTCTTGTGGAGGACCTCTGCCGGATGGTTCGCCATACGGTCCATGCCTTTTGTTGCATGACAGGGATTTCGGAGAGGCCTCAGAGGCTTTTTTTTACAGAGGGAGGAGTTCACCCGCCCCTGTCCGGGGGCCTGCTGGGTCGATTGCTGGGCATGCCTGCGGAACGTATCGACGTCAGCCAGGACAAGAGGGTGCGAATGGAAGGGGATGCGGCCAGGAACTGGTCCCCGGGCCTCATGAGCGGGGCACTGTCTCTATCGCTCAGGAATACGTGGAGAGAAGGGGGCTTCAATCTCAGGAAAGACGCATTCGGGAGGGAAAAGCGATATGTGGGTTTTAGAAAGGCCATACCCAAGGCAGCCATTTTTCTCTTTCTGATCCTGGCCTTTGCAGCGGCCGATATGATCGTCGATACCTATTTTCTGAAAAAGGAGTACCAGGCCCTGGACCAGGAGATCACGCGGATATTCCGACAGACCCTTCCACAGGCCACCAGGATCGTCGATCCGGTTCAACAGCTGCGGGTAGAGGTGGAACAGATTAGGCGGTCCTCTGTATCCCGTCCTGCAGACGGTTTCGATACCAGCATCCTCGGCCTGTTGCAGGAGATCTCAAAACGGATTCCGCCATTGATCCGGGTCCAGGTCCATCGCATGGTGGTGGACCCGGAGACCGTGAGGATCTCGGGAAGGACCGAGGCCTTCCACGAGGTCGACAGGATCAAGAACGATCTGTCCGCATCGCCCATTTTCGGCGCAGTCAATATTACATCGGCAAACCTGGATCGGACAGGCAACAAGGTCCAGTTTGAGATGACTATCGAACGGAAAAGGTGACACGGGACAGATGTCAGGACATACCCTAAGGCGCCCTGACGGCCGCAACCAAACAGGTTTCGCGCGGGTCCCGGAAGCCCTCTGCCCGCCCGTGGGGGTATCTGCCCAAGGGCTGCAAAAACCGAATACAGCTCGTGGGAACGGCAGCAGGGCTTTGGAATTCAGCCTGTTTTACCCCAAGGACAGGCTTTCACCTGCCCGCCATGCGAGCGAGGCGAGCCAGGCGGGTGGGGCGGTGGTCCTTGCTGTCTTTCCATACACATTATCCGGCCCCAGGGGGCGGTCGCCGAACCATAGGGCCGCATTTTATTGCAGCCCTTGGGCAGAGACCCCCACGGGCAAACTTCTTCGCATGTTGCAGAGGAGTTACAGACAAAGAGTGTCACCAGGATTGTTTATTTGATGAGTGACAATCATATCAACAAACAAGGAGGGAAAAACAATGAAGAAGGTAGCCATTATCGGTTGCGGCGCTTACATGGACAGCGGTTACGGATGCCCCGGAGAATGGCGGTGTCTGAAGGCGGCCGCGATGGGGGAAGGAAAGTTCACCGAACCGTCCCTTGTGACGGCCTTTGTCAAATGCGAATGTCCGGGAAGGACCCTCGTTCCCAATCTGGGCATGGCCATGAAGCTCTCAGAGGTCAAGCCGGATGCCATTTACCTCAGCTCATGCCTGGTCAATGCCAAGCCCGGTTGCCCCTATGGCACGCCTGAGGAATTTGCCGAACTCATCAAAAACAGCACTGGGGTCGACGTGATCCTGGGAACCCATGACTACCATTGAGTGATCGATCGACCGAAAACCCTGGACCCAAATGGACAGGGTTTTCGGTCGGGCATGTCCTATCTTTCCTCCCAGTTCGGTTTCCGCTTTTCCAGAAAGGCCTTGATCCCCTCTGTGGCGTCTTGGGTCATGCAGAGCCCCGCAAATGCCTCATTTGAATACTCCAGGGCCTTTCCGAACTCCATATCCGACATCCCATAAAATGCCTGCTTTCCCATCTGCAGTGCCAGGGGACTTTTCTGGGCCAGTTTATTGGCCAGCTCCATGGTGGCATCTTCCAGTTGATCCAAGGGAACTACCTTATTGACCAGGCCCCATCGCTCGGCTGTTTCTGCAGAGATCATATCGCCCGTAAGGAGCATCTCCATGCAGCGTTTTCTGCCCAAGGACCTGGAGAGGGGAACAGCCGGCCCCATGCAGAAAAGACCCACGTTAATGGCCGTGGCGCCGATCTTGGTCCCTGCTGCCGCCACCGCCAGATCGCAGACCGCCAGCAGCCCCGCGCCGTTGGCCACCGCATAGCCATGGACCGACGCGATCACCGGCTTTCCCATGGAGGTGATACGATGATTCATCTGCTCCATGAGCCCCACCCATTCCCTGTATTCTCTGTGGGATTTTCCGAAAAACTCCGACACGTCTATCCCGGTACTGAAGGCCTTTCCAGCCCCCTTGACCACCACAACCCGGATCCCTTTGTCATTCTCCAGTTGGAGGAGGGCCTGGTTCAGTTCCCTGGCCATCTCCGAACTGAACGTGTTCATGGCCTCCGGTCGGTTGAGTGTGATGACGCCCACATACCCCTTCTGCTCGACAATAACGGTCTGGTAAGTCATTCTTTTGACCTCCTTGGGAATTTAGGGTGGAGCAATGCCCGTCCATCATACACGGATTGAGGCCTTGCATCCACCCGTTGATCAAACTTTGCCCACTTTTCACGATCTGCGGCGTCGGGCACCTGTTTTTGTCCTTCCCCAGACGGGTCGGCCTCCCGACGCCGGCGCTCCAGATAGGCGCAGGCCAGGCGGTAAACACGGGCGGTGCGATCGGAGGCGATGGAAAGGGCATCCCGAATCGCCTCCAGGTAGCCCCGCTCACGCACGATCTGAAAGGTCCGGGGGAAATTTACGTCATAGATCCACCCCATCTGCAAGAGCTTGAAGTCGTTAACCGTTTTCAGGTCGGACATCTTCACGAGACGCCCTTTCATCAGGGTCTCGTACACCGGCTCGGAGATCTTCGGGAGATCGGGGAGATCCAGCTCAAGGGCGTGATTTCGCCTCTGTCCGGGGTCCCGGTAATAGGATGTGACCACATGCCAGATATCCACCTTGTCGGCATCCCTGAGGAGTTTCAAAAACAGAATCGTCCGCGTATCTTCTCCCTCGGGCAGACCGGCCCGGTTGTGAGCCCCCACAAGCTTCAAAATCAGCTCCGTATCAAAGACGCCGATCCTTTCGAGGATGCGGTTCTCCCTTATGACCCTGACCCCCAGGGCCGCATGGTCTTCGGACCGATGGTCCATGAAGGTCCCGTACCGCGTGTATTGCTCAAACCGGCCGATATCGTGAAGCCAGCCAGCGGCCTCGGCCGTACAAAGATCCTCTTTTGAAAGGTTCAGGCTGGCGCCGATGTCGCGGATGGCGTCACAGACCCTTTGGGTGTGGCCAGCCTTCAGATCCATGTTTTCCTGGATGCACGGGTCCTGGGAGGCAAATTGATCCACATATTCGTGAAACCAGACCCTGAGCCGTCTCAATCCTTCTTTCGCGTCCATATGATATCGCCCCTGATCCTCCAAAGGGGGTTAAGCCGCAGGTTACTGCCCTGCCTCAATAAATCCCCTCCCTGCACCCGGCCGCAATGATCTTGCCCAGTTCATCGCACCGCGCAAGGGTCTCCCTGTCTATCTCCCCCGTGGCCACCACCGGATCATATATCTTTTTGAACTGATATCCGAGGCAGATCCTCTCGATCTGGGTTAAGGCCCCGGTCCCGTCATTCCCTGCACTGATAAAGACGGCATAAGGCTTTTTGAATATCTCCTTTCTCCCCCGCGCAGCCTCATAGGTGCGGTCAAAAAAATCCTTGATCATGCCTGCCATATAGCCGAAGTATTCAGGCGAACCGATGAGCAGACCGTCGCACCCGAGCAGCTCCACCAGACCGGCCTCGCCCGCCCGCATGAGCATCACGCGGACCCCTTCGATGGAACCGGCCCCCCGGGCCACGGCATGGGCCATTTTCTCGGTGTGGCCCGATTGAGAATGGTAAATAATCAGTATGGTGCACATATCCTCTTCCTTATGCAGCTCTTGAGGCCGTGTGCCCAACCATGGACCAATGCACAGAGACCCCCACGGGCAAACTTCTTCGCACGTTGCAAAGAAGTTGCACACAAAGAGTTTAAGGCGTCTGGATCGCCTCCTGGGCCGGGAGTATAGGTCAGCCCGCCTGATTAATCAAGTCGGCCCTTGCAAAGCCTCCTTGACCGCGGTCTTTAAAAGCAAGTATAATCCATTGCCAAAAGGTCACTTCCGAAGGGCAGAAGGCATGATTGTAGAACAGATGCGTATCGGGCCCATGGCGGTCTTTTCGTATATCGTGGGCTGCGAACAGGACAGAGAGGGCCTCATCATCGACCCGGCCGGTTCCGAGAACAAGATCGTTTCACGGGCAGAGGAACTGGGCCTCGTTATCCTGTATGTGGTCAACACCCACGGTCACGCAGACCACACCTGCGGCAACCGGGCCGTCCTGGCCAAAACCGGGGCTCAGTTGATCGTCCACCAAGACGACTCCGATGAGATCGCGAGGGGACTGAACCGGGCATTCAGCATGGCCATGGGCAAACTGCCGTCGCCGGCCCCCCACCGCCTGGTGTCGGACGGGGATGTCGTTCCCATCGGAAAAACCGGCCTCAGGGTAATCCACACGCCGGGTCACACCCCGGGCTCCATCTGTCTGTACGGAGAAGGACACCTCTTTACAGGCGACACCCTTTTCGTGGGGGCCGTCGGAAGGACCGATCTGAAGGGAGGCTCCTTCGAGACCCTCCTGGACTCCCTTAAAAAGCTCCTGACCCTCCCCCCGGATACGCGTGTGTGGCCCGGACACGATTACGGCGACGCCCCGGTCTCAACCCTTGCCCGGGAAAGGGAGACAAACCCATATATAACCGATTTTCTCACATAGGGACATCCGCCATCCTCTGACCCGCCCGCCCTTCGTATAGGATAAGGCCGGGCCTCTACCATGGAGGACGCTTTCATGCAACAAGCCGCTCTTCTGACCCAATTTGCACCCGCTGAAAGGCTCTCTTCGGAGGAAATCCATTCCCAATCCTCCGGGTTTTCCGATCTGCCCTATCTCAGGGAGCTTTCGGACGGCCTGCCCGTGATCCTCGTGGTGCTCAACAGATACAGACAAATCGTTTTTGGAAATAAGGCCCTGGCAGATCTTGCAGGAAAAGGGCGTCCCGAGGATCTGTATGGGCTTCGGCCGGGCGAGGCCCTTTCCTGCATCCATTCCGATGAGACAGAGGGGGGATGCGGAACCACGGCATTCTGCAGGACATGCGGGGCTGCCCGTGCCATTCTTGCCGCCATCAGCGGTAAGAGAAATACCCAGGAATGCCGGATCACCACCCATGAGGGGGAATCGCTGGACCTGAGGGTTCTGGCCTGTCCATTGATGAACGGCCATGAATTCGTATCCTTTTCCCTGGAAGACATCAGCCATGAAAAGCGCCGGCGGATCCTGGAGCGGATCTTTTTTCACGATGTCCTCAATACTGCCGGCGCCGTCCAGGGCCTGGCAGACCTCCTGAGAGAGGAGATGGACCCTGGGGAGGCCAGAGAGCTTGTCGACATGATATATGCGGGGACCCATGCCCTCACAGAGGAGATCAATGCACAGAAGGCCCTCACTGCCGCAGAAACGGGGGAACTCAGCGTGGAGCTGGACACGGTCCGATCTGACGACCTCTTAAGAGAGGTCATGGACTTGTACCAGAACAACCCCGCGGCGGAGGGTCGGCGTATAGAACTCCACCCGAATTCCGAATCCGTCGAATTGACCACCGACCCTGTCCTGGTCCGACGGGTTGTGGGCAATATGCTCAAAAATGCCCTGGAGGCCTCTTCCAGGGCCGAAACCGTGACCCTCGGGGCCAGGCAAAAACAGGACCGGATCGAGCTGTGGGTGCACAACCACGGCGTCATGCCCCAAGACAGCCAGCTCCAGATCTTTCAGCGGTCCTTCTCCACCAAAGGCAAAGGAAGGGGTCTAGGGACCTACAGCATCAGGCTCTTGACCGAGCGGTATCTCCAGGGAAGCGCCTCCTTCACCTCCAAAGACGCGGAAGGCACCACCTTCTTTGTAACCCTTCCATTGCGCCCGGAGACGGACCCGGACTGAATTGCCAGCCCGAATCTCAGAAGAGGTCAAAGGATTGGCAACGAACTCACTCAGGCCAGAACGGCGACAGCTGTGATTTATACGGGAGAAAGACATAAAAGCATGGACCCCAACCATCATTTAGAGGAGAAGGCCTTGAGGTAGGTCACCTTGCTGTCGCCGGGGCCGTAGAAGTCCACCAGCACAGAGGCCTTTTCGTATCCACAGCGCTCGTAAAAATGGCGGGTGCTTTTATACTGGTCCCGTGAGGAGGTCTCCACGTAAATCCGGGTCCCGCCCATCTGCTGCACAAGCCGCTCGGCCTCAAACAGCAGGGCCTTTCCGAGGCCCTTTCCTTGGAGCCGGGGATCCACGGCAATCCAGTACAGATCAAATGATGAGACCGTACAGGCAATAGGACCATAGCAGGCATAGCCAGCAAGCTGACCTGCCTTTTCCGCCATGATAAAGCAATAGCCGCTGTCAGGCCCCCGGCGGAACCGTTCCAGGACCAGCTCGGCCGCCACTGCTGTCTCATCGGGTCTGAAAAACCCGGTCTTCTCTATAAGACGACGGACTTCTCTTACATCCCGGGCCAGGATTTCGCCGCGGAACGTAATGCCTTTTAAGCTGTCTTCATCAGCATGTCTTGAAAGAGGCATGATGCTCCAACAAAGAAAACCCCACGTCCAACACCCAATGACAAAACCCTTCACATGAATCAACCCGGAGGGGCCAGCTTCCTCTGGCCGCCTGCCCGCGGCCAAACATCAAGAATCCGCATCCATGGACAGAGCCCCCTCCACGATCCGGTGTATCGCATCCGCAAAGGAGATCCCCGCCTGTTTCAGGGCAGCGGCAAAGCCGGCGTCCGGAGAAATACAGGGATTGGCGTTCACCTCCAGGACCCAGGGGTTGCCCTCCGCATCCACACGGAAATCCACCCGCGCATATCCCCTAAGCGAAAAGAGCTCCCAGCACCGAATGGCTGCATCCTCCAGTTGACAGAACAGGCCTTCATCCTCCCGTGTTTTGGCGAATCTCCTGGGGGTGTGATGATAGGCATGGGATTGGGAATCCCATTTCGCCTCATAGCCCACCATGCGGGGGGCCCCGGGGGCAAAGTCCTCAAACAGGATCTCGGCCGGGGGCAGGACCTGGGGCCCGTCACGGCCGGTCAGGATGGACACATTGAACTCCCGGCCTTCCACGAATCGCTCGGCAAAGCAGGCCCCGCCCAACCGATCGGCCCTTTCCCGGAGCATGGCCGCCACATCTTCGGCCCGCCCCCTCGCCACAGACCGTTCGTCCAGGCCTATGGATGCATGTTCCCACAAGGACTTGATGATCCATGCATTCTCCTGCATTTCTTTTACACCGGTCAACGCCCGATTTCCGCTTCCATCTTGCGGAAATGGTCCGATCCATAAAGGGGTGGCGATTCCAGCGGCATGTAGGCGGTTTTTTGCCAGGATCTTGTGGCTTGTGGTCAGAAGGGAAAGGGCGTTTGAACCCGTGTAAGGGAGGTGCATGGCATCCAGGAGATAGGGAAAGAGATGGATGAGACGGCCGGTTCCGTCAAGCGATTCCACCAGATTGAAGACAGCCTGAACGCCGTGAACCCTCAGATTCCGGCGCATGGTCTCCAGATCAAGGGTGCATGGGAGCGTTATAACCCAGTGCCCCAAGGACTTGAGGGCCCCAGACACGGCCCCTGCCTGGACCAGGGCGTCCTGTTCGTCGGCCGGGGCCTCAGGCGGGATTTGGGGGTGGACCACGGCGATGCGCACCGCGGCCTCAAGAAATCCGCGCCGTGGCAGAGGCCACGATGCGGTCAATAAGGGAGACATAGGGCAGCTTCACCAGGGAACAGATGATAGGGAGGTCGGAATGGACGGGATGGATCCCGGCCAGGGGGTTGATCTCCATAAAATGGGGCCTTCCCATCTCGTTGCAGCGCACATCCACCCTTGCTGCGTCACGGCACCCCAGGACCCGGTAGGCGCCCAGGGAAAGGGCCTCCACCTCTGCGATCAGTGGATCCTCCGTCCTGCAGCCCAATCGGTATTCCACCCGTTTTTCGCATTCTTCCTTATTTACGTAGGAATATACGCCCTGCTCTGCCCCGGCCTTCAAAACAACCTCCATGGTCCCGATCACCTCGGCCTTGGGTCCAGTCCCCAAAATCCCCACGGTGAACTCACGGCCCGGAAGGAAGCTCTCCACCAGCACGGGCTGCTGAAACTCCCGGGTCAGACGGGTGCAGACCCGGCCCAGGTCTGTTTCCTGTTTCACCAGGGATTCTCCGGATACGCCTTTGCCCGTCCCCTCTGCCAGGGGCTTGACAAAGTAGGGCGGGGGGAAGGGTATCGGAGGGACCGACTCTCCCGGCTCAACCACCAGGAAGTCCGGGGTTGCCAGCCCAGCATCCCGGATGACCCGCTTGGTCATGGCCTTGTGGAGGGTCAGGCTCAGGACAAGGGGATCGGAAAAGGTGTAGGGGATGCCGTACACATCCAGGATGGCCGGGACCTGGGCCTCGCGGCCGATGCCGTAAAGCCCTTCGGCAATATTGAAGACCAGGTCCCATTTGGCGCCCCCTGCCAGGGCCTTGATGAGGCTGCGGGCGTTTCCGATCCGCTTGGTTTGGTGGCCCAATTCCGTTAGGGCCGCCTCAATGGCCTCGATGGTGTCGTCCCGGTCGAACTCCGCAGTTTCCACCTCGCCATAGCCCTGGGCCAGGTATTCGCTGCGGAGATCATAGGTCAGTCCGATGCGCATGACGGTCTCCTCGCCGGCCTACTGATACAATCCCTGGGGGGAGGAGGCATCCATCGCATCCGGATAGCTGAAGAACCGGTCCTCATAGTTTCGAAGGATCAGGGCGTTCCCCTGCCTCCCCGCCACATAATCGGGCATGAGCGGCACCTTGCCGCCTCCGCCCGGGGCGTCGATCACGTAGGTGGGCACGGCATAGCCGCTCGTAAAGCCCCGCAGCCCGCGAATGATCTCCAGGCCCGTCTCCACCGGGGTCCTGAAATGGGCCGAACCCGATATGGGGTCGCACTGATACAAGTAGTAGGGCCGGACCCGCATTCTGAGCAGGTGGTGGACCAGGGACGTCATGGTCTCCACTCGGTCGTTGATCCCCTTGAGCAGGACGGTCTGGGACCCCAGCGGGATCCCGGCGTCCGCCAGCATGGCGCAGGCCCTGGCGCTCTCGGGCGTGCACTCGTCCGGATGGGTGAAATGGAGGCTCATCCAGAGCGGATGGTATTTTCTGAGCATGCGCACAAGGGACGGGGTGATGCGCTGGGGGAGCACTGCCGGGACCTTGGTCCCGATCCGAACAATCTCCACGTGGCCAATGGACCGGAGCCCCTTGAGGACCCATTCCAGCTTTTCCTCTCCCATGGTAAGGGGATCCCCGCCCGAAAGGAGGACATCCCGCACCGCAGTGGTCTGGCGGATGTATGCCATGGCCGCTTCCAGCCGGTCTCTCTGGGGCATGAGCGTGCCGTGGCCCACCACCCTGGAACGGGTGCAATAACGGCAATAGGTGGAACAGAAATCGCTCAACAGAAACAAGACCCGGTCAGGATACCGATGCACCAGTCCCGGCACCGGGCTCTGGGCCTCTTCGCCAAGGGGGTCATCGGCCTCTCCCGGGGACATCACCTGCTCATAAACCGTGGGGATCACGCAGCGGCGCAAGGGATCCAGAGGGTTTTCCACGGACGCCAGGCTCATGTAATACGGCGTCACTGCAAAGGGGAGGGAGGATCCCAGATGGACCAGGGCCTCCCGTTCCGATTCCGACAAATGAAGCATCATCTCGGCCTGACCCAGGGTGTGAATGCGGTTGGCGATCTGCCAGTGCCAGTCATTCCACTGGGAATCCTTCACCTCGGGATAAAATCGTTTGCGAAAGGCCCGGGTCTGGGGCGTGCTTCGGGCGCCGCGTCTGACCTGGCCATAGGGCATAATGGGAAAAGATCGGGCCGGAGTGATAACAAAGGAAGGGGGCAGGGGTTCTTGGAAATGAAGGGCCTCTGCAAGGTTGGGAGGCTCCTCGGCTTCTTCGGTGCTGGGAGGCTCCTCGGCTTCGTCTATCAGAAACTCTGTCGAACTGCTTTCTTGCATGATCTCTTGCATGGCATGCTCCTTATTTTTCAGGATTCGTCACCCAAATGTCTGAAACAGCATATAATATGTTGTCATCGTTGGCTTATTCTTCGACACGTCCGTCACTGCTCCGTCTATTTGGCGGGGTAATATAGGCCTTTTTCAGGGCATTGCAAGAAAAAAATGAATGACGGATGGATTTCGCATCATTTTTTTATGCGGCGGGCCATGCATTGAAATATATTTGAAATTACACGACATTTGAAGCCGAGGCCATAAAGCGATACTCAAATTCGAACCCGGATCAAAGGGACCGTCTCTTTTCGTTGGCCGGCCCAACGGCAGGGACCGGCTGAGTGACAAGGCATGGCTTCCCATGAGGGAGGGAGTCCGGGATCCGGTAGACATAGATGGGATCCCCGTGTCGGGCAGGTGCAGGCCGACGTGTGCGGATGGGCTGCCATCCCGGCAGGGGAAAATTGCAGGAAACCACGCGGCTCCCCTCTCGCAGGTCTCGCGCGAGCCTGACCGCGACCCGTTCCATGAGGTCTGGAAAAAGGTAGCAGAAAACCACGTCTGCTCCGCTCAGATCCGCATTCCAGAAATTGCCGTAGCGTACCCGAATGCCCTTGTACCCTGCGCACAGGATCCTCGCCGCCAGGTACGCCACAGGGTTGATTTCAAAGCCCAGGGCCTTCACCCCGTACCGCTTCACCGCGGCCCGAAGCACCCGTCCGTCGCCGCATCCCAGATCCATCAGGCAATGCCCGGGCTTCATGGGTACGGCATCCAGAAAGGCTGCAATCCTCGGACCGGCTGTTGACACAAAGAGGGCGCCCCGGGTCACCGGGAGCATGCCGGCAATGGACGCCACATACACCAACTTGAGCCCGAAGAGGACGGCCACTGCGGCCATAAAGACAACAGCCCATAACGGCATCATCCGCTCCAATATTCACCCTACGCGCGGGCCGGCCTCTACAACAGCCTTGGGCGTCTGGCCCTGGAACTGGGCAAAGTTCTCCTGAAAGAGCCGGGCCAGCCTCTTGGCCTGGGCGTCGTAGGCAGCCGGGTCAGACCAGGTATCTCTTGGATTCAGGATCTCTGTTGGCACCGATGGGGCCTGGGTCGGAACCATAAAGGAAAAGACCGGATCCATCCGCATGTCCACCTCCTCCAGCTCGCCCTTGAGGGCCGCATTCAAAAGCGCCCTCGTGTGCTGGATCTTCATGCGCGTGCCTGTCCCGTAGGGTCCGCCGGTCCAGCCCGTGTTCACCAGCCAGCAGGCGGCGTGGTGCCTGGCGATCTTGTCGGCCAGAAGCTGAGCATAGACAGAGGGGTGCCTTACCATGAAGGGGGCCCCAAAACAGGCGCTGAATGCAGCCACCGGCTCTGTCACGCCCTTCTCGGTCCCGGCCAGCTTGGCCGTATAGCCGCTGATGAAATGATACATGGCCTGTTCCGGCGTCAGCCTGGCAATCGGAGGGAGGACCCCAAAGGCATCTGCCGTGAGCATAATGATGTTTCTGGGATGCCCCGCCATCTTGGAGGACACGATGTTCTGAAGGTGGGTAATGGGGTAAGAGGCCCGGGTGTTTTCCGTAAGGCGGCTGTCGTTCAGGTCGATGCGCCGCAGGGTGGGATCGAGGGCCACATTCTCGAGGATGGTCCCGAAACGCCGCGTGCACTCGTAGATCTCGGGCTCCGCCTCCTTGGAAAGATGGATAACCTTGGCGTAGCACCCTCCCTCGAAATTAAAAACGCCCCTGTCGGACCAGCCATGTTCATCGTCACCGATCAGGAGGCGGTTGGGATCGGCTGAGAGGGTGGTCTTGCCCGTGCCTGACAGGCCGAAGAAGATGGCCACATCCGCTGGATCATCCTTGTTTACGTTGGCCGAACAATGCATGGAGAGGACCTTGCGGCCCGGGAGGAGGAAATTGAGGGCCGTAAAAATGGACTTTTTGATCTCTCCCCCGTACGCGGTGCCGCCGATGAGGATCAGCTTCTTGCTCAAATGGAGGGCCACGAAGGTGCCGCTCCGGGTCCCGTCGTCATCGGGGTCCGCATTGAAGTTGGGGCAGTGGAGGACCGTAAAGTCAGGCACAAAATCCCGGATGATCCTCCGATCACGGGGCATCTGGATAAACATGTTGCGCACAAAGAGGTTGTGCCAGGCATGTTCGGTGACCACCCGCACGGAGTGCCTGAATGCCTCCTCGGCCCCTGCATAGCAGTCCTGCACAAAAACCGTCTTGCCCCGGAGGTAGGCGGCCATCCGCCTGTGGAGGGCATGGAACCTTTCTTCAGGATAGGGGACGTTGACCTTGCCCCACCAGACCTCATTGCTGGTCTGGGGCTCGTCCACCACATATTTGTCTTTCGCTGCCCTGCCCGTGTGCTGGCCCATGCTCACCACAAGGGGACCCAGGTGGGCAATGTCCCCCTCATATCGGCGCACGGCCCATTCATAGAGCGCAGGGGTGGACAGATTCCAGTGCACCTGACCCAGATCGTGAAGCCCCGCATTTTCCAGTCCGTAGTCGGGTATCAGCTCGTGCATTTCCATGGCTCTTCTCCTTTCCATCTTCGTTCATTCAAGGACAAAAAAGAATCCTGAAACAGCCCTTTAATGAGTGAGTGTATGGCACATAACCCCAGAGGGTCAATCTAAAACCGCTGGCAGCCGTGGGACCGGAGGCGGGGCAGCCCGCCATCTCAATTTCCCGGGTTTCCAGTGCTTCTTCCCTGCAGCGCTGCCGGGGGCCGCGGCTGGACTGAAATGTTGCCAAAGCCGGCTGAATGGTGTACATATCCACGTATCGCCCAAGGCGGCCTGACGGCCGCAATCAAACAGCGTTCTGCCCGCCCGTGGGGGTCTCTGCCCAAGGGCTGCAATAAAATGCGTTCGCATCGTTCGGCGACCGCCCCCGGGCGGATACCCCCACGGACAAACTTCTTCGCACATTGCGGAGAAATTACGGACAAAATCAATGGGGGCAGCCTTCGTGCAGATCAAAAGGCGCTTTTGAAGATGCGCCTTCAGGCGCACAGCCCCCGGCGCCTGTGCGGCTCAAGCCGCATCTGCGCTGCTTTTTTTGAGATCACGCCTGCCCAGCACATTGAAAGGACCTTTATAGGGACATGTCTCTTGTTCCACGACAATCTGTGGCCTCCGGAAGTTATGTGGTCAGCAAGAGGAAACCGTTGGTCCTGGAGGCCTATCTGGGCAGCTGCGTGGGTGTGTCTCTCTGCGATCCGCATGCCCGTGTGGCCGGCCTCAGCCACCTGCTTTTGCCCGAGCCCACAGGCCCCGATCTCTTTGATCGGCCTGAAACCTATGCCTCCACCGGTCTTCCCATATTCATCAACGCCCTGTGCGATGCCGGGGCGTCCCGATCCAGGCTGGAGGCCCGGGTAGCAGGGGGCGCCCTGGTAGGGCCGCTGGCCGAGAGGGATCTCATCCTGGACATCGGGGGCCGGACCGCTGAAATAGTGGAAAGAATCCTTGCCAGAGGAGGGATTGCCATCAAGAAGAGCGAGACAGGGGGCTACTTTTCATGCCGCATGAGCCTGAACCTGAACACCCTGGAGACCCTAATCGAACCCATAGGCAAGCCAAGTGACCGCATGGTGGAAACGGATTTCCCCAGGCCTGCCAGCGAGCACCTTAGACGTGTGATCGAATCGATCCAACCCATCCCCCAGGTCACCCTCAAGATCATCCGGATGCTGAAAGACGAGGCCTGCTGTCTGCGGGACATCGCCAATGAAATCCGTCAGGACCAGGTCCTGGCCGCCAGGGTCATCAGGCTGTGCAACTCCGCATTCTTCAGTTTGAAAACAGAGGCCGACTCTGTGGACAGGGCCCTGATTATGATGGGGGAAAAGCAGTTTCTCCAGTTCGTTATATCGGCCTCCATGGAGGGCTTCTTCGAGGAGAGCGGACATGGCTATTCCCTGTGCAAGGGCGGGCTGTACAAACATGCCCTTGGCACGGCCATGGTGGCGGAGAAGCTGTCCCATTTTGCGAGCAACATCCCATCCGATACGGCCTACACCGCGGGTCTGCTGCACGACATCGGCAAAGTGGTCCTGGATCAATGCGTGGCCAGCGCCTATCCCTATTTCTACCGACGGACCCAGGAGGAAGGGGTCCATCTGATCGCAGCCGAACAAGAGGCCTTTGGCATGACCCACGCCGAGGCAGGCGGCAGGCTGGCCGAGGCATGGCATCTGCCGCAAAGTCTTATCGAGGCCATCAAATACCATCACGACCCTGAAAAGGCAACGTCCCACCCTGACCTGACCTGTCTCGTCTATCTGGCCGATCTCCTCATGTCGCGCTTCCTGGTGGGACAGGAACTGGATCGACTCAGCACCGATCGGCTTGCACTGCGGCTCAAGGAGATAGGCATTCGGCCGGAAAACTTTCCCTTTGTGGTGGACAGCATTCCCCGCCAGTTGTTTCGCACAGCCTGACAGCTCTTATCCTATCGCAACCATGGATCTTTGCGCATGAACTCAACCCAACAAAACATCCAATTTCAGCGGGCCTGGGCCTCGGAACTGCGCCGGGAGCATGAGGCCGTCTGTTGGGCCTACCGGGTTCAGCTAACCACACCCATGATCGAAATCATTTCTTTCAGGAGAAAGTGGGGGGCATGGGATCCCGACACCAGGGCCATCCGCATATCAGCGGACCTCATCACACGGCATTCCTGGGATATCGTGCTCAATGTCTTCAAGCACGAAATGGCCCACCAGATCGTAACGGATATCTTTTTTGGCGACGAAGGCCATGGACCCCTGTTTGGCCGGGCCTGCGCCATGATCGGCGTGCCCGAGCCTTTTTGCCGCGCCAGCGGAGACCTCCCCCGAAGAACCGCAGATTTTAGAGACGCGCAGCTCGATTCAAAGAACATGCGAATGCTTGAGAGGGTCAGGAAGCTTTTGTCTCTGGCCCAATCTAAAAATGAAAACGAGGCCTTTCTGGCCATGGAAAAGGCCAACAGCCTGATCGAGAAGTACAACGTCGACCGGATCGAGGAAGACAGGGCCGCCAAATTTACATACGCCATCATCCATCACAGAAAAAAGCGCATAGAAAACTACCAGCGTCGCATATGCCGCATCCTGCACGAGCACTTCTTCGTGGATGTGGTGTTCGCCTCCATCTTCGATCCCATGGACTGCCAGACCTACCGCACCATCGAGCTTTTGGGGACCGTGGAAAACGTCCGCATCGCGGAATATGTCTATCACTTCCTGATGAACCAGATGGAGATCCTGTGGAAGGCCCATCAACGCAAGGCTTCCCCGGCATTTCGCAACAAGCGGTCTTACCGGCTGGGGGTCCTCAAGGGATTTCACGACAAACTGGACCGGCAGGCCAGGGAGCGAAGAAAGGACGGGGCGGTTGATGCAGCCGGGTCTCAAAGCGTGACCGCCCTCATCTTGGCGGAAGACAGGGCCTTTGAGGCGTTTAAAAGAATGCGGTTTCCTCGCCTGACGGCCTACCGGCCTGCCGGGAGCAGCATTGATTACGCCACGTTTTCGGCCGGAATGGACGACGGTCAGCGATTGGTCCTCCATCAGGGGATAGGGGACCAGGACGGTTTCCAGGGCAGATTGCTCAACCAGCCACCCAAGGGATCCCGGATGTCTCATCAGAGATGACGCATGCCATCTACTCACCTTCAAAAAACAGCGGTCTCTGATGGGCTTGTCTGGCCCTCCCTGGTTAAAGGCGCCCTTGTCCGCAGATATAAACGCTTCCTTGCGGATGTGAGGCTCAGAAACGGTCATATCGTAACGGCCCATTGCCCCAATTCCGGGAGCATGCTGACCTGCTCTGAGCCGGGCCGTACCGTTTACCTCTCCCGCAGCCGCAATCCGAAAAGACGCCTTCCCTACACATGGGAGATGATCCAGATGCCCACCTCCCTGGTGGGGGTCAACACCATGGTCCCCAACCGGCTGGTCAAGGCAGCTGTCCTTGCAGGCCGGATAAAAGGGCTGGACCATTACGGCCAGGTCCGCTCCGAGGTCCCCTACCGGGGCCATTCCCGGATCGACCTTCTGCTCGAAAGGGGAGAGAGCCGCTGTTTTGTTGAGGTGAAGAACTGCACCCTGACGTCAGATAGAACCGCCTGCTTTCCGGACGCGGTCACAACAAGGGGTCTCAAGCATTTGAAGGATCTTCAGGAACAGGTCCGTTCCGGAGACCGGTCTGTGATGTTCTATCTGATTCAGCGGATGGATGCTGACCGCTTCCGCCCTGCAGACGAGATCGACCCGGCATATGGAGAAGAGCTGAGGCGCGCGATCCACGGGGGCGTGGAAGTGATGGCCTATGATGTGAGCATCGATCTCACGGAAATAAGGCTCAACAGAAAGATCCCTGTTGATATCTAACCCAATTGCCTCACTTTCCTGCAGGATCTTCTGAAGCGGGTCGGATGGTGCAGAAGGACCAGCGGTTGCCGATGCCCCCCACCATCTGGACCCATCCTGTAAACCTGTCCTCCCGAACCGCTTCGGCCAGCTTGGGACTGTACAGGGGGATCCAGGGAAGGTCTCCCATAATGAGGCTCTGCATGTCATAGATGAGCTGTCTTCGCTCCTCCAGGTCCATGGCATTAGCGCTGGCGTCTGCCATCCTGTCGTAGCGGGGGTTGCGGTAACCGCAGGTGTTCCAGCCGTTGGGCTTGTCGTTTCTGGAAATGAAAAAATTCCTGAGATAATCCGGGTCCAGAGATAGATTGCCGTAGCCCAGGACAAAGAGATCAAACTGTCGGCGTACCTTGACCTGCTGGATGAGGGAACCCAGGGTCATGGGTCTGGATGTGGCCGGCATGCCCAGCATCTTGAGCCACTCCTGGATCATGATCCCCACCATGGCCCTTTGGGGATCATAGTCGGCCGGCGGCGTGAGTATGGTAAACTGCTCCATGGGGGTGCCGTCCGGCATGCGGATCTCTTCCCCATCGCGCATCTCGCCGTCGAGGCCCACGGGCGAGCGCTTCCAGGTGTAGCCGCCCTGGCTCAGGATCTCATAGGCCTTCCGGATCCGGTCTTCCCGCGAAAGGCCTTGGCCGTAGCCGGGAATATCCGGGTTATGCCAGAAGACATTGCTGGACGGGACGATCGAATTCTCAATGCCCGCATATCCCTGCAGAATCCTGGTCACGATAAACTGCTTGTCCGTGGAGAGGGCTACCGCTTTTCGGAAATGGATGTCGTCAAAGGGCTTCTTCCGGAGATTGAATCCCACGTAGTAAAGGGCGCTCTTCTCATTGGTGAAGATGGCGACATGTTCGTCTTCTTCCAGGTCCTGAAGGTAACCCTGCTGCAGCCCCCACCAGAACATGTCAATGCTTCCTTTGAGCAGGGCCAGGATTACGGCATCCGTGGTCCCGAAAAACTTGAATATCATGCCGTCGATATAAGGTCCCAGGAGATATCCCGAGATCGTTTGCCCCCGGCCGAAGAAATGGGGATTCTGTTTGAGGTAGAGGTAGGCCCCGTGACGCCATTCCTTGAGCACGAACGGCCCGTTGCTGACCGGATCAGTGATTTTTTCCCTCAAAAGCGCCAAAAGCGGCTTCTCGGTTTTTTTCGCCTTCTCTGCAAGGGGGGCCCATCGCTTTTTCTGAACAATGGGCGTTCCCAGGGTCCTGGACAGAAAGATGGCCTTGGGCTCCCTCAAATGAAAGCGCACAGTGTGTTTGTCCGGGGTATCGATCTTTTCGATAAACTCCCAGTTGGACAGAAAGCGGGGGACCTTGAAGTCCCTGATAAGGCTGCCGGTAAAGGCCACGTCCTCGGATGTCAACTCGGAGCCGTCCGACCATTTGGAAGGCCGGATCTTTACCGTATATGTGAGCCCGGCCTTATTGAACATGGGTTTCTCCGCGGCCAGCCACGGAACCAGGTTCAGGGTCTTGGGCTCCCGGATGTAAAGGGGCTGATAGATCTGAGAGAGGACCTTGGTGGACCAGGCATCCGAGGCCAGCCAGACGTTGAGCGTCTTGGGCTCTTCCAGGAGACCGATCGTGATGTCGTGTTCGACAGCACTTGCAGACCCTGCACAGGAAAAGACCCAGAGATTAAAGGCGATAAAACCGCAAAAAAGGACGATCCCCATCCTCCCGGACGCCAATGCGGGGCGAATATGGCGGCATGTTTGCATGCTTTCCTCCATGATGTTATGTGATTCGCAAGGGTTTCCAAAGAGCCTCAGGCTGGAAGCCCCCGTTTGCGGATTACAGGCAAACGGTTTCCCGGAATCCAAAACGGATTTTGTTGTCGAGATAATAGACAAGCTCCGGCTCGAACCGATACAGGCGCACCCTAAACCTTTTGGCGAATGCCTCCAGGTCCAGATCCTGACGGGAATCGAAAAATTCATGCGTAAAGGGATACTTGCTCATGTAGGCCCGCAGCGCCTTAAGGGCCGTAAGCCCCGGCCGCGGCTGCACGATTCGGCCCGACATCTGAATGCCGCAGATATCCCTCCAGGATGAAACAACGGGGTAGATGGCGGCTGCGGCCTGGCCGCTTGCAGTAGATTCCAGGATGTGCCTTGAATCGGGGGCCGAAAAAAAATAGAAGCCGCGGTCATAAAACGCATAATAGACCGGTGCGGCCCATGCCCCTTTGCCGCCTGCCGTGGCCAGGGTCATGGTGCTCACCGAGTCGATGAGTTGCCTTGCCAGCATTTGAAGATCGTGCGCCGCTTGCATGTCCCCCCACCGGCAGTGGCTGAAGGAAAACCCCTTTCAGCCACAATTGTGGCTTGAGGGATCCCGAATGGATCGAATAAATTTAAGCTTAGCCGAACCAATCATCATATCTGGGATGGATCAAATCTCAAACGTTTCGTTCAGACCCTCAGACACTGCTGACATGGGCCAGCCTGTTCGCACCCTATCGCATCCATTCAAAAAATACAACCCATTGCACGGGGTCGCAAGGCAACAACTGTTTTTCGGCCACAAAGGATAGCGCGGCGCCATCCTCAGCAGCATCGGATGTCGTATTGGTTCGTCAGGAAAGACAGGGGGCCCGGTCTATGCCCCAGGGGGCGCTGGATTGGAGGAATAGGAAGTCATGGAGAATTCGGCTTCAAGGGCCTTTGTGTCCGCAAAGATCGTCATCTCCCGGCCGGTGACAGGATGCCGAAACGTCAGGGAACGCGCCACAAGCCGGATGGTCTTGTCTTCCAAAAAGGCCCGGGCCCCGTATTTCACGTCCCCTGCGATGGGGCACCCGGCCTGGGAAAGCTGAATCCGGATCTGGTGCTTCCGGCCCGTGATCAAAGCCACCTCCACCAGGGAAACCGCCTCTTTGTGGGCAAGGGTCCTGTATTCCAGGACCGCCTCTTTGGCCCCCGGGTCCCCTTCCTGAGCAGTGTGCACGCGCTTTCCGGATTTCCTGATATGGCCCTGAATTCTCCCCTGATCCGGTTCCGGCCTTCCCTCCACCACGGCCCAGTAGGTCTTCCGGACCTCATGGGCCTTCCATTGCCGCATCAGCCGGGAGGCCGCCTTGGAGGTCCTGGCAAAAAGGACCACCCCGCCCACCGGCCGGTCCAGCCGGTGGACCAGACCCAGGAAGACATTGCCTGGTTTTTGATAGCGGTCTCTGATATACTCCTTGACCACATCCATGAGGCTCTTTTCCCCGGACCTGTCCCCCTGAACCAGCATTCCGGCAGGTTTGTTCACCGAAATGAGATGGTTGTCTTCGTAGAGAACCTCCAGGGCGTCCGGCGACAACCACCTTTTTGGAAAGATCGATTCATTATCCATGGCACAAAAAGTTGACAATTTACAGGCAAAACCTCATCTCAGACGCAGGTCCCCAAGCCGGAAGCTGCCGCCGGGCCTACCTGCCTTTAAAGTGTGGTTTAAACGGAGCAGGTTGCCCCTGACAGACCTGCAATATGAAAGGCTGTGGCAATATCACAGGCTTCTCAGGGAAAAGAATGCTGCATACGATCTGACCCGCATCTATCAGTTCGACAGCATGGTTCAGAAACACTACATTGATTCCATCCTGCCTGCCCAACTCCTCGGGTGGCGACTGCCCTCCCCTCTTCTGGATATCGGCACAGGCGCAGGTCTTCCGGGCATCCCCCTCAAGATCGTTTGTCCTGAGACCCACATCATCCTTTCAGAAGGGAGACATCGACGGGTGCGGTTTCTCCAGGAAGCGGTGGAGGCCCTGGGCCTCAAAGGGATCGAGATCCACGCCGGCAAGATCTACGCCTCCTTTGATGAGCCCGTCCAGGGCGTGATCACCCGGGCCGTTGAACCCATCGGAAGCACCCTGGCCCGGGTGCGCCGATGCCTGGCGCCAGGAGGCCAGGCCATATTCATGAAGGGACCTCGCTGCGAGGCGGAGATCCAGGAGGCCCTGACCCGCTTTCCAAAGGACTACGCCCTCAGCCTCGACATCTCTTATGCCATTCCCCACTCCACGCATCTCCGACGTCTGGTGGTCATTCAGCGCCTTCAGCCCCCCGAGGCCTCCCAGGCTTCGCCAAGAAAGCAGGGCGCCCGAAGCAGCAAAGAGGCAAGCTGCAAAGGGGGATACATCCAGGGAATCGGGTTTCGGTCTATTCCTTGACATCCGGTATGGCGAGGACCATGCCCGCTGCACAGGCAATGTACTTTTCCTTGGAATATGCCTTGAAAAAGTCCCTGGCCTCATCGCCGCTGCAGTGACAGGGGGCGATCTTTTTCACCTTGAGCCTCTCCAGACTCCCGGCGATTTTCCTCAATTCCGACGGAGAATGCCCCATCAGGTGAAACCCGCCTATCAGGAGATAAACTTCCTCTTTGAAGACCCTTGCCGCATGTTCCACGATCTCCACAATGCCGGGATGGGCGCAGCCCGTAATGATGGTCAGCCCCGCCTCGGTCTTGATGACCAGCGATTGCTCTTTGAGACTGTATCCCAGTTCACCGGTGGTGTAGACGCCGGGGTAAATCATTTGAGGACCGCTGATCTCCTCCACCATGGCCCCTGTCCCGCGCAGGGCTTGCTTGAAATTCGTTGGAAAAGAGGCAGGGAGATAGACGAGCGGACGGGACTGCCTCTGAAGTATTGCAGCCAGTCCCCCCACATGGTCGCCATGGGCGTGGGAAAGGACCACTGCGTCTATTTTCTGAGGATCCACGTCCAGTTCCTGCATATTTTTGAGGAGGATGGAAGGATCGCCGCCTGTGTCAAAGAGGATCTGACGATGGGGGAGGGTGATGAGGCAGGAAAAGCCCCAGGCGGGCGTCACTGTTTCTTTCAGTGTGTAATTGTCATAGACGATCAGGAGCTGATGGCCGGGTTGGTTCATGGATAGTCCCCTTGCGTAAGCGGTTTGAGATGACAAAACCCATAACAGGATGGGGATCGCCGTCCGGCATATCCATCCGGCCGCGACCCCCACCAGTCGAGGTTTGACATGAAATGGCATGTCCATCGCCGTTGCGTCTGAGGCAATCCGGGATCCTCTTGGGTTCATCAGGAGCCCGAAGGCTTGGCCTCGAGCTCTTCAATCCGCTTGTTGACGGCCTCCAGCTCGCTCTTGATGGCGCTGGCCTCATCTTTCAACATGGCCATTTCATCATCGGGGTTCATAGGGTACGGATTGCCATACGGGGAAGCATAGGGAGGCGCATACCATCCTCTGGCAGGGGCATAGCCCCACCCGCGCCAGCCCAGGCCCCTTCCGTATCCCCGGCCCCAGCCGCCCCGGCCAAAACCGCCTCTGAAACCGCGGCCCAAGCCGTATCGCGGCGCGCCGTAATACCTTGCCGAAGGATTGCAGTATCCCCAGCCTCCTCCGGTCATGGGCCCCGCGCCCATAGGTCCTGTTCCATCCAATCCTGGCATAGCAAATACCTCCTTGTCAAATAGTGGTTGTCATGTTTTTGGTTGCCTTACCTGTTTCCTCTTATGCCATAGGTTCTCCCCTGTCCCGGGGCCATTCCGCGTCCCCGTCCGAGACCGCGTCCCCGTCCGAGACCCCGGCCACGGCCAACCCCTGGGTATTCCATACCAGGCGCCCCGCCCGGGGCCACGCCTGCCTGGGAAGGGTTGCAGAAACCCCGTCCCCATCCTGTCATGGGGCCCCTTCCCTCAGGACCTGTTCCATCAAATCTCGGCATATCACACCTCCTTTCTTCTAAAACGGACCGCCCCGCCCCCGGCGGTGTCGGCCTCTTCCCCTGGGCGGCATGTCAAAATGACCGCCCTCAATCCTGAGCACCTTTCCCATGACCAGGGCCTCGGCCACAGTGGCCCTTGCCTCGGCCAGGATCCTCCCGAATGTGGGCCGCGAGACATTCATCATGCCTGCAGCCCCCTCTTGGTCCATCCCTTGGAAGTCTATCAGCCGAATCGCCTCAAGACCCTCAATGGGAAGGACCGCCTCGCCTCTTCCCCAGGGGGGCACGCTGTTGGGAATAAAGGCGGCCACCACGGGATGTCCCTGAACAAATCTGAGTTTTCTCGGCCTTGGCATCTTCGTCTCCTGTTATGAGCGTGCGCTCATAATATAATCGCTTGTCCTTCTATGTCAAGCGCTTTTTTTGATCTTATGTTCAAAATAAATAGGGGGCGCCCTCGCCCCATCCGATGGGGGGACGCCCTGTCGTGCAGCCTTGCCGCGGCGGTTCACCTGGATGGAGACAAAAAATAAAGCACCGATATGAGGTAGAGAATCAGGAAGAGAATATTTAAGGTGAGGCCGGAATAGGCATAGTCTCCGTCTCCCAGTTTCGCAATCAGGGGGATGGATTTGAGAGAACAGACCAGCCCTGTTACGAGCACAAGGGGAACCAAAGTCAGATAGAAGAGGGAGGCGTGAAAGGAGGCCATTTTTTCCCCGAACCACAGGATCAGGCCGCCAGCGATGCCAGCCGCACCGAAGGGCGACAGGAACCCGGCAATGGCCAGGCTGTTGGGTTTTGGCAAGCCTTGCTGCGTCATGCGGCTCCTGAACCAAACCATCCTTTCCGGACGCTTGTAAGGACCGGCGATTTATTATATACTCATATGCATCATACCTGATCCGGCCGAGGCATTCAAGCCTTTGCAGCAATGTCCGCCAAAGGAGACATCTTGCCCCGGCCCCAGACCCAAAGCGAGGCAGTCATGCACCATCTCATCACCCGCAGAGAGGCTTTAAAAAAGGGATTTTGTCTATCAGGCGCCCTTGCCCTCGGCTGTGCAGCAGGCTGGCCAGTTCGCCCGGCATCCCGGGTATGGGCCATGAAAAAGGATGCGGCATTTTTGATTGACGCAACAGGTCGGACGCCCGGATATTCTGTCCAGGAATTGACAGAGAAGGTCTTTGACGCGGCTGGCGGGATGGGCCGGTTTGTGTCGAGGGGCGACGTGGTGGCAATCAAACCCAATGTCTCCTGGGCCAGGCCCCCGGCCCTTGCGGCCGGCACCAACCCCGAGGTCCTGGAGGCGGTCGTTCGTCTGGCCCTCAATGCAGGGGCCAAAAATGTCCGGATCGTAGACAATACCATTCACAATGCCCAGAGATGCTTTGCCATCACAGGGGCCGGGATGGTGGCCAAAAAGACCGGGGCCGACCTGGTCTACCCCCGATCCTCCCTCATGCGGGAGATGAAGCTCATGGGCCGGCGTCTGGATGTGTGGCCGGTATTTGTCCCTTTGATCGAGGCCGACAAGGTGATCAACGTCCCTGTGGCCAAGGTCCACGGGCTGTGCGAGCTGACCCTGGGGATGAAAAACTGGATCGGCGGCGTGGGAGGGAGGCGAAACGCCCTCCACCAGGACATTCATCAGTCCATCGTTGATCTGGCCCGGTTCTTCAAGCCGACCGTCACCCTGATCGACGCCATCCGCATCATGGTGGCCAACGGGCCGTCAGGGGGGAGCGAGGCGGATGTGGCGGTCGCAAACCGTCTGATCCTGAGCAATGATCCAGTGGCGGCTGATGTTCAGGCAGCAGGCCTTTTCAATATCGCACCGGCCTCGATCGGCTACATGGTCCTTGCAGAGAAACAGGGCCTCGGGTCCCTGGACCTCAACGGCGTGAATATTAAAGAGGTGATTCTGTGAAGGCAAAACACCTCATCTGGCTGAGACGGGTGAGCCAGGGGCTCTTCCTGGCCTTTTTTGTCTTTCTGCTCATACAGACCCGGTTTCCGGACGCCGCCTATCAGGACTATTCCCTGGTGGTCAGCGGAGAGCAGGATATCCGGCTGAACTATCCGGGCTCCTTCTTCTTCCAGTTGGATCCCCTCGTCTGGCTCACATCGTTTCTCTCCGGTCACGTATGGCTCCAGGGATTTTTCTGGGCCGTTGCGGTCCTATTGCTGACAGTCTTTCTGGGCAGGTTTTTCTGCGGTTTTGTCTGTCCGCTCGGGACGATCCACCATATGGCGGGAGCCATCCGGCCCAGCCTCAAGGGAAAGGCCATGATCGCGGCCAATCAAAAAAGGGGGAGTCAGAAGATCAAATATTTCCTCCTCATCGCGGTCCTTGTGTCGGCCCTGCTGGGGCTTAACATGGCAGGGATCCTGGACCCCATCTCCCTTCTGTTCCGTTCCCTGGCCCTGGCCGTTTTCCCTGCGGTCGGAAACGGGATCAAGGCGGCCTGCGACGTGATTGCATCGAGCGATATGAAGCCCTTCAACCTCCTGGGCTACGGGGCCGAGGTCATTATCTCGCCCGTGTTCGGATACGGGTATCCGGCATTCCAGACCGGCTGGCTTATCGGCGCCCTCTTTCTGGTCATTCTCTTTCTCAACCGGATCCGGCCCCGTTTCTGGTGCCGCACCCTCTGTCCTTTGGGGGCGCTGTTCGGCGTTTTTTCCCGATTCAGCATGCTGAAGCTGGAAAAGGACGCCGGGGCCTGCACCGACTGCCAGAAGTGCACCCTCGCCTGCCAAGGGGCAGCGTCCCCCGGTCCAGGCGTGGCGTGGGACAGCAGCGAGTGCCTCCTGTGTTTCAACTGCTTTGCAGAGTGCCCGGAGGACGCCATCACGTTTCGTTTCAGATGGTTTCCAGGCCGGAACAAGGGCCCGGATATGGGACGCAGGGCCGTCCTGGGGGGCCTCCTGGCAGGGGTGTCCATCCCCTTTCTGGGGAGACTGGACGGCCGGATTTACCGGGTATCGGACCCGCGACTGATCCGGCCGCCGGGCTCTGTGGAGGAGAAGAATTTTCTCAGGCGCTGTCAGCGATGCGGCCTCTGCATGAAGGTCTGTCCCACCAACGTGGTTCAGCCTGCCCTTGGAGAGGCGGGCATGGCCGGGTTCTGGACCCCTGTCCTTAACATGACCCTGGGGTATTGCGAGTATACTTGCACCCTGTGCGGGAGCGTCTGCCCCACCCGCGCAATCGTCCAGATATCGGGCAGGGAGAAGGTGGAACGGCCCATAAGGATCGGATCCGCCTATTTGGATCGGGGGAGGTGCCTTCCCTGGTCAGGGAACGGGCCGTGCATTGTGTGCGAGGAGCACTGTCCCACCTCGCCCAAGGCCATCTATCTCCGGCCGCAGACCCAGATTGGCCAGGATGGCGTTGCCGTCACGCTCCAGCTCCCTTATGTAAACCTGAAAAGATGCGTGGGGTGCGGCATCTGTGAAAACAAGTGCCCGGTAAAGGGAAGGCCTGCCATCCGGGTCATGGCGGCAGGGGAGACCCGGTCGATTAGAAATCAGATTCTGCTGGATATGTAAGGAGGAGGCCATGCACAAGGTCGTCTTGCTTCGCCACGGCGAAAGCGTATGGAACAGGGAAAATCGGTTTACCGGCTGGACAGACGTGGACCTGTCTGACAAGGGCAGGCAGGAGGCGGTGGATGCCGGCCGCGTTTTGAAACAGGAGGGTTACTGCTTTGACGTTGCCTTTACCTCGGTCCTCAAGCGGGCAATCCGCACCCTCTGGATCGTTATGGATGAGATGGACCTCATGTGGATCCCGGTGTACCGCCACTGGCGGCTGAACGAGCGCCATTACGGGGCACTGCAGGGGCTCAACAAGGCGGAGATGGCAGAACGCCACGGCGAAGAACAGGTCCTGATCTGGCGCCGCTCCTATGATACGCGGCCCCCGGCCCTGGAAAAGACGGACGAGCGGTATCCGGGCAACGACCCCCGCTACAGGGACCTGACAGAGGCCGAAGTCCCACTGACAGAATGCCTCAAGGATACGGTGGAACGCTTTGTGCCCTACTGGCAGGAGGCCATTGAACCGGTCATCCGGTCCGGTCAACGGGTGATCATCTCGGCCCACGGCAACAGCCTCCGGGCCCTTGTGAAATACCTGGACCATATCCCGGACGAGGAGATCGTAGGCCTCAATATCCCCACCGGCATGCCTCTCGTCTATGAACTGGACCACGATCTGAAGGCCGTGGATCGCTATTACCTCGGGGACCCGGAGGCAGTGAAAAAGGCCATGGCCGCGGTGGCGAACCAAGGAAAGGCCCGGCAGAAATAAGCTTTCCCTACAAAGAGACCCGGCTGATCCTGCACATGAAACTCCGGTTGGAGGGGGTGCCGGTGACCCTGTTGCGATGGTCGTCGTCGGTCAGGTTGTTGAGATTGTAGTCAGGCATGTATTCCCCCCAGCCCCAGGCGATTCGGATGCTGCCCGGATGGACCCCATCGAACTGCCTCGCCTTCATGGCGATATGGCCCCTCGGGGTCTCCACGCTGACCAGGTCCCCATCGGAAAGGGCGTATCTGCGGGCGTCCGAGGGATGGATGTGAATGACGCATTCCTGTTCCTCCCTGGCAAGAGAGGGGACGAACTTGAACTGGGAATGGGTAAAGCACCGGGACCTGGCCCCGCTGATCCCGATCAGAGGGTATTCATCCCGTCGGTCATAAAAGCTGATCCGGTTTTCCGCATCCGTGTCAAAACAAGGAATGGACGGATGGCCGTGCCTTTTGAGCGTGTCTGAATAAAATGCCACCTTTCCCGAAGAGGTATTGAACCCCTTCTGCCTGTATTTTTCATAGACTGTCTCCTCCACCCGAATCCCCTCCGGGTATTGACGCAACATCTCCACGGTGATCCCTGCCGGCGCCAGTTGATAATCGATGGCCTCCTCTGCCGTCTTCCAGGGAAACTCCCGACCCAGGCCCAGCCGGCGCGCCAGTTCAAAGGTGATCTTCCAGTCTGGCCAGCTCTGGCCTACCCAGTCGATGACCTGGTTCTGAAGGATGACCGGGTTGTTGCGCATAAAGGCTCGGTTCAGCTGGGTCTTTTCAAAGCAGCTCGTTGCCGGGAGGATCACTTGGGCCACTTGCGCGGTCCGCGTCATAAAGGGGTCCATAACCACGAGGAACGGGATCTGCCGCAGGGCCTTCATCACGCGGTTGGCGTCGGTCATGGTGACTGCCGGATTGGCCGACTGGACCACCAGCATCTGGACCGGATAGGGCTTCTTGTCCAGGATGGCGTCGATGACGCACGACTGGACATGCCGGCCCCAGGTCTCGTGAAAGTCGTTGAACAGGGGATAGTCGCAGGTAACGGGCAGGATGTCCTTGGGCAGGCGGTCCTTCATCTGGATATTTCTCACCGGGATCGGCTGGGGGATCAGATCGCCGCCCGGCCTGTCCAGGTTGCCGGTCAGGCCCCTTAGGATGCAGACCGCGCGCGTGTTGTCAAAGATGTTGAGCTGCATATCGAGGCCGTTCCCCTCGATGATGGCGGCCGGCCCCCGGTCTGCATAGAGACGGGCCGCGGTCTGGATGGCGTCCGGATCGAGCCAGATCCTCTTTCCGATTTTCTCGGCCGGATACGCGGCTGCAGCCTCTCTGAGCTGATCGAAACCCACGGTCCATTCCCTGACAAAGGCCTCGTCCCAGCGCCCGGTATCGATGATCTCGTGGATCATGGACATGGCCAGGAGGCCGTCGCACCCCGGCCGTATCTGGAGCCAGAGGTCTGCCATCTCAGCCAGTCTCGTACGCACAGGGTCGATGACGATGAGGGTCGCGCCCCGGGCCTTGGCATAGGCGATCCCTTCGTAGGCTGCAGGGTTGGTGTCCCGGTCGTTTTTCCCCCAGACCAGGATGCACCTGGAATGCTTGTGATCCGGGGCAGTCATGGCCCCGTAGGTGAGGACATGGGCCATTTCCCGGGCCACATGGCAGACAGACCCGTTCCCCACGGCATTGGGCGAGCCGAAGAGATTCATGAGGCGGTTGACATAATCCCAGGGGGCGCCCCAGTCCGCGGCCATGCCCCGCAGCCAGCAGACCGACTGGGGCCCGTATTCTCTTTTGAAATGCTCAAATCGCCCGGCTACAAGGTCCAGGGCCTCGTCCCATGAGGCCTCCCGGAAACCGGCCCCGTCTGGGGATCGAACAAGGGGCGTCTTGAGCCTCTCAGGGGAGTAGACGATGTCGGCCGCGGCCTTGAGCTTGGGGCATGAGGCCCTTTGGCCGGATGGGAGAAAGGACTTTCTCTCGGCGCCCATAAGGACCCCCTTTTCTATGGTCGCTTCCACAGGACAGCATGACGAGCAGAGGCGACAGACCGTATCTTTTTTCATGAGGTCTCCAAAAAAGTTCCACACATCAGGGATTCAAGGGCCGTCTCTCAATCCCTGACCGCCTTGAGATAGCAACTCCGAATGAGTTCAAAATGATTTGCATGAGTCCGTATCTTCCACCAGACGTGTCCCTGCCTTTTGATCTTCCATGCCGGCCATCCGGTGCTGGTCTCACGGGTCAGAACGGCCATGATGTTTTGCAGCCCCCTCCCTGCATAAGGCCCCTGTTGGGTCCCGCCCAGCCATTCCCTTTCTTCGGCCGCCTCCTCGGACCAGGAAAATGGATCCGAAAAGAGGAACTGGGCGTCTTTTCTGGCAGCCAGCCGGCTGATCTCTCCGAGATGCCGTGCCGGAAAGGGGAGCTTGTCCACAAGATTCAAGGAGGCAAGGGACGAAAATGCGCCTGAACGAAAGGGAAGGGCCTGGGCATCGGCCACCACAAACTCCACCCGCCGGCTGTCCCATGCCTCCGGGAGGGAGAGGGTTTCCTTTCTTGCCAGGCGACCCTCCTCTTTCAGGGCCATGGTGATGCGCCTATCCCTCATCAACTGCCTTGCACATCGAACAAACGCCAGGGAGTTGTCCACCCCCACCGCAAACTCGCTCTTGAGGCTCATCTCAAAGGTGAAACGGCCTACGGCCGACCCTGCGTCAATGGCCATTCCGGACCGGGGGGCTACCAAATCGGCCCACTCGCCATATGCCCCGGTTGCCTCAGGATCAGACAGGAGGTCGGCATAGTGGCTCCACAGATAGGATGACAGGACCGCCGGGGTCTCATACTTGGACCCGGAGCCCGGCTTCCCTTGAAAAGAAGCGGGATCCAGGAAAGCGATCCCGTCCCGGATCGGATAGACGCTTTTGCAGCGAGGGCACGACAGGGATCCCTCCAGAATATCCTCGCCCTCCTCTTTGACCTTCCGGATCTTCAGGGCCTTCTCCTCTGGCAGGCAGGCCGGGCAGATCAGCATGTTCATGAGCGCTTTTTTCATTTGCATCACTTTATGAAAATTCGGCCCCAGCAGAGGCAGGGGGGGCTCAAAGGGTTAACATATTGCTTTCATTTGAATTCCTTATGAAATCCCGCCTGAGCAGTGTGCCGCTTTCAGTTGACGCAGGATTCGCATGTGAAGACCCACGCCAACCAGGGAACTCTCCCTCAGCGCCTTCTTGTAAAGACGCCGATTCCCCAAATCGGTTACGAACGGCACATGGGTCACATTTCCCATGCGGGCGGTCATTCCCGCCAGACAAAACGGCCTTTTAGTTTGAGGGTCAAGAGGATGGCCACTCCGATCTTGAGACCGTCCCCGATGAGAAAGGGAAGGACCCCCACGCCAATGGCCTGATGGATGGAAAACCTGGCAACCAGCATGAGTTGCGCCACGCCCAGCAGATAGAGCACGGTCGTGCCGCAGATCATGGCAAACCCCAGCCAGACCGGCCCCGGCTCCCTTCTCAGTTGCGCCAGCCTGCCCGCCACATAGGCCCCGGCCACAAACCCGATGAGATAGCCGCCTGTAGGCCCGAACAGGACCCCGAGGCCGCCCTTGCCGCCTGCAAATACCGGAAGCCCGATGATCCCGATCATAAGGTAAACCACCTGGCTCAAGGCCGCGACCCGTCCCCCCAGCACGGCAGCGGCCAGGTAGAGAAAAAAGGTCTGAAGGGTAATGGGAACCGGCGGGACAGGGATGATAAGATAGGCCCCGGCCGCGGTTACGGCCCCGAAGACCGAGGCATAGACCATTCCCCTGAGAGACAAGTGCTTTTGCTTCATGTGCATGCGTCACAGGAGGGCCACATCGCCCGATAATATCCTGTGACAACGTCCTTTCCTGTCTCTGAGGATCAGAACGCCCTCAGGATCCACATCCTCAGCCCACCCCTCACAGGTCGCGCCCGTCATTTCAACCCTGATGGACCGGCCGATCGTATCCGCCAGTTCCTTCCACCGGGCCAGTATCGGAGCAAACCCTTTGGTCCGGAGCTGGATCAAACGGCTCTCTTCTTCCCTCAGATAGTCCCGCAGGAGGGCCGCCCTCGAAAACCGCCTCCCTGTCTCGATCAACAGGGAAGTGGCCCTGTCGCTGATCTCCTCAGGGAAGCCGGAAGTGTTGACGTTGATCCCGATGCCCACCACAGCATAATGAAGGACATCCCTGTCTGCATGGATCTCCGTCAGGATGCCGGCAAACTTCTTTCCATTGACAAGAAGGTCGTTGGGCCACTTGATCCTGACATCCAGTTGAGTGCAATCATGGATGGCCTCGGCCGCGGCGACCGCTGTCAGAAAGGTGATCTGGGGGGCTTCCCTTGGCAACAGAGAGGGCCTCAGGATAAGGGATGCGTAGATCCCGTCGGCAGGAGGCGAAAACCAGGTTCTCCCCCTCCTTCCTCTTCCGCAAGCCTGTCTTTCGGCCACGACCAGGGTCCCTTCCGGGGCCCCCTGATCCGCCATGGCCACGGCCCTGGCGTTGGTGGAGTCTATCTCCGTGTAATGGAAGATCTCCTTTTTGCCAAGGACACGGGTCTTCAGCCCCCTCACGATGTCAGAGAAAAGGAGCGAATCGCAATCCAACATTATCGACGATCCTTTCCGGAGAGAAATCGGTCCACGCCGGAGCCGACGTCTGCGCGGCTTCAGGACCATAGGTTGCTATTTTAACAGCTTTGGACCAGGTCGTCAAAAGGCTCTTTTAACCGGCCCCTGGTTTCCTCCGGGATTTACACCCTGTAAAAGGAATCGACAGCCTCCTGCCGTCCAAAACCTTTTTGTTCAAGATTGATGCCCAAAAAATCATGTTAATTAAATTATGTGGGTATGCACTTGACTCCAGTAACCACAAGATGTAGTATCCTTGGGTATGGAGGAAGATTACCCACGAACTTTG